>Ga0209777_10005574_pt1 | contig 14435 bp, 12 predicted proteins | sample FrelakmetHBP12HB_FD_187147 | JGI IMG/M metagenome (GOLD analysis project Ga0209777, IMG submission 187147) | Freshwater lake sediment microbial communities from the University of Notre Dame, USA, for methane emissions studies -HBP12 HB (SPAdes)... | ecosystem: Environmental > Aquatic >...
TTCCGATCTTTCGACCCTACGCCGGCCGCCCCGCCGCCGCCTGCTGTCGCCGCTGTGCCCCTCCCCCCGACCCCCTCCCGTGGCGGGGAGGGGGCAGGGGGAGGGCCCGCTGCCGCGCCGCGAAAGGCGCTGCTTACACGGGCTTGGGACGCGTTCGTGGCTTACAGCGGCAAAGACCAGCGGGCGCTCTACAGGAAGGTGGGCGAACCCATGCGCGGCGCGGGCAACGTGCTCTCCGGCGAGAGCGGCTGGGTCTTCGCCTTGCTGGCCTGGGCCGGCGCGGTCGTGGCCGTGTGGTGGATGATGCAGGCCTTCCTGCGCCGCGGCGGCGGCCCCGCGCCACGCTGGACAGCGGGAACTGCGCGCGCGCGCGCGACGGTGGCTTTCTACAACGACCTGCTGCAGGCGCTCTCGCGCCGCGGCTTCGTGCGCAAGCCGGGCCAGACGCCGCGCGAGTTCGCCGCCCAGGTTCTGCGCCAGGGCGGAGGAGCGTTCCAGGCTGTGCTGGTCGTCACCGAAATCTTCGAAAGCGTGCGCTACGGCGGCAGGGAGATATCCCAGGAGGAATTCAACCGCCTGCAAGAGGCCCTCGATAATCTGCGCGAATTGACGTTCGCCGGGACGCAATAGGGAGTACTTGCGGAATCGCGCCCAGGTTGTATCGTGAATTCAGGAAGGGAAGAATCATGAACGCGCCGATGTTCGTTGATCAACCTCGTGGGAAACTCAAAGAAGTAGTGGATAAGGTCTCCAAGACAAATGAGCCTGTGACGGTTTCCACCAAGGATGGCAACGCTGTCAAGGTGATCCCCGTGCCTAAGCCAATTGGTCACCGCAAGGGGGTGCCGATTTACCGTGCCGAAGATATCCAATACCTGTATCTCGATCACCCATATTGGTTCGAGTAACCGTGGAATACGAGATCATCCGCTATCCTTTCCCCCTCGGCCATTCCCACTATCCCAGGCCATGCGTGATCATTGACAGAGCCACAAGGGACATGCTGGCTATCTCGACCAAACACTACGCGAAGTTCAACTGCTTTGTGTTGCGGGAAGATCATCCTGATTTCCCAGCCACGAAGCTCGACCAGACTTCCTACGTGATTAGGGATACCATTGCCAGAGCTGACTCAACCGTCGTCTTGCGGACTATCGGGTTCATCAGGGGTGAACTGGCCCAGGAGTTCTTCAAGTGGATCGGCTGAGATGCTGATTCTGCTTGGTCAAAAGCAGCGAGATGAGCGCGTACACCAGTTTGGCCGCCAGGAAGTCCGGGGCGCGCAGGCCCGGGATGGGCGCCAGTTCGACTACATCGAACACCGGCACGCGCGCCGCGTGGCGAAAGACCGTGCGCGCAATCTCCAGCGTCCTGGCCCAGGACAACCCGCCCGGCTCCGGCGTGCCTACGGCGGGCATGATCGAGGGGTCCAGTCCGTCCAGGTCAATCGTCAAGTAGACCGTTTTGCCGCGAATGAAATCCGCCAGGTCTTTCAAGAACGCTCCGTCCGGCGCCATGGCTTCCGTGGCAAAGACCGTCCTGACCCGCTTGTCCGTGCGGATGAAGCGATCCTCTTCTCCCGAAACGTTGCGCACTCCCACCTGGAAGAGCGGGCACGTGGCCACAATGCGGCGCGCGGCGCAAGCATGGCTGAAGCGCGAGCCTTCGTATTCGTCCCAAAGGTCGGCGTGCGCGTCAATCTGCACGGCCACAAGCTCATCACAGACCGGCTCCTGGCTCTTGGCCGCGGGGCCTTTCCCCTTTTTCCTTTTCCCATTCACCTTGAGGTGGCGCGCCAGTCCGCGTGCCACGCCCGCGGACAAGGTGTGCTCTCCGCCCAGGACAGCGAGCAACTCCGGGGCGGGCGAGCCGGAGAGAATGCCCGCCACGGCCGTTTCGATGGAGGAGATCATCTCCTCGGGCGTGCGCCGGATGAGGAGCGGGTTGAGGGTGTGGACGCCCAACTCCCGCGCCGGCTCACAGCCCAACTCACGGTCGTACCGCTCGATGGCCCGCGAGGCCGCAAGGATGGCCGCCGGACCCTCGCGCGTGCCCGCGCCGTAGCAAGTGGTGGACTCATAAGGGACCGGCAGGACCCAGGCACGGGAGCGCGCTGGATCTGAAAACTCCTGCGGCAAGCCCAGGAAGTTCCAGCCACCTTGGAACAGTTCGGTATTCGCCACGTCTCACCCGCTTCCAGGAACTCAGCCCCACCTTAGGATGGGGCTTGGCAAACCGGCTCTCTGCCCCCTCCAGCCATATAATACACGAAAGATAAGAGAAGCCAAGTGGCACGGGCGTCCCGCCCGTGGACATGGGCAAGATGCCCATGCTACTGGCGCAACGAGAAGGACAATCCGAAACAGACTGTGCTTTTGTTGGCGCTTGAGCCTGACGCGGCGTATAATAGTTTTGTTCGCGGGGAGCATTGGCCACTTGGGGAGGGAAGAACTGTGAACGGCGATCCGAACAAAGCAGCACCGGCCGGCGGCAGCCCGGCAACTGGCGAACTGAGCAGCGAGGACAGGGTGTGGGCCCTGGTTTCGCACATCATCGGGCTGGTAGGCCCGCTGGTAGCCTATCTAGTGCGCAAGGATCAGTCGAAATACGTGCGGTTTCACGCCATCCAGGCCTTTGCTTTCCATCTGGCGGTATTCGCGGTCTATATCCTCATGATCCCCGTCATATTCATCCTTGCTTTGGTGACCGCTGGCTGGGCCATGGTCCTCTTGGCCCCCCTTCTGGGTCTTGTCGGCCTGGCCTTTTGTGTCTATGCCATCTTGATGTGTATCAAAGCCTACAAGGGCGAGTTCTGCAAGTATCCCGTCGTGGGCGAGTGGGCCTACAAGAAGGTCTATGAGCAGGACTGGAAGCCACTGTAAGCCGCCCTTTGCGCGGCGCGCGTGACAGCTTGGGTGCGGCATGGTAGACTGCCGCGCATGGCCAGAAAACTGCGGATCGCGCTGGCCGTTGCGGGCGCGTTGCTGCTGCTTGTCTTCCTGGTGGGATACCGCCCCGCCGATCCCTCGGCAGGCGGCAGGCGTATTGTGATCCGGGTTTGGCACCCCTGGGGCGGGCCGACTCTGGAAGCTTACCAGCAGGGGATAGAGTGGTTCGAGGAAACTCACCCCGGCATCGCCTGCAAACCGCTCTACATACCCAACGACCTTTCCAACAGCCAGAAGTTCTACACGGCGGTGATCGGCAACTGCGCGCCGGAGGTCACTTTCGTGGATGGCCCGCAGGTGGCTGAGTGGGCTGAACGCGGTCTCCTGACGCCGCTGGATGATCTGCTCAAGGAAGCCGGAGAAGACCCGGAGAAGCTGCGGCAGGAGTTTTTCGAGCCTTGCTGGAAGCAGTGCTCTTATCGCGGGAAGACTTATGCCCTGACTTACTGCGCCGACCCGAACTTCTGCTTCTTCTGGAACAAGGAAGCGCTGCGCAAGGCCGTCGCCTCGGGTGAGGTTGCCCCAGGTGTGATTGACCCCGAGAGAGCGCCGGCCAGCCTGGAGGAACTCGACCGCTACAACGACGCCGTGACCAAAGTGCGCCAGACGGGGGCGGGCGAACAAGTCGAACGCATTGGCCTGGTGCCGTGGGGCGTATACGGTCTGGCCAACAGCATCTTCACCTGGGGCTGGGCCTTCGGGGGCGAGTTCTACGATCCGGCCAGCGATAGAATCACCGCCAACCATCCCAGGATCGTGCAGGCGCTCGAATGGATGTGTCAATACGCCCGCAAGTACAACTATGAACACATCTCAACCTTGCAGTCCTCCTTCGGGTCGGCGGAGCAGAACCCGTTCATTGTGGGCAAGCAGGTCATGCAGTTGCTGCACCTCTCGGGCATAGCGGACCTGGAACAGTACGCGCCGCACCTGGAGTACGGCATGGCCCCGATCCCGCAGCCGGCGGGCGGCGAATACAACTCCTCGTGGGTCGGCGGCTGGACGCTGGCCATACCCGTGGGGGTGACGGCTCCGGCGCGGCGCAAGGCGGCGCTGGAGTTCATCTTGTGGTCGTGCGCCAAGTCCGAAGGCACCACGCTGGGCATCCGCACGGCGCGCAACTTCCCCGGCTGGAAGCCCAGCCCGTTCTTCGCCGAGGCGCACAAGGACCCGCGGTTCGCGATGTTCATCCAGATCCTGGAGAATTGCAAACACCAGCGCCCGGTCATGCCCGCTCAGGCCTTCTACATGAACGAATTGTCCCGCGCCGTGGACAAGGCCGTGCGCGCGGAGAAGAAGCCCGACGGCGCCGCGTACACGGCCAAGGAACTCCTGGATGAAGCCACCTGGCGCACGCAGCAGTACTTGGACAGGATTCGCGCGCGGAGACGGTGATTTCACCGCAGAGGACGCAGAGGACGCAGAGTGAGAGATGGGTTCTAACAATCATTTTGTCAACTCTTCCTGTTGTTCTCTGCGTCCTCTGCGGTGAAGCCAGATTCGGAAGGAGACGGATGAAGGCCAGCCACGAAAGACGCCTGGGATTGCTGTTCATCAGCCCGTTCCTGATCGGCTTCACTGTGTTCACGATTTACCCGGTGCTGGCCTCGCTGTACTACAGCTTCTGCGATTACGATGTCCTCAGCCCGCCGCGGTTCGCCGGGCTGGCCAACTTCCGGGAGATGCTCAGCGACGACCGTTTTGCCAAGGGCTTGTGGAACACGGTCAGCTTCACCCTCTTCGCCGTGCCCGTGACCATAAGCACTGCGCTGGCACTGGCGTTCTTGTTGAACCTGAAACTGCGGGGGCAGGCGCTGTACCGGACGATCTTCTTCCTGCCGAGCATCGTGCCGATTATTGCTTCGAGTGTCCTATGGGTGTGGCTGCTGAACAGCGATTATGGGCTGCTCAACGCCTGCCTGCGGCCGCTCATGGCGCAACTCAATGCCGCCCTGGGCCTGCAGCTTGAGCCGCCGGGCTGGCTGACCGACCCGAACTACGCCAAGCCGGCGCTGATCCTGATGGCGGCCTGGGGCACGGGCGGGAACATGATTCTCTTTCTGGCCGCGCTGGGCGATGTGCCGCGCCAGTTGTACGAGGCGGCGGAACTGGACGGCGCGGGCGCCTGGGCGCGGGCGCGGCACGTGACGCTGCCCATGATCTCGCCGGTGCTCTTCTTCACGCTGGTAATGGGCCTGATCGGGTCCTTCCAGTACTTCGCTCAGCCGCTGGTGATGTGGCCGGGCGGCGCGCCGGGCGACAGCGCGCTCTTCTACGCGCTGTACCTGTTCCAGAACGCCTTCCTGTATCTGCGCATGGGCTACGCCTCGGCGCAGGCTTGGTTGCTGTTCATCGTGATCGTGGCCACCACGCTTCTGGTCTTCCGCTCCACGCGGCGCTTCGTGTATTACGCGGGGGAGGGGATATGAGCCACATGCCGCGCTGGCAGCGCCTCCTGGGCCACGTGCTGCTGGTGGCGCTGAGCTTCGTCTTCGTGCTGCCATTCGCGTGGCTGGTGACGACCTCTTTCCAGCCCGACACGGAGCGTTCGCAGCTCGTCCCCGCGCTCATACCAGGCCCCGCCGCCGCCAGCGCGGCGGTGGAAAGAGTTACGGGCAGACATCTGGTCTACCAGCCCACGCTGACGCAGTATGAGAAGGGCCTGACGCGCGTGCCCGTGCTGCTGTTCTTCCGCAACACGCTGCTGGTCTGCGTGCTGACGGTCCTCGGCACGATCCTCTCCAGTTCGCTGGTGGCCTATGGCTTCAGCGTCCTGCGCTGGCCGGGCCGCGACGCGCTCTTCTTTGTGATGCTGGCCACCATGATGCTGCCGGGCCAGGTGACGATGGTTCCGGTCTTCACCATCTGGCGCAAGCTGGGCGCCGTGGACACGTTCGCGCCGCTGATTGTCCCGGCCTACCTGGGGAATTCATTCTTCATCTTCCTCTTCCGCCAGTTCTTTCTGACGATACCGCGCGAGTTGATCGAGGCGGCGCGCATGGACGGCGCCAGCGAACTGCGCATCTGGGCGGGGGTGGTGCTGCCGCTCTCCACGCCGGCCATCGCCACGGTGGGCCTCTTCAGTTTCCTGGGCGCGTGGAACGACTTCCTGAATCCGTTGATCTACCTGGCCGACCAGACCAAATACACGCTTTCGCTGGGCTTGGCCATGTTCCGCACGCAGTACGGCAGCGAGTATGGACAGATGATGGCCGTCGCGACGCTGATGGTCGTGCCGATCATCATCCTTTTCTTCTTCGCTCAGAAAACGTTCATCCAGGGGATCAAGACTAGCGGATTGAAGGGCTGATTCAAGCAACGAAGAGAGTGTTTCCTAATGGAAACATGTGTTGCATTATGCGCCACATGACATTATGCTGCAATTCATCAATAATGAGAAACAAAACCCTTGCAATCTCTAACCAAAACGTTAGATTCTACACTGCGGGTTGGTCGTTCTCAAAACCAAGTGAAGTTGCTCAGTCCGGTTCAGGGATTCTCTGGACTTGGTCGTGAGGAGGAGGTTCCCACCATGACACACCCATCCCTTGTTCGGCACTCGCTCTGTGTCTCAACCCTGTGCTTGTTGTTGCTTGCCGCGAGCGTTCCGGCGGAGGACGCACACCTCTTCGTCTACCGCGTCGGCGATGGCGTGGCCACCCTGGTGAAACAGGGCAATCCAGTGTTTCTGGACGAGTACACAACCAGCGGCACGCTGGTGAGGTCCATCCCCCTGCCAAGCGGAACCACCCAGCCCTTGATTGCCAGCGGCACGGCATCGTCCGAAGGATTCCTGACACTCTCGACAAACGGGCAGTACATCATCTTGACGGGCTATGCAGCTAGCCTTCCCAGTAGTACGGACCTCGCCGCCTCCGCAAGTGCGACCGTCCCGCGCGTAGTGGGACGTGTGGACGGCGCAGGGGGCATAAACACTTCAACTGCCCTGACGGATTTGTCAGACGGGAACAATGTTCGCAGCGCCGCCAGTGTTGACGGCACCGCGTTCTGGGCCACCGGGGTTGGTAAGTCGGGTATATCGGGTGTGCGCTACGCAACGCTTGGTGGCACCACATCCATTAATCTGGCCTCTGCATTCCGTAATGCCCGCCAGGTGAATATCTTCGCCGACCAGCTCTATGCCTCAAGCAACAACTCAAATGGGTTCCTGGGCGTGGGAACGGTCGGTACCGGGTTGCCGACAACCGCTGGCCAGACCGCGACGCGCTTGACGGGCCTCTCTGATACGACAAGCAGCGGATCGTATGGCTTCTTCTTTGCCAACCTCAGCGGAGGCGGTGGTTACGATACACTTTACATAGCGGACGATAATTCTGGTGCTACGCCTACTGGCGGCATCCAGAAGTGGTCTTGGGTTACCAACACCTGGGTTAAGAATGGCACAATGGGCACGGCCACAGATCTCTACCGCGGCCTGACGGCTGTCGTCAACGGCACAAGCGTCACAATCTACTCCACGCGCAATGGCTCAAAAACCGGTACTGGCGGAGGACAACTGGTGACAGTCACCGACAGCACCGGCTACAATTTTGCTCCTACCGCAACCCCAGCCCTGCTGGCCGCGGCCGACCCCAATAAAGATTTTCGCGGCGTGGCCTTTGCGCCGAGTGGATGTGTGCCCAGTCAAAGCGTGTCCACGGCGAGCGCCAATCCGACGTCGGTTCCGGACAACGGCATTTCGACTTCAACCATCACCGTCACGATCAAGGACGCCGCCGGCAATCCCTTCAATGGCAAGACGGTCTCGCTGGTTGACAGCCCGCTCGGCGCCTCCACTATTACCCCTGCCAGCGGCACAACCAACCTCAACGGCCAGGCGACATTCACGGTGAAGAGTACTAGTGTGGGCACAGTCACCTATACGGCCACGGATACTACGGACAGCGTCCAGGTGAATCAGCAGCCACAGGTCAGCTTCATCGCTTCAACGGTGAGCGCCAGCCATTCCACGGTGAGCGCCAATCCCACGCTGCTCTTGGCCAATGGCGTGGCGAGTTCAACCGTCACAGTGACGCTCAAGGACTCCGGTGATGTTCCTGTCAGCGGCAAGACAGTGACGCTTGCCGGCAACCCGAACACATCCAACATCGGCCCCGCCAACGGGGCCAGCGACACCAACGGGGTGGTGACATTCACCGTGACAAGCACCGTCGCGGGCACATTTACCTATACCGCCACGGATACGACTGACGGCAATCTCGCCCTCCTTCAGACCCCGCAGGTCACATTCACCCCTGGAACGCCAACGGCAGACCAGTCCACTATAGAGGCCGACCCAACCACCGTTGTGGCAGAGGTCAGTTCCCCTTCAATCGTCACCGTGACGCTCAAGGACGCCAACGGCAATGTTGTCAGTGGCAAGACAGTCTTGCTGACGCTGAACCCGCCCGGCGGCTCCAGTATCAGCCCCTCCAACGCCACAGGCACAACCAACGCCAGCGGCCAAGCAGCGTTCCAGGTGTGGAGCACCGTTGCGCGCACGGTCGTTTATACTGCCAAGGATACGACCGACGACGTGACCGTAAATGGGAACGCACAGGTCATATTCACCCCTGGACCGGTTTCGCCATCCGTTTCCACCGTGGGCGCCAGTCCATCGTCGGTTGTGGCAGATGGCTTGGCGCCTTCAACCGTCACCGTGACACTCACGGACGTCAACCACAACGCCGTGAGCGGCAAGGCGGTCTCGCTGAGCGGCGACCCGCCCACATCCATTATCGGCCTCCCCAGCGGACTGAGTGACGCCAACGGCCAAGTGATGTTCGCGGTGACGAGCACCGTCGCGGGCACGGTAACCTATTCGGCCACCGATACGACCGACGGCATGAGCCTGGATCCGACCGCAGAGGTCGCCTTCACGCCCGGAACGCCCACGGCAGGCCAGTCCACGGTGAACGTCAGCGCGGACTTGGTTGTGGCTGATGGCGTAGCAACCTCCACCATTACCGTGACGCTCAAGGACGCCAACGGCAACGTTGTCAGTGGCAAAACCGTGTCGTTGGCGGGGGACCCGGCCACCTCCACCATAAGCACCGGCAACGCCACAAGCGACGCCAATGGCCAAGTAGCGTTTACAGTGAAGAGCACGGTCGCGGGCCCCGTCAGCTATACCGCCACAGATACGAACGACCAGGTAAGCCTGCCGGCCGTTCAAGTCACATTCATCCCTGGACCGGTTAGCACAACTCAGTCCACGGTGAGCGCCAGCCCAACCTGGGTTGCGGCCGATGGCACAACGCCCTCAACCATCACGGTGACCCTGCTTGACGCGCACAGCAATCCTGTTAGCGGCAAGGGGGTCTCGCTGGCAGGGAACCCGGCCGGCGTCTCCAATATCAATCCCCCCAGCGCAACAACCGGCGCCAACGGCGTGGCGACGTTCGCAGTCACCAGCTCCACCATGGGCTCTGTCACCTACACGGCCACGGATACGACTGACAACAACGTGGCCCTCAATCAGACCCCGCAGGTTACCTTCACCACGACAACCAAAAGCGACAAGTTGAGGGTCTTGCTCCTGGTGACCCTGGAGAAGCACATCTCTGTCTCCTGGACCGGCGACACGACGGGCAAGACCGCCGGAGATACATCCGCGGAGGATTGGACAGTCACTACTAGCACTGCGGGCACCGTCCTTGAGCATAACACGCTCTATGCAAGCGACGACCCCACCCACGGCATTGTCATGAAGCTTCAGAACACGTCCGACACGGGCACGAATGCAATTGTCAATGCCACGGTGACCGACAGTGGCGGGTTTAGCCTGGGCAGCACTGCCGGTGCGGACACGTTTGCACTCACAATTCAACTGGGTGGGAACCAGCCGGTGACGCTAACGACTTCCGCCCAAGCGTTGACTGGCACGACAACGTTGGCCCCAGGCGCCAGCCAGGCGCAGCCGGTGGTCGTGAGGGCCACTACCCCAGTGTCCGTTTCTCCAGGCAACGCCAACGTGCCGAAGACGATTTTCGTTCAGTTTACGGCCACCCCAGAGTAATCTTTCACTAATGGGACAGTCGTGTCTTGTCAGCCTGAACGTTGCCTTGGGGGCGCTCGCCGACGCGCTCGTCCTGCTTGCTATCCTCTTCATCGGCCGCGCCTTCTACGGGCTGACCGCCAGAGCCAAACTAAAAGCCGGCGGCTGGGGCCGCGTTAAGCTGGAAGAGGAAATCGCCGGCAAGGACAATATCGCCCTGGGGGTGGCCCTGGGCGGGTATCTGCTCGGCTTGGCGATCGCCACCAGCGCAAGCATTCTTGGCCCCGGCGCCTCATGGGAAAAGGCTCTCATGATCGGCGCGGTCGGCCTGGCCTCCATGCTCCTGATGCGCCTGAGCCTCCTCATCAACGACAAGCTCATCCTGAGCAGATTCCATAACCTGTCCGAGATCGTCAATGAGCAGAACGCCGGCGTGGCCTTCGTGGAAGCAGGCGGCTGCATCGCGACGGGCCTGATGATCTGCGGAGTCATGAGCACCAAGGCGGACAACGTGGCCGACAAGCTGCAGTATGGCGCCATCTACTGGATCGCCGGGCAAGTCATACTGGTGGCCTGCGCCAGGGCTTTTCGGCCAATCAGCGGCTTCGATGTGGACAGCGAGATTGAGAGCCATCATAACGCCGCGGCCGGACTGAGCTTCGGCGGCTTCCTGGTTGCCATCGGCCTCATCGTCCAGGCGGCGCTGGATGGCGCTTCAACGGACATTCTGCCTGAATTCGCAACAATCGCTGTGTTTGCCATAGTCGGCCTCCTCTTGCTGGCCTTCGGCAAGCGGGCGCTGGCCAGAGTTCTGATGCCGGCCTCGCCGATCTCAAAAGAGATTCAGCAGGACAAGAACCTCGGCGCCGGCGCCCTTTCCGCGGCAGGCTTCATCTGTATCGCCGTTGTTTTCGCGGCATCCATAACGCCGGCCACGACGTACGCGACATTCGCCAGCGCCCTGAAAGAGGCGGCGCCTGCTGTCGCCGCGCCACCCGCCCCGGAACCGGCTCCTCAGCTTGACGCCAAGCAAGAGCCCAATAGAGAGTAGAGAGTGGTGGATGGTGGATGGTGGATGGTGGATGGTGGATGGTGGATAGAGGATATTGCCTTGTGAACGACTCACTGCTCACAGCCCACCACGCACTACCCAGCACCCACTTTGCCAACATGAAGACGCCTGTTGCCAACTTTGCCCTTCTCCTTGCACTGCTGTTGGCGTCCTCCGCTGCGTGGGGAGCAAGCGCGCGCAGCGGGAGTTTCGGCGGCGGCTCGCGAAGCAGCGGCGGGTCATGGGGGGGCGGTTCGAGGAGCAGTGGCGGGTCATCGTTCTCCTCGTCCTCGAGGTCCAGCTCGTGGGGTTCATCCAGCGGCAAGCCGTCCTTCTCACTGGGTTCACCATCCTCCAGCTCAGGCCAGAAGTCCTCTTGGGGTTCTTCCGCCGGCGCGACGGCTGCCAGATCGTCTTCTCCCTGGGGTTCCGGCTCCTCCTCCAGCAAGCCAGGAGCGGGCGCCTCATGGGGCTCTGCCCCCAAAGCGCACTCGTCATCCGGAACTCCGCAATCCTCCTGGGGGTCTTCAAGCTCCGGAACGGCTGCGCGTTCATCCTGGGGAGGATCTTCAGCGTCCGCGACCCCGCGGTCGAGTTCGTGGGGGGCGCCCTCAACACCAGCCGGCAGCAAGCCAAAGGTGGAGCTGTCGGCAGCGGACAGAGCCTTGGCGGAGAAAGCGAAGGCCAATGGGACGGTTTTTCAAAGCCGCGCCGACGCGACACAAGCCTTCCAACAGAAATACGCCTCGACCTACACAAGCAGATACAACAGCGAGCCGTCTGCTCGGCCCGACTATATCCCAAGGACAACGGTATACGACAACCATACCTACAATGTCGTCTACGACCCCATGCAAAGGGGTTACGGCTATTACATCGGGTCAAGATGGTACTGGTACGATGTGTTCACTGATGCCCTGATGCTCGAAGGCTTGATGCACAGGCATTATTACTACTCCTATCCCTCGGGCTACAACTACGGCTATGGAACATCGCCGGGTCACAATTACGGCTACGGAAGGCCGCCGCTCTTCTATAGAGGCGGGACCAGTTGGTCGAGTGTTATATTGGGCCTCCTTGGGATTGTCGTGGTTCTGATCATCATCGGCAGGATAGCTTCTCGGTTCTAGGAGGGGAACATGCCACAAGAGGATGCCGCTTCCTGGCGCGCCGTCAAACCGGGGGATATGGTCGCCCTCTCGGATGCGCAGACGATCATTGCCCGGATGAAGGATGGCAAAGGGACCTCGCCCGCCGATTACGAGATTTCCTCGGTTCTGTCGGCGCCGCAACTCAACAATCTGGCGGAATGGCGCTTCTTCAAGCTGGGCCAGACCAGTCTATGGCTGATGGCCAAACTCGTGGACAGGAATCTGGCGTTGCTCGTCCTCCGCGATGCACCCGATTGGGAGCCGGCGACCAGGAAAGAACTGGTTGATAAGGAGATGCTGTTCCTGTTCAACGCGCCAAAGGACCCCGGCAATTTCGAGTATGAGGAGCTGGCTTACGTTGAGGAAATCAACGTTACCAACAGCGAGATCAACAGCGGGACCGAGACGTTCTTCTACATGAAGCCGCAACGCGAACAGCATGCCAAGGCCGACTGGCAGCCGCCGCAGAGCGGCATTGGCCAGCAGATTGCCACGATCGTGGAGTACGCCGCCGAGGCGAACAAGGGCTTTGTGGATACGGAGTTGGTCATCCTCGAACTCGGCGCCAAAGCGAGCGATGGCGTCATTCGCTTCCTGGTCGGACGCCCGCTAGCATCTGTGGATGTCAACGTCATGCAAAGGGGGTAGCACGGGCGCCTGCAACCGAAGGATGAAGGATGAAGGATGAAGGACGAAGGACGAATTGGGAATGCTGGATGTGGGCATTCACTCTTCATCCTTCTTCCCTAATCCTGTGCAGGCAGGTTCTGCCCAGGAGCGTTGTAAGGTTTGTGATTGGAGGAGGGGTGCCATGTTGTTCCTGGTTATGTTGACTCTGCCTCTGTTGCCTCTGATATTGTTCTTGGGGCTGGCGCTGGCCATCGCGTTGGTTATCTTCCTCTGGCTAACGTTGAGGAATAAAGAAGCCGCTCCAGCAACGCCTGACAGGCGCGCCGAGGCGGCAATACGCGAACAATTCGCCAAGGTCAAAGCCGCCGAAAGCAGGGCCGCGGAACTGCTGGCGCGGCAAGAAGCCCTGGCCGAGGAACTGAGCCAAGCGGAACATGAGGCCGAGAAATGGCAAAAGGTCATTGCGGCGGCCGTTGAAGCAAAGAACGAGAATGATGTTCGGGAGGCCGTTAGACAAAGAATGGAGGCTCAACAGAAGGCGGGGCACATCAAGACTGCTCTGGATGAGTCGGCAAAGACACTTGCCGGCCTGAAGGAGCAACTGCGCCTGGCGAAGGAAAGCGCGCAGCAGTCCGAAGCCGACGCCGCCGTGCTGAGGGCCCGGCTTGAGTCCGCGAAAATCCGCGACGACCTGGCTGGAAGCGCCGGGCCGGCCAAGGCTATTGCAGACTTGGAGGAGGAAACAATCAAGGCCGAGGGCCGGGCCGAAGCGGATGAGGAGATCGGCGGCCTGGAGAAGGGGAAGGTAGCCGCCGCACAGGTGGACATTGACGCCGAAGTGGAAAGGCTGATGGGGCGACAGAAACAAGGATGAAGGATGAACAATTTTGGATTTCGCAACCGTTCAGCCCCCCTCCGCACCTATGAAAGTGCCGGGAAAAATCGGGTGGCAGCTTTTGATGCTCTCCTATGAAGAGCATTTTTGGCCCCTCCACTTCTTTCGGCCGCCTTCATAGGTAAAACGGGGACTGAACGGTTACTAGATTTTCGATTTTCGATTCTAGATTGACGGGGCGGCACAAGGCAATCGAAAATCGAAAACCGAAAATGGAAAATTAGTCAGGCGCTCCAATCCTTCATGTAGGCCCGGTTGGCGGCGTAGAGCTCGTTCATCATTTGGCGGATTTTCGGCAAAGTGAGGATCGCGCCGGTCAAGGGGTCGGCTTGCACGGCCTGCGTGAGCAGGCGGCGGCTTCTCTGCTGGACCCCCGCCAGCGCCATCTCATGCAGGGCTATGTGCGGCTGCATGACGGCGGCCAGCGGAGCGGGAATGCGGCCGACGCGGCAGGGCGTGACGCCTTGGGCATCCACCAGGCAGGGCACTTCGACCACGGCGCGGCCGGGCAGGTTTTCGATGAGGCCGCGATTGCGCACGTTGCCGTAAACGACGCGCGGTGTATTGGTCTCGATCGCGTGGATCATGCCGGCGCCGAACTCGTGGCTGCGGTTCAGATCGAGCGGACGCCGGCCCGCGATCATCTCATCGGTGAAGCGGTCGAGGCGGGTATTGTGATACTTGTCCCAGTGGTAGCCCCACAGGGTGGGCACGGCATAATGCCGCTCCGCCAGCTTCGCGTTCTTGCGGAACCAGGGGTAGT
>Ga0209777_10005575_pt1 | contig 14433 bp, 10 predicted proteins | sample FrelakmetHBP12HB_FD_187147 | JGI IMG/M metagenome (GOLD analysis project Ga0209777, IMG submission 187147) | Freshwater lake sediment microbial communities from the University of Notre Dame, USA, for methane emissions studies -HBP12 HB (SPAdes)... | ecosystem: Environmental > Aquatic >...
AAGTAGAAAACGATCCCATTCCTGGAAGTATTCTCGTCCATTCTTGGAACTGTTCTCTTCGAGCTCCGAAGAGTTTAGTTTCGTTTAATGAACCTTGTCATTACTGTTAATCATCCATACCGTTGAGAGGGGGAAATAGGAATTGAGCCCACACAAAACCACAGAGCCATTTCGCATTTTGTAAATTCACGGTATCATTGGGGAGGAAGTATATTTCAGCTATCGTGCCAAGATAAAATATGGAAGATAAAGCGAACATCATCGAAGCATTTTCCGAAATGGCGCCCAGGTATGAGCAGGTTGTTGATTCGGAATTGAACCGATTTTGGGGGTGGAGCTATTATGGATTCATTAATCTGTTACTTGCCTCAATGCCGGTACAACCACAAGACATCATTTTGGATATTGCCACCGGTACAGGCGTAATTCCATCTCTTCTTGAAAAAGCCGGACATCCCCTCAACCAGATCCATGGCCTGGATATCACCATGTCCATGCTCAAGCGCGCCAAGCGTCGATTGGGGGACCAGGACGGTCATGCGAATCAGAATCTGGTATGTGCCTCGGCAATGGAAATGCCCTATGCAAATTCCGACTTTTCGCAAGTTATTTGTGGTTTGGCAACCCATCATATGGACGTTAAAAAACTTATCCTGGAAAGCTATCGAGTGCTGCGGAGTGGAGGGAGACTTACCATAGCAGATGTAGGGGGGTCTAATATTTGGAGATTTCCAGGGGTAAAATTCCTCTTGCGGATCGTCGCCTTTGTCTATTTCTTCCTGGCCGAAAATAAATCCCGGGCATGGGCAGAATCCAGCGCAGTTTCCAATGTTCTTTCCAAGGATGATTGGAGCCTCGTTCTAATGAATTGCGGATTCCGTAATATTGTGATTCAGAAACTCAAATCCCGATTCTTCTGGGTTCCATCGCCCCTGTTGATAAAAGCTGAAAAAATAGTGGAGGTTGCAGTATGAGTAACTCATACAAATTGATAGAAGAGGGCAGGAAAGATGAACTATGGGCCAAATATTGCGGGTTTTTTAGCCTCAGCCGGAATGAATTCAGGGATATCCAGAAAAGGCTTCTGCTCGAGCAGATCAACCTGCTCGGATCTTGTCAGGTGGGCAGATCCCTTATGGGGGGGAAAACTCCAACCAGCGTGGAGGAGTTTCGCCAGACCACTCCCCTCACGACCTCCGATGATTATTCGGAGATTTTGAAGGAAAAGACGGAAGAAGGTCTCCCGGAGAAACCATATGTCTGGGCCCGGACTTCAGGACATAGCTCTGAAGCTGGACCCAAATGGATACCCTATACACAAACAATGTATGACCAATTGTGTGATCCAGGTATTGCCGGGATGATCATGAGTTCTTGTTCCCAGCCAGGAGAGGTAAGAATTGAACGGAATGAAAAGTTCTTAATGGCTACGGCGCCGCCTCCATTTATATCTGGATTTATCGCCCGTTCTGTTGAAAAAAACCTGGACGTGATTTTCCTGCCTGATCTTGATGAAGGCGAGAAGATGGAATTTCGCGAGCGGATTGCCGTTGGTTTTAAACTCGCCATGAGTGAGGGGCTGGACTATTTTTTTGGAATATCGACGGTCCTGGCAAGGATGGGGGAGCAGTTTGCACAACAATCCAGCAATTCAACACCCTCGAAGGCACTCTTAAACCCCGCGACATTGTGGAGGCTCCTGAAAGCCGTATTCATCTCAAAGGTCCAAAAGCGCAGTATTTTGCCCAAGGACATTTGGCATCTTAAGGGGATTATTACCAGCGGTACAGATACTGAGATATATAAGGATCGTATAGAACATTTCTGGGGGAAGAAACCTCTCGAAGGTTTTGCTTGTTCCGAAGGGGGTATTATGGCGATGCAGGCATGGAATTTTAAAGGGATGGTGTTTTTCCCCGCCAACGCCTTCCTGGAATTCATCCCTTTGGAAGAGTACCAAAGAAATATGGACGATCCTTCTTACCAACCCAAAACCCTGCTATACAATGAGTTGGATCTGGGCCTCTATGAATTGGTGATATCCAATTTTAATGGCGGCGTGCTGGTACGGTATCGGCTGGGCGATTTATTCGAAGTGATTGCCAACAGTGACCAGGAGATTGGCTCAGAACTGCCTCAAATGAGGTTTTACTCACGTTCAAAAGACCTCATTGATCTGGGAAATATTCTCAGGCTCACAGAAAACGGCATCTGGAAAACGATCGAGGCAGCCGGGTTGGAGTATGTAGATTGGGTGGCTCAAAAACAAACCAGTGAGGCATATCCCACCCTTCACCTTTATATTGAACTGGCCCAGCCAGGCAGTATCCCTGAAGAAAAAGTGCAGGAGATGGTTCGCCAATCCTTTTCCACCCGCTATTCAGATTATGACGGTATGAAGGAAATCCTTAACATTGAACCCGTGAATGTCTCCCTACTTCCGGGCGGTTCTTTTACTGCCTACATGAAATCAAAAGTGGCGGCCGGGGCCGACCTTGATCATTTGAAACCTCCCCACATGAAACCATCCGATTCTATTCTGAAGAAATTAATCACCGTTCCGAATGGATCAAATCAATAAATGCACTGGAATGTCAGCACGCTGATAACGATCTTCGCCACAATACTTTGCGGGGTTATTTTTACGTTGGTGATGGTTTCCAGGCCGCTCAACCGTTTAAAGAAAATCTTTGCTCTCTACTTATTGGCCATGTCGGTATGGTCAATAAGTGCTTTCCTTACAATTTCTGGTCTGGTGAATGTATTCCTCTGGTTCAAGGTGATGGCCGTCTCGCCGATTGTGACGACGGTGGCCATATTCTTCTTTGTTCAAAACTTGTTCGGTTTGCGACGCAAATGGGCGCCCTATACGATCGTTTATGGAATTCTGGCTATCCTGATTACGTTCTTTACCAGCATCTCGGTTCAATCTGCTTCCCTGGATCAGGCAGGGAGACTTCAATATGAGTTGGGACCTTTCTTTCCTCTGGTGGTTGCTCCCGGATATTCCCTGGTCCTAGTTTGTTTGAATGATCTGATTCAGGGGTTTATCAGAACTTATGATGCCCAACACCGTGAACGGATTCGATATCTCGTGATTGGGTTATCCATCACAATATTGGCAACGTTGACAAATTTTACGCCAGTAGGGAAATACCCCATCGATATCGCGGGCAATGGCGTGATGGCACTCCTGATCGCCTATGCAATTCTCCGCCATCAGTTGTTGGATATTCGGGTGGTCATCCGTTTGGGGCTGTTGTATTCAATTACCACAGCATTCTTCAGTGCCATTTACTTTTTGATCATTTCCCTGGTGTTAAATGCCTTCCAGTTATTAACTGGAAAAACGGTCTTTATTGTATCGATTCTTGTGGGAGCTTTGAGTGCCATTTTGCTTTCTCCCATTCGTAATCTGGCCCAGACCTGGATTGACCGGATTTTCTACCGGGATAAATATAATGCCGAGTTGATGCTCGAGCGGCTCAGTCAGACCGCCACTTCACTATTAGACATTGAGAAAATCACACGTATGATCTTGTCCGAAGTCAGGAATACCTTGCATATAGAGCATGGAGCAATTCTCATTAAACGTTTTGAAAGCGGGGATTTTCAGGTCATTGCAGAAGATGCTGAAAAAAAACATTTCCCCACAGGGTTCCGGGCTGATCACCCTATTGTTACCTGGATGTCCAGGCAAAATCAACCGCTTTTGAATCGCGATTTATCATTTGTGCCTATATTTAAATCAATGTGGAAGGAAGAGAACGAGGAACTGGAAAAGTTTAATGCCGAAATATTCCTTCCGTTAAATTCCAAGGGGGAATTAATCGGCATACTTGCTTTAGGCAAAAAACTTTCTTCTCAACCATATACCCAGGATGAGCAATTGATCTTTTCAACCCTCGCCAACCAAACTGCTGTCGCCATCGAGAATGCCCGCTTGTATGATGAGCTCAGAGCGTCTTTCGTTCAATCCGTGACAGCCCTGGCGAATGCAATCGATATTCGCGATACCTACACCAACACTCACAGCCAGCAGATCGCCAATTGGGCTGCCCAAACTGCGCGTGCTCTGGGCTGTACACCTGCTGAAGTTAATGAAATATCTTTGGGTGGTTTGCTCCATGACATCGGTAAAATTGGGATCCCGGATACCATCTTGCAAAAACCAACCAAATTGAACGAAGAGGAATGGAAGATCGTTCATACGCATCCCTCCCTCGGAGCTGACTTAATTGCTCCCATTAAGAAACTGGCCAATGTTTCACCAATGATCGAGTATAGCCATGAACGATACGATGGTTTGGGGTACCCGCATAGGACAAAAGGCGAGGATATCCCGCTTGGCGCCCGGATTATCAGTGTGGTTGACTCGTATTCCGCCATGCTGGATAAACGTCCGTATAAAGAACCATATAACATGTCCGAGATAATCAAGGAATTGAAGGTAAATTCCGGCAAAATGTACGACCCAAGAGTGGTGGAGGCATTTTTAAAAATTATCCAGGCAGAGGGGATTGACATCTCTCTATAAGAGAGTAATCCATTGGGCTTATTGGTATAAAGGTTTTATTTTACGGTGAAGTCAAGGCTGGCTTCGGCGGTATTCCCGGCCCGGTCAGCAGCCACGACGCGCAGGGTGTGGCTCCCGGCCTTGGCCTGCCACACCACACCAAAAGGCGCCACGTCTGATTCCCCCACCAGAATGTCATCCACGTAAAATTTCACTTTTGCCAGGAAGGGGTCGTTCACCTGAGCTTGGAGTGCCACCTGCGGTTCTTGGGCGGCGATGATTTCCTGTCCCGCCTGCGGGTAGGAGATGGCCACCTGGGGTGGTGTGTTGTCCAGCGTGACCTGCACCACGGCCTGATCCACGCGCTGGTCGGTGCGCACCACCATCAGGCGCAGGGCATACAATCCGTCCAGCCCGGTCGTGTCCCATTGGCCCAGCACGCTCTCGGTCTGCGGAGTGGTACTATCCGTGCCGATGTGAACCCAGGCCTGCGGGTAAAGTCCCTGGCCGTATTCGAGGCGATAGGAGAGGAAGTCCGCGCCTGCGGCACTGCCCTGGATCTCGATCGTGCCGCGTTGGTCGGTGAACATCCCGGGCGTGGTGATATGCACGTCCGGTAAAACTGGCAGGGTTTGGAGTGTGTCATAGGCAGTTGGCGGCGAGGCGATCCCGGTGGTCACGGCCCAGAGGCGTGCCTGCGGCGGCACGACCATGTAGGTACTCGATTCCACCAGTTCCGGCGGGGTGAAGACGGTGGCCAGCAGGCCGGTCTCGCGGTTGATCTGGAAGGTCTGGTAGAGCGTATCGGTTTCCACAGGCTGGCGCCCATCCAGGAACACCTCGCTGACCACATTCGGGCAGACGGTGGTGGGCAGCAGGCCAGACGGGTCGCACACGCTCACCGTGACGATTCCGGAGGGCATGTCCCAACTCATGGATGGAAGCTCGCGCACTGCGTACTGCATCAAGGCATGCCACAGGTCGGCGGAAAGACGGGGCGGTACGGAGACGGAGCCTGCCCCCGCCAAATAGACGACGATCACCCGCTGGGGCGTGTAACCTACTGTCCAGGCGGCGGATGAGTCCAGGGTTCGGGAGAGTTTCGCCCCAACCGGGCGGCCGATCTCGAGCGGGTTGGGATGCCCGAGCGAAGGCCAGCGGGCAATCTCGTCGCTCAGTACCTGGTTCATGAGGTAGGCCAGTTGGGGGCTGAGCAGGGACTGACTTTGGGAGGCAGTCCAATTAGCCCAGATGGAGTGATCTACCCCGCTGACCTGCAACACCGTGGCAGGCTGGATGACTGTACCGGTAAGACTCTGCCCGGCCTGGGTGCCGCTATTGGCGAAGATGCCATAGGCCCCTGCCAGGGCGACAGGCGAGATGCTGAAGTCGTCCGTGAGCAGGCCGGAGGGGAACTCCAGCCCGAAGGAGGCGGCGATGTTTTGAACGCTATCGGTTCCCATCTGGGCCAGGACGCTTTGGACGGGTGGGAGGTAGTCATTGGCAAGGGCAGTGCGCAGGCGCACCGGGCCGTGATAGACCTGGCCGGGAACCGGCGCTGTGCCCGGGATGTCCCAGGTGAGGGAAGCCGGGTTGAGACCGCGCGAGAAACCGGTGAGATAGATAAAGGGGGTAATGCTTGTCCCGGCAGGGTGAGAAGCGAGGCCAGTCCCCTGCCCGTTGCTGGTCAGATCGCCGACTGCCGCCAGGATCTGCCCGGTTTGCGGGTCGAGGATGACCACGCTGGCGGAAGCGCCCGGCAGAGACTCGCCCGGTTGAAGAGACGGGAGAAGGCGGGCGGCGTCGCAGGCTGAACCGTCGGAGGCAGGGAATTCCGAGGAATCGCCCGCCAGGCGCGCCAGGGCTGTCTGGACCGTACAAACAGCCTGCAGTTGCAGGTCGTAATCGAGGCTGGTCAGGATGACCAGCCCGCCCCGTTCCACCCAGCCAGGGCCAAAGCGGGCGTCTAGCTGGGAAAGGACAAGGTTAACGAAAGCCGGGGCGATGATACTGTCGCTTCCAGCCCCGGTCCCACTCTGCCGGGTTCCGGGGGCCTTAGCTCGTGCGAGCGAGGGGGGTGCGGCGATTGCCTGGGAAGCCTGTTCCGCGGTCAGCAGCCCCATTCCCTGCATGACCATGAGGGTTTGGACCCGGTGCGACTCGGCGACCCCGGCTGCGTCAATGGGGTTAAGCGCCGGAGCCTGGCTGACCGCCGCCAACAGGGCGGCTTCGCTCAGATTGAGCTTTGTGACAGACTTGCCAAAATACAACCGGGCGGCGGCTTCCGCTCCGTAGGCATAGTGGCCGTAGTCGGCACTGTTCAAGTACCATTCCAGGACCTGCTTCCGCCCATAACGGGCCGTGATCTGAGCGGACAGCATGCGCTCATGGATGCTGCGCAGGAACGATACTGGTTGGTCCCACAATAACAGGTCGTACACCAGGCGCTGCGCCAGGGTGGGATGCGCCAGCGGGTCCTGCCAGTCTTTAAGGGTGTAACCGGGGGAGGTCCAGAAACCCGGCTCGGTGAGGGCGAGGGTGGCATCCACCAGCGCCTGGGGAAACTGATCAATGGAAATATAGGTACGGGGAGAGTCGGTGGGGGAGAGCGTGGCAATCAGGTGCTGGCCGGTGCGGTCGTAGAGTCGCGTCGGCTGGAGCAGCTGGCCGTCCTGCGGGTTCAGGAGTACGGTTATCTGCTCGACCGGAATCAGGCTGCGCGTCAAGGAGGCGTAGGCCAGGGCAACCGCCAGCACGAGCGCCACAATTATTACACTGATGATGAATCCGAACGCAAAGAACGCCCGCTGGGAACTCTGTTGGGCGCTGCTGCGTATCTGGTCACGACGGTGACGCCGCTGGCGGATGATGGTGAGGATGGATGACATACTATTTGCGACGTACAAGGGCGTCCGTCATGCGCGCCACCCGCACCATGGCCTCAACATCATGGACACGCACGATGTCTGCGCCGCGGGTGATGCCAACGGCCACGGCGGCGGCGGTCCCTTCCAGGCGCTGGTCGGGAGGCAGGTTGAGGGTGTAGCCGATGAAGGACTTGCGGGATGGTCCCAGCAGGACGGGGAACCCTAAGAGGCGGATCTCGTCCAGACGGTTGATCAATTCCAGGTTTTGCTCGACCGTTTTTCCGAAACCGATCCCAGGGTCCAAAATGATATGCCCGTCCGGGATCCCGGCGGAACGGGCGATTTGGACCGATTCCATCAATTCGCGCTTGACGTCTTCCAGTAGATTCCCGTATTCCGCTCCGGCGTAGGCCTTGCCGAGTCGTTCGCGGACCTCGACGTTTGAGGGCTTTGAGCGGTTGTGCATCAGCACCACCGGGGCCTTGAGGCGGGCGGCGACACCGGCAAGATCCGGGTCGAGGCGCAGGCCCCAAACATCGTTGAGCATGCATGCGCCGGCCTTGAGGGCTTCCACGGCGACGGCGGCCTTACAGGTGTCGATGGAAATCAAGGCGTCGGGGAACTCAGAAACAATCGCCCGAATGACCGGAAGGACGCGTTGTTGTTCTTCTTCGGCATCCACCAGCCGGGAGCCTGGGCGGGTGGATTCGCCGCCGATATCGAGGATGTCCGCCCCCTCGGCGAGAAAGTGGCGGGCCTGGATGAGGGCACCCAGCCCCCCCTCCGCTCCTCCCCCATTTCCGCTTGAGATGGAGGGGACAGGGGGGGATAGAAGCCCATCCCCCGAAAAACTATCGGGGGTGATGTTCAAAATCCCCATCACGCAGGTGCGTTGGCCCCAGATGAGGGTGTGGCTGCCGATTGTCAGGGAGGACATAATAAATTGTAATATCGACTTCAGTCGTTACTACACCATCTAAACTACACCATCTGGTCCAAAGGGCGGCTGAGCCAGGCTTCGGCGGCATCCATGTCGGTAAAGATCTTGATGGCGGCCGAAGTCTCAGGTACCACAGCGTAATAGATCTCGCGGACGGCGTTGGCCAGCTTGTCATTGTTGACTACCACAGCCAGGCGAATGTTGCGAGCAGCCGGGTCGCTGTTCACCTCGATCGCAGTGTGGATGGCTTTCTCGGGGATTTCCTTGATCTGGCGCAGGTCGTACAGGTTGCGGGTCAGACGGTCGGAGCTAAACAGGTGCTCCAGGGCGAAGTCGTGCCAGTGCTGGATGGTGGCATCCGACAGGTCCGTGAAGGTGACTGCCATGCCTCCGTCCGGGCGGCGGATAACGGTATAGCCAATGCCGGGTGCGGGTTTCCAGAAAAGTGGTTTGAGTTCGGTCATCGGGAGACTCCTGGGTTGGTTGATATGATTATCATCATTATAACGAAAAAGTGACCCGTTTACTGAACAATAACGGATGAGCTTTGGGGGTTCTTACAAAACCCGGGTTTTCACCCCCCCCCGCAAATGTTTCCTCTTCCTTGGAAAATTGGATTCTGTTTCTCGGTCAGTGCTGCCTACCCGCCATGCGCAGGACGTACAACGCCTCAGCAGTGACGAAGGTGTTCATCTTCTTCATGCTTGTCCCGCCCCAGGTTACAGGCGAGTAGCCGCTTAGTTGCGGACGGGTGGGACGGGAGAATGACTCTTCCGCCGGGAAGCCGCCATCCGGTAGACGCTTGGATTCGAGCAGGTCGAGGGCGTCCTGGCAGTGCGGGTCGGAAATGAACCCGGATTCTGCCATGACCTTCAGGCCGAACAAAATGTCATAATGCCAGTAGGGCGGATAACTCAGCAGGACGAAATGTTTGTCCATCACGGACCCGTCGCGTTGGCGTTTGAACAGGTGGCGCTTAAGGAAGACCTCGGCGGCGCGTCCGGCGGCAGTACCGGCTTTTGGATCTCCCGCAACCCGGGCATACAGGGCCAGCGCCCGCAGGGGAATGAGCGTTTCCATGAACGAAGAGCTGTCCGCTTCCGGGCGCTTGTCGCAGTTCCAGCCGCCGTCCGGCCACTGCCACTGGAGCAGGCGGGAAACCAGTTCACTGGTGCGCTCATCTGCCAGCCCCAGCCTCAGCGACGACCAGACGGCATTGCCTTCCTGCGAAGCGCAGCGCCGCGTCCGCCCGGCGATCAGGCGGATGTGTTCCTGGTGATACGGACCCAACCATGCATTGTATGTCTCTTCCATCAAGGGGCGCAGGGAGGCGTCACCCGCGGGGTAGCCCAGGTCGGCCAGCAGGGACAGGGTCCAGTGAGAACCGGTCCACTTTCTGTAAGCATGACCGGTGGTATCGAGACTGGCGAGCAACTGGACAACAAGCGGCGAGGCACGGGTGATCCCGGCGGCTTTTTGGGCTGCGCTGGAATCGGGCGCCCCGCCGAGCACGTTGACGGTCGCTTTCCAGGCCAGGGCTGGTTCGGAATTCAGTTGCTCAATGAGTTGGCTCATAGCATTTCACTCCAGTCGTATCCACCGTCTCCAGCAACTGGCTGATGGGTTTACCAAACACGGTATGGACGAGGTCCGGTTCCAAGTCCGCAAGCGGGATGAGGACGAAAGCGCGGTCATGCAGGTGTGGGTGAGGAATGATCAGTTCCGGAGTATTTAGAATCAATTCATCGTAAAAAAGGATATCCATGTCGATGAGGCGCGGCCCCCAATGGACAGCCGGCTGGCGGCCAAGTTTGGTTTCCAAACGCTTCAAATGTACTAAAAGAGCCAAGGGAACCAGATCCGTCTCGCCCTTGAGCACCATATTTAGGAAGGCAGGCTGGCTGGTGAGACCCCAGGGCGGCGTCTCGTAGACTGGCGACTGACTCAGAACGCGAATAGTTGGCGGCAGGGCGGCAATGGCGGCCATGAGATTGGCGAACCGGTCGCCGAGGTTGGTACCGAGAGCGAGGTAAATGAGGGGCATGGGATCGGCAGGCGTGCTATACTGACTTCAATGCTATTGTACTCCCTTAGCAATTTGGAGGAGACAACAGATCGTGGCATTCGTCACGGGAGAATAAATGGATATGCCTTTTCTGCTAAGAGGACTCATCATCGGCTTTTCGATCGCTGCGCCAGTTGGGCCGATCGGCGTGTTGTGCATTCGGCGCACCCTGGCTGATGGGTGGGCATCCGGCCTCATTTCCGGCCTGGGAGCGGCCAGTGCGGATGCGGTTTATGGCTGCATCGCTGCATTTGGCCTGGCTTTCATCTCAAACTTCCTGGTCAGCCAACAAATCTGGCTGCGCCTGATCGGGGGCGGGTTTCTTTGCTATTTGGGCGTCAAAACCTTTTTGGCAAAACCCACGGAACAAGCTGCCCCGGGTAAAGGAAATGGACTCCTTGGTGCTTATGCTTCGACCTTTTTTCTGACGCTTACCAATCCGATAACGATCATATCCTTTGCAGCAATATTTGCCGGCCTGGGACTGGCGAGCACCAGCGGGAACTATGGCTCTGCGGGAGTTCTGGTCCTGGGTGTTTTCACTGGCTCAGCCCTATGGTGGCTCATTTTGAGCAGTGGTGTTGGCATATTCCGGGCCAGGTTCACCGCTCAAGGGTTGCGATGGGTCAACAGAATTTCAGGCGCAATCATCATCGGGTTTGGTGTATTTGCTCTCCTGAGCGCCCTATAGAAGGATGTTACTCAGGGCAAAGGAGGCAGGTCAAGAACGGATTGCAAGCGATGCTGCTCCTCTTTACAACTGCGATTTGGGTCAGCTGTTTTTGCCGAACGAATAAAGTCGTTACTACGTTTTCGTGACCTTCTAACAACTGATCACCGGTTCTTCACTGCGTTTCGGGGGTCCCTGCGACTATGATATTCCCACTTTGGGGTGGTTGTGCTTGTTATCACAAAGTGCTATAGTGTAGAAGAGTTCCATAAGCGGCCCCCCGCGGGGAAAAAGGTTGTTTAAGGAGGAAATCATGTCAACCATAAAAACGATCCTTTCCATCGTGGTGATATTTGTTCTCGCATCCTGCGGCACCAACAAACCGGCGGTCATCCCAACCCCGGTTCCCACCAACCCGCCGCCACCCACGGTCACGGCCACCGCCACCCCGGTGCCCCAGGATGTCCCCGTTTATCGGAATTCATTCGAGGGGATCACCGACCTGGCGGCCAGCGGGATCACCAGTAATAATGCCAATGTAACCCCGAACACGGAGAACTTCAACTATCCAGGCCCAGGGACTGCCCTAGAGGTAAAAGGAACCCTTCCCGGAGAAGCGTATTCCAGCCTGGATGCGGATCTCTCCATATTAAATTTGACCGGTGAAACCAGCCTGGATCTGTCCAACAAGACCCTTGGCATTTCATTTTACATCCCGCAGGATTCTCCCATCGAGGGCTTGGATGTTATCATCCATAATGGCGATAAAGTGGTCATACTCGGCGCTTCGAGCGGGACAGGCTGGACAGATTATCAACTGGATGTGAAAAATGTTTATGAGAATAAGTCCTGGGTTTATACCAATGCGTCCGACGACGAAGCCCAGGCTATGATCAGGCATTGCGAAAAGATCAGTCTTGCAGGCGTTAAAAACACCGCCGGGACTCCTGCAGAGACCGAATTCTATCTGGATGACCTGAACTGGATCGGCATCGATATTAACCACATTCCCGTGGATAACACCGTCGATTCTCTACGCAAGTATGCAGCCAATCAGCACTTCAAAATTGGTTTGTTCGATTATTATTGTCGTATCATCGGATGCCCTGGCGAACCGGCTGATCCCTGGTACGCTTATACAGTTGTCCAAGAAGGCACCATACATGCCGCATCGTTTTTTCCGATACTTCCAAACCAGGATTACAGCATTTTTGATTATTCCCCCCCGGAGGATGCAACCTATGTACAGTTGTATAACTTTGCCAATGGCAATTCCATGACCACGGTGGGATATGCGCTTGGTCAATGGTATACCACCGTACCTCAATGGGTTCGGGATCTTGCTTTCCCTGATAAGACCAAGGCGCTCCTGCTCCATAGTATCGAGAAGGATCTGCGCTATACCCAGGGGCAAAATCCCATCTGGATATTATTTAATGAAGCCGTGCAAGGCTACAATGGAGCCATACCACACGCTTCAAATAACCCGGAGGTTGGACTTAATAACAGGCAAAACACGACTCCTCCGGCAAGCGATTGTTGTTACTCTCCCTGGTCGGCGGATATAAATGATTCTTCACTGATCAAAGCGGCCTTCATCAAGGCCCACGAGGTGGATCCGGGCGCCACGCTGATCTTTAATGGTCAATCAAATGAAGCCGAGGGCTGGCCAGTAACTGATTATTATTATCAATTTACCTCCGACCTTAAAGCCCAAGGGATACCCATCGATGGCGTTGGTTTTGAAATGCATAACTTCATTACTCCCGATGGAAGAATGAAATTCTGGATACTAAGCCCATCGCCGGACTTCGAGTATGTGTATATGACCCTGGATGAGTATCTGCAAAAAGTGGATCTGAACGTAAAGCGCTATGCCAGCCAGGGTTTGAAGGTGGCCTTCACGGAGGTGGATGGTTTTATCAAGATCGATGACATCGACCTCACTACTGCAGACGGTCGGGCAGAATATGACAGCCGTTTGCAATGGCAGGCTAAATATTACGCCGGATTATTGAAGATCGCCATGGAGAATGATAATGTCATCTTGTATCGAGTGTGGGAGATAACAGAAAAATATCCGGGTGCCGAATTCATACTTACTCCAGGATATGGAAATTCGGGCATATTCGATAAGAACTACCATCCCAAGCCGTCCTATGATGCGATGCTGGAGCTTCTAAAAAATCCTTAGATTTTAGGGAATTTACCACCAGGGCACGACACTTGCACCGCACTGCGTGTGGTGCAGTGTAGGTGAGCCACCCGGTTCCTGGCACGCTTTACAGGAAATTTAGTGGCTTTGTACCTTTGTGGTTAAAAATTGCATTCTTTTCAGGCAACCGGCCACCGATCACTGGTTCCTCACCGCGTTGATGAAATCCGCCAGCAGACCATAAGCCGTCGTCTCGGGACCGGGGTTGCCCTCCACGATGCTGAGACTCGATAACGTGTCGGTGTGGAACTCCACAATGGATGAGGAGCCTTCCACGCTGTAGAGCGGCGAGGAGGGGTCCACCAGTTCCGGGGCCACGCGTCCCTTAACGCCATTCCCATCTTTTTCCGCCGTGCAGACCAGTTTCCAGCGTTTGCCCTGGGCTTTGGCCTCCGCCACCATTTGGGCGGTGATACCGCGGATGCCTGCCCGGTCCACCTCCTGCGGTTTGAGCGGATGTCCCATCAGCACGGTGACCAGCGCGGCAACCTTGATGGCCGCGTCCCAGCCGTCCACGTCGCCGGAAGGATCAGTCTCGGCCAGGCCGATTTGCTGGCAATATTTGACCGCATCCTCGAATGTCTCGCTGTCCTCCATGCGCCCCAGGATGAGATTGGTGGTCGAGTTCAGGATGCCTCGGAAGGACTGCAACTGCGCGGCGGGCAGGGCCGAGCGGAAGAGCGAGAAGATGGGTGCCCCGTCCATTACGGTGGACTCGAAGTAGAACTTGCGCTTTCTCTGCGCGGCCAGTCCGGTCAGTTCACCATATGCGTGGACGACCGGGCCCTTGTTCGCCGTGACGGCGTGCATCCCGCGCTCCAGCGCGGTGCGGAGATAGGTCACGGCTGGCTCACCGTTCTCGTGGTTGACCGGAGAGTTCTCAAAGAGCACGTCCGCGGGGACGGAATGGACGAAATTCAGGGAATCGGGTACAGGGATTTTAGTAAGCCGGGATAAGGATCCGACGCTTTCGACCAGCGCCAGCGCCTGGTCGAGATCGAGGCCGTTCGGATCCATGGCAATGCCGTGATGCCCGGTGGCGATACCGGTAACGATGAAGTTGATGCCATAGTCCGATTCAAGTTCGGCCTCCTTGCGCTGGAGTAATCGGGCGAAGGCGCCTCCGACGTTGCCGAATCCGAGCAGGGCGAGACGGTAAT
>Ga0209777_10005576_pt1 | contig 14425 bp, 7 predicted proteins | sample FrelakmetHBP12HB_FD_187147 | JGI IMG/M metagenome (GOLD analysis project Ga0209777, IMG submission 187147) | Freshwater lake sediment microbial communities from the University of Notre Dame, USA, for methane emissions studies -HBP12 HB (SPAdes)... | ecosystem: Environmental > Aquatic >...
CCTACAAGCTCAAAACAATTAAAGGAATCTTTTGAATTATTAATATATTCACCGGAAACATTTTTATTATGAATGCCATGAATGTATTTTTTCGGCACTTTTATCTTTAGTTTATCAAATTTTTCTTTAATTTTCTTTACTTCTGTTTCAGAACCTGTATTTATTTTTTCTAATTCTTTAAAATATTCTTCTTTAGAATATTGCTGGTTGAAAATATGATACGATTTATTACGCAAATTAATGCAGCCAAAACAATCATTGCAGTTTATACAATCTTCACAAAACCTAAGGTTTCTAGAATTTTCAGTATTAATACAATTAAAACACTGAAAAAGATTTTCACCCTGATAAATTTCATAGCAAAGTTCGGAATTTAAGATAAAATAGGAATCCAATGAATCCCTAACATATTTAGTAGAGCCACAATATTGGCAGTTTTCAGAATTGCCAGCATTGAAACAAAGATAACAATTCTTCAGAGAAGAAGCTTGATTACAATAGTCGCTGTTAACCATTCCACGAACAGCACGACTGGGCCAAGGTACGGAATCATTAAGTTCTTTTAGCTGTTCCAAAAATGGCCTTTTAAAATCAACGTTCACTCCGTAGTCCATCGGATCCCAGTTATCGGACCACCAATAATCATGGTCATAAATTTTTATATTTGCTTCTTCGGGGTAGGTGGAAAATACTTTTTTTCCTTCTTTAGCCTCTGTTTTTTTAAATAAATTGATTTGGTTTAAAAATATCAAACGCCGTATAACCCTACACTCAGGACAAAAAGTCGGTGCCGGAACGTTAATTTTTTCGTAAAAAACAAAATCATCGGGCTCAATTACGAACTCTGATTTGCAATTTTGACATGTTTTGGTTTCTGATTTGATCATGCTGTTTCTTGTTGATAACAATTTTCGCAATAAATTATCTCCGGACGGTCTGGAGAATAGGAAGTCTCAAATTCATTAAAACACCTACCAGTATGGCCGTGATTTGGTTTGTCGCACATGCACTGGCGATGCCAAAGTTTGAGCGGATTACGTAACGCTACCCTCGCCGCGTGCCGGCATTGAAAGCATAAAGTTGGCAACGGTATCTGTTGGCTTTTATAAAAAGCTAATTCTTCTGATGTAATTTTAAAGCCAATTGTGCATTGATGTTCGCATTTACCTGCATGTTTGCAACCAATAATTTCATTAATAATTCCGTCTTCTACATCTAATATAGAATCGGGCAACAAATCTGAATTTAAGGTTATTTTCGGAGCTCTTTCTTCTGGTTCATACCAAACATATTTTTTTTCCATTACTTGCTCTTTTATTAAAGGAAAATGTTCTTGGGCTACTGAATCATGATATGCGAAGGGAGAAATTTCAAGTGGAAAGAATTCGCCATATTCCCCTCTTTCCAACATATTATTTTTTATTTTATTGACTATGTCCTTATAATCATTTTCTGAATACGGCTTGTTCAATATACAATATTTTTGCTTCCTCAAACTAATACAGCCAAAAACATTTTCGCAATTAAAGCAATTGGCGCAATATTCAATATTTCTATTTGCCGTCCATGACGCTTCAGAAAATTTGCAATTGTAATTTCCATATCCCCCAGAAACGCACTCATAGGCAAGCTCATCGGTATCTCCAAATGCAAAATAATCCCAGCAATCTTTCATGTTCTCTCCCCAAAAAACATTCTTGCAGTCTTTCAGATTTTTCCCATAAAAGCAGTTTACTGAATTGTCACATTCGTTTATATAATCTCCTGTGCTATTTTTAACAAGCTGGCCATGATAAACCTTCCGTGGGTGTTTTTTAAAAATTTCCGAATTATAAAATTTATCAGCAAATTCAAAAACAGCTTTTTTTGAATTAAAATTTAATTCCTTTAATTTTTTAAAATATTCCTCTTTTGGATAATAATTATTAAATATACGATATTTTTGGTTGCGCAACCCAATGCAGCCAACACAATCTGAACAATTTTTGCAATCGTACAGAAAAAAAGAATCCCTGCAGTTAAAAGAAGATTGAGAATACTTAACGTTGTAACATTGCTCTATATCAAAACATTCATAACACCTTTCTGAACGGGAACCATACAGAATATCCACACATTCATTACAATAATTAAGGAAATGGGAGTACATGCAATTTTCATCCTCTTGCGCCCCAAAAACAAGATAGCAATTTTTCATATCCCCGGCACAATTAATATAGGGGCTATTTATTATTTTACCTGTTTTTCCGCCATTATTAACTCCTGGCCTCGGTACTCGCGAACGCAACTCTTGGAATTGCTCAAAAAATGATCTGTTAAAATCATATTCTGTGCCTCCTTTAAATGGATCCCATTTGTCTGACCACCAGCAATCATAGCAATAAACTGGAAACTTAACTTTTTGCGGAAACATTCCAATAAAACTTTTGCCGCACAAATCGCAAGTTCGCTTTCGAATCATTCTTTCATTGCGAAATGCTAATCTTCTCATCATTCTGCATTCTGGACACCACGTCGGCGGCGGTACTTTTATCTTTTCGTAAAACGCAAAATCATCAGGCTCGATTGTAAAGTTCTGTTTACAATTTTGGCATTGGCGTGTTTTTTGATCCATAATATTTTACTAACTATATTTACGCTACCTCTGTTTGGTAGCACTGTTCGCAATAAACTATTTCCGGGCGGTCCGGGGCGTAGGAAGTTTCAAATTCGTTGGAGCATTCTCTAAAATGTTCATGGTTTTTCATATTACACATACACTTTCTATGCCAAAGCTGGACATTCAATGGATTTCTATATTTTATTCTTTTATAATGCCTACAATTTGGACACAATTGCGGAAGGGGCAAATGCATTCTTCGATAAAATTGAAGTTCAGAATCAATAACCTTAAATGCAGTCGTACATTGCTCATCACATAATCCTTTGTGAAGGCATTCTATTGTTTCACCAATTATAGAATTTTCAACATCTCGTATATTAGAAGGTAGATTGTCTGAATTTTTCGTAATTTTATAGTCTTTTTTTTCTGATGGCCGCCATTGAAACTTGGCTTCCACAACTTCTTTTTCTGTAGATGGATAGTATTCTTGGGCAATCGATTCGTTGTATGCAAAAGGAGAAAATTCTGGCGGAAAAAACTCCCCGAAAGTATATATCCTTCCTTTCTCATCAATATACGGCATTTTATTCATATGACTTTCTATTTCCTTAACCATCTCGGCATATTTTTCTTTCGAATATTCTTTATTCAAAATATGATACTGCTTATTGCGCAAACCGACACATCCGAAAATATATTTTGATGTCCTGCAATAATCGCAATACGAAGCATCGCGTATTTCTTCAAACGTATTCATGGAAAATCTAATAAGCGAATCTCTATATCCAACATTAACTCCCTCATACAATAATTCCGCTCCATTCCCGACGCCGTACAAATCAGCGGAATCTTTAATTTCGGTCATCCGGAGGCTATAACTAACGTCCTCGATTTTCTCACAAGTAAAACAATGCTTTGCGTTTTTTGCATTGATTAAACTATTGCCCGTGGAATTAACAGTTTTAAATAAATCTGCAAAGCGATGTATCGCTCCGGTTCGCAGAACTTCGTATTCTTGAATGCACGAGCTCAAAACCCGGCAATCTGCAAAGTTAATTTCTTTCATCTTTCTTTCATACTCGATTTTCTCTAACTCCTCGTTCTTGAAAACATATGACTTGTTCCGCAAATTAGAACTCATATAGCAGTTTATACAACCCCGACAATCATATAAAAATGAGCAGTCAATACATTCTTTGCAATCGGTAAGAAAAATTGAATTAGAGCACTTTTGGCAATCTATACATTCATAACAGAGCTGAGAATCATAAATATAAATACAATCCATGCTATCTTGGCATCGCGTAATTCCATGGGAATATAAAATATTTTCAGAATAAATCGTCGAAGGGCTAAGATAAATATTCTTGCCGAACCATGTATAATTAGAATACGGCGAATTTTCGTTCTGATACGCTTCAAGCGCCATTCTAGGAACCTTCTTAAGTAATCGTTCAAACTGAGTAAAAAATGGAGTATTAAAATCATACTCTATACCATATTCTGCAGCATCCCACTTGTCTGACCACCAGCAGTCATTGCAGTACACAACCACTTGGGCTTGGAGGTGATACATTGTTATCACATCTTTTCCGCATAGCGCGCATTTTCTTCTAAAAAGAATTCTCTCATTTCGGAACGTCATTCTTCTTTGCATCCTGCATTCCGGACACCATGTCGGAGGCGGTACTTTTATTTTTTCATAAAAAGAAAAATCATCGGACTCAATTATAAAGTCCTTTTTGCAGTTTTGGCATGTTTTAGTTTCTTGATCCATATATTTAAGCTACTTCTGTATTGTAACACTGTTCGCAATAAATAATTTCTTTGCGATCTGGCGCGTAGGAAGTTTCAAATTCATTGAAGCAATGGCTATTTCCATGTGAGTGTTTAGCGGTGTTTTGATAAACCCCATTTTCTGATTCTTGTCCTGCACACTGGCATTTTCTGTGCCATAACTTCATGGGGTTGCGTTGTTTAAGTCGTTCTCGGTGACGACAATAAAAACATAATCTCGGTAAAGGTATATTTAAATTTTTATAAAATTTCAATTCGTCTGACATAATGCGAAAAGCTGTAGCGCACCCATCTTGGCAAGTTCCTTCATGCATACATCCGATAGTTTCTTGCGTAATATCGTCGGAGACATCAGAAATTTTTAAAGAGAGATCAGTTGCGCGTTTGGTTATTTTATAACTTCTCTGTTGAACCTCTCCCCAAGCATATCCTTTAGCTTCAGCATCTTCTTTTGTAAGCGGCATATAATCCTGAGCGATAGAATCATTATAAGGGAATGGAGAAATCTCAATTGGAAAAAATTCTCCGTATTTATATATTCTTCCTTTTTTGTCTATGTAGGGCATTTCATTCATATGGACAATAATCTTAGGGACAAGAGTTTCGTATTCTTCCTTTGTGTATTGCTTATTGAAAATACAATAAGATTTATTACGCAATGATGCGCAACCAAAAAGGTTGTTTGAACCGTGACAGTTTATACAGTATTGCAAGTTATGCGAATACCAGTTAATGAAGCCAAACATACATTTTGAATTCTGCACACCGACAGAAACTGCTTCATAGAGCAATTCCGAATTTCCGCCAGTACCGGGACCGGTATCGTATGAATCTTTAAATTCTCCCGAACTCCAATGTGAATATTTCACATTCTCAGCTCCACTCAAAAAGTCAAAACAATAATATGCATTTTTTACATTATGAATATGGTCCCCCACTGCATTAGTCGATTTAAAAATCTGGGCGTAGCGATGAGGAACACTGACTCGAAGTTCCGCCACTTTGTGTTTTATACCTTCAATAACATTCCAATCGCCCAAATCTAATTCTTTTATTTCCTTAAGATATTCTTCTTTTGTGTATGGTTTATTAAAGATGTAATAACTCTTATTTCGCAACCCTGTACATCCAAAACAATTGGAACACCCGCGGCAATCATAAAGAAAATATGAATCGTTGCAATCTTTACAAGTGTGGCTATAAAACAAACGATATGAATCCTCACAATATACGTTTTCATAACAGAATTCATTACGGCCGCATATGTAAAGGTCAAGAGAATTTTTATTATGATCGCCGCGATTAATATACATACAATCTTCACTCGTCCAGCCTGCGCTTACCATATAACAATTTTTTTGTTCTACCACAACATTGCAGTAACTTGAATTTATTGACTTGCTATCAAAAAGTGCGAGCGTAGGAGTTTCAATCATAAGTTCATGAAGCTGTTTGAAAAAAGGCTTTTGAAAATCATAATCTTGGCCATATACTAAAGGATCCCAATCATCAGAGAAAAAAACCTCGTGTTCATACACCTTCATAGGCGAATCCGGTCGGAATATAGAAATAATTTCTTTTCCTGAAGCAGCACTTCTTTTACGATGCAAGGAAAGTTCATTACGGAATGCCAATCTTCTTTGCGTCCTACATTCAGGACAAAAGGTAGGTGCCGGAACGTTAATTTTTTCATAAAAATCAAAATCCTCGGGTTCAATTACGAACTCGTTGTGGCAATTTTGGCATTGTTTGGTTTCAGTTTTCATAATTAATATACTTCTTTTTGATAACAAGATTCGCAATAGACTATTTCCGGTCTATCTGGAGCATATGACGTCTTAAATTCATTAGAACAGCCTTCGTGCATGCACTTTCTATGCCAGAGCTTTAAGGGATTCCTAAGATGAATGCGCTGGTAATTGCGGCAATTGGGGCAAAGCCGGGGCAGCGGCAACGACATTCGTCGATAAAATTCCAGCTCATGAGGCGTTATGCGGAATGCTTCCGTACATTGTTCTAAACATTTTCCTTGATGGCCGCACTCAATCATTTGGTTAGTAATATCGTCACCAATCATTTTGATGTCATCCGGGATATCTTTATCTCGCATAGTTATATTGTAATTTCTTGCTTCTGTTTCCTTCCACAAATATCCGCGTTCCAACGCCTGCTCTTTTGAAAGCGGATAGTATTCTTGCACAATAGATTCGTTGTATGCAAACGGCGCTAAATCACTCGGGAAAAAATCGCCATATTTATGTATTCTTCCATTTTTATCAATATATGGCATTTCTTCCATATGCTTGATAATCTTGGAAACCAAAGCTTCATATTCTTCTTTGGTATATTGCTTGTTAAGGATGCAGTAGTTCTTTTTGCGCAAACCTTCGCAGCCAAAGATTGATTTGCAATCTTGGCATTCTTCATTATATCGACTGTCTTGATTGTATAAATTGCGAATACCAAAAGCAGTATTTGATCCGCTAAACCCATGGGCAATCTCATACAGTAATTCGCAATTTATGCCTTGGAATGAATCGTCGTAGCATTCTTTCATATCATTTCCCCAAAACAGGTATTTTGAATCTTCCGACCTGCGTGAACTGAATGCATGGTGGACGTTTTTTACCTCATATAGATCATCCCCATCTGAATTAGATGACTTGTATATGCGCGCATAACGATGTAGTACAGCCAGCCGTATTTCCTCAACTTTTTTAAGAAATTCTATATGCGCTTTGTGACTGCCAAAATTTACAGAATGTATAAATTTTTCATAATCTTCTTTCGTGTGTGGCTGATTGTAAATATAATATTGTTTGTTGGCGAGTCCCACGCATCCAAAACAATTCATACAATTTCGGCACTCAACAAGATAGCGGCTATCCATGCAGTCCGTGCAGAAGCTGCCAAACAGCAGTTTATTGGACCGAACGCATTCAAAGTTTTCGTAGCCGAATTCAATTTTATCTGAAAATGCAATATCTAACGCGTCACGGGAATCAGACACCTGGTTGCCAAAATGCACACGTTCGTTATTGCGGCCGCCAAACAACAAATAGCACTCCTTAAAATCAAGCCCATAATTGCAGTAATCGCTTGCGGTAAAATTGGTGCGGTAAAGATTGATTCTGGGAACTTTAGCTTGTAGAGATCGGAACTGGCTAAAAAACGGGATAGAGAAGTCATACTCGCGCCCATAATCCATCGGATCCCATTTGTCTGAAAGCCAGCAATCGCGACAGTAGATAGTATACGGACGGTCGGGGTTATAAGTTGCAAGCAGTTTCTCTCCGCATAGCGCACACTCGCGTTTGTAAAAAACCCTGTTGTTACGGAAAGATAACCGCTGTTGAAATCGACATTCAGGACAGAAGGTGGGCGCTGGCACTTTTATCTTTTCGTAGAAATCAAAATCCTCGGGTTCAATTACGAACCCATTATGGCAATTTTGGCATTTTTTTGTTTCTGATTTCATTATACTGTTTCTTGTTGATAACAATTTTCGCAATAGACAATCTCTGGCCTGTCTGGGGCATAAGAAGTTTCAAACTCATTGGGACACTTACCTTCGTGGCCGTGATTTGATTTATCGCACATGCACTGGCGATGCCAGAGTGAAATTGGATTACGCTGTTTCATACGTTCAATATAGCGACAATTTGGACAATATTGAGGAAGTGGAACGCCCATCTTTTTATAATATTGCATTTCTTGCTGGATTATCTTAAATGCACCAGGACAATAAGGTAGAGATTTATTATAATTTTTGCATTGAATCACAGCGCCAATCAAGGAGTTATCTGCATCATTAATTGAATCCGGTAAATCATCTGGCATTATTGCAGCAGCATATCTTTTACGCTCAATGTCTTCCCATCGATATCCCCTGTCCTCAGATGTTTGGCGAGTAAGCGGGAAAAATTCTTGAGCCACAGTAACATTGTAAGGATATGGCGAGATTTCTAGAGGAAAAAACTCGCCATATTTATATACTCTTCCCTCTTTGTCTGTATATGGCATCTCATTCATGTGCAAAATAATTTTAGACAATATTTTTTCATACTCTTCTTTTGTGTATTGTTTGTTAAGAATACAATAACTCTTATGATGAAGAGTAACGCAACCAAATAAATGCGAAGATCCTATGCAACGAAAACTGTATTGGATGTCAGAAGAGTTGTCTGTACACGAATCTGAAAACATTATGTGCGAAGCGTTGGTGCCCGCAGTCGCAGCTTCATATATTAACTCTGTATTGCCGCCAAAACGGTAATGGTCATAGGAATCGCGTGCACCGCCCCCATTATACAAAAATTGGCAAAATTTAAGATTTTCACCATCGTCGATACGATAACATTTATGAACGTTTTTTGAATTGGAAATATATTCCCCTGTTGTATTTGAATTATGCCTGCCGCGAATATACCGAATTGGATTAATTTTCCAAAAAGCATATGATTTATCTTTCAACATTTGCATTTTTTGCCGCGAACTAGACATCAACTCTTCCAATTTTTTGTTATACTCGTCTTTCGTATACTGTTGATTGAAAATGCAATATGACTTATTCCGTAAATTCGCACAGCCAACACAATTTGAACAACCAATACAATCTCTACAAAAAATGATATCTTGCGAATCTTCGCAATATTCACAATATAATGCCTTATAACATCTCTGATCAAAAAAACATCCACAGCAAAGCTCACAATCAGTTAATGAAGTGCTTTCATAGCAATCCTTCGTCCGGGTGGATTGATCAACATATGAACAATTTTCTAGATATGTTGACCCAAAAACCAAATAACAATCCTTAAGATCAGATGCCTGATTTACATAATCGCTGTTAACAAGATTATTGACTGTCCGGCTCGGCAACGGAGCTGAAGAAAGGAGTTCCTTAAACTGTTCAAAAAATGGTCTATTAAAATCATATTCACGGCCACTTGCATTCTGGTCCCAACCATCAGACTGCCAAAACTTAACATCATAAACTACCGCCTTTGTATCAGGCGAATAAATTGAAAATATCTCATTACCTGAATCTACTGCTTTTGTACGATAAAGAAAACGCTCGTTTCTCCAAGCCATTCTTCGCATAAGTCTGCAATCCGGGCAAAACGTCGGCGGCGGTACTTTCATCTTTTCATAAAAATCAAAATCCTCTGGCTCGATAGCGAACTCATTATGGCAATTTTGGCATTGGCGTGTTTCTTGATTCATATATTTATGCTACTTCTGTATTGTAACATTGTTCGCAGTAGATAATTTCCGGTCTATCCGGAGCGTAAGAGGTTTCAAATTTGTTTGGACAATGGCTATCACTATGAAAATGTTTGGCAGTATTTTGATAAACTCCATTTTCCGATTGAGCACCTGCGCATTGGCAGTGCCGATGCCATAATCGAAGAGGATTACGCTGTGCCAATCGTTCCCGATGCCGACAATTAAAACATAAACGCGGCAAAGCCACCCCTAACTTGCGGTATAAATTTAATTCATCGGGTATGATTTTAAAGGCTTTAATACACCCATGCTCGCATGTGCCTTGATGCAAACACCCAATAACCTCCTTTGTAATTTCATCAGACACATCGCGGATATGATCAGGAAGGTCAGCCGCAGATCTTGTAATTTGATAATTGCGCTCAGTTATCTCGCGCCATAAAAATCCGCTCTGTTCAGCCTCAGTGCGCGAAAGAGGAAAATAATCATTGGCAATGGTTTCATTATAGGCAAACGGCGATATTTCTGCCGGAAAAAATTCTCCATATTTATAAACTCTTCCTTTTTTATCCGTGTATGGCATTTCGCTCATATGCGCAATAATCTTGGGAACAAGTGCTTCATATTCTTCTTTTGTATATTGCTTATTCAAAATGCAATATTCTTTATTGCGTAATCCATAACATCCAAAAAGATGATGCGCCCCATGGCAGTTAATGCAGTACTGGCAATCAAATGAAGCATAAGTAACACTAACAAAAAGCAGTCCGGAACAACCAGTATTACTATCAACTAAATCATAACACTTTTCAGCTTGAGCAATGCCGGGCCCGCCGTCCCACACATCTTTAACTCCATATCCAGCCCAAATACAATATCGCACATCTTCTGATGTTGGTACCAAATCAAAACAACTTCGCGCGTTTTTTGCACTGACAATATTATCGCCTGTAGAATTAACGGATTTTATGATTCGGGCATACCTGCGAATAGACCGTGCCTTTATTGTTTCAAAATCATTGCGTGCCTTGGCAATGCCATCGACGCTGCCAAGATCGTATAATTTAACTTTTTCTTCATATTCATTTTTTGCAAATGGCTTATTAAAAAAATAATATTGTTTATTGCGAAGATTCACACAGCCAAAACAATTTTGACAATTTGTACATTCATATAAAAATGTAGAATTAGAACATTCAATGCAGTTAGCGCTAAATAACAATCTGTACGACTTCATACAATTTATTATTTCGTAGCATAATTCATTACTTTCACTGATATAAAGATCAGCCGAGTCCCTTGTCTTAGCGACACGATTTGCATACATTACTCGTTCATTCCATCCCGAGGCAGAAGTCAAATAACAATCTTTATCTCCTTCTGCAACATTGCAGTAACTGCAGTTAGACATATTGCTTTCAGAAAGTGCAATCCATGGCACGCGTCGGATGAGATCCCTATACTGCTCAAAAAAAGATTTTTTAAAATCGTATGAAATTCCGTATTCAAGCGGATCCCAGGCATCTGACCACCAGTATTTTGAATCAAAAACAGTCACTAGCGCTTCCGGCGAAAAAACTGAAATTATATCTTCAGTATGGTCGGGCACATTGCATTTCCTCTTGAAAAGAATACGCTCATTTCGCCATGAAAATCTGCGCTGCATCCTGCATTGAAAACAAAATGTCGGTGGCGGTACCTTCATCTTTTCATAAAAAGCAAAATCATCAGGCTCGATAGCAAAGTCTTTTTTACAATTTTGGCATGTTTTAGTTTCTTGATCCATATACTTAAGCTAATTCTGTATTGTAGCAACTTTCGCAATAAATAGTTTCCGGCCTATCCGGAGCGTAAGAAGTTTCAAATTCATTTAAACATTTGCCATCATGTCCATGGCTTGGTATATCGCACATGCATCTTCTGTGCCATAATTTTAGAGGGTTGCGCAATTTAAGCCGCGTTTGGTGGCGGCATTCGGGGCACAATCTAGGCAATGGCAGATGAGATTGTTTTAAAAATTGATATTCCTTTGAGATAATTCGATATGCGCGCCCGCAATTAATACAGCCGATATTTTCTTTGGTAATTTCGTCATTGCTGTCTTCAATCGCATCTGGAAGATTTTGGGCAAAAAGAGTTGGCTGATGTTCAGGGATTTTCTGATCTCTCCAATTGAAACCCATTTCATTTGCAACTTCCCTGCTTACCGGTAAAAAATCTTGAGCTGCAGTTTCATTATAGCCAAATGGAGACAATTCAGTCGGAAAAAATTCGCCATACTTATATGTTCTCCCCTCCTTGTCTATGTAAGGCATATCATTCATATGTGAAATAATTTTTGGAATAAGTGCTTCGTATTCTTCTTTAGAATATTGTTTATTGAGAATGCAGTATTCTTTATTGCGCAATCCAATACAGCCGAAAATATTCCCGCAGCCATGACAATTGAATGAATAGATTGCATCGTGGCATCCGTACACAGTCATACAAAACAGCTGACGAGAACCTTCAACGCCGGAGTCGAATGCCTCATAGAGTAATTCCATGCCTGCCCCTACTCCATACCCATCATATGAATCGGTAAGAGGACCTGTTCCATTTTGTATAAATTTGCAATTCTGCACATCTCCTGAAATATCAAAACAATTTTTAGAATCTGCAGTATTCTGCATATTATCTCCTGTAGATCTTTCACACTTAACGAGCATAGCATATTTTCTGACCTGCTTCTGCTTAAGCGCTTCAAATTTTTCTCTCACCTTCCCGATTCCCGTATAGGTATTAATCTTTAATTCTTTAATTTGCTTTTGATATTCTTCTCTGGAATAGGGCTGGTTGAAAATATAATATGATTTATTGCGAAGTCCTGTACAGCCAACGCAGTTTGTACATCCGCGGCAATCGTATAAAAAAATGCTATCAACGCAACTTTCGCAATTTTGCGAATAATGGGTTCTTGAAGATTTGAATACATTTACATCTTCATAACATAGCTCAGAGTTATAAACTGCAAATACGTCAAACGTATCCCGGCAATAATGAGCGCGGGCGGCATAGGCAAGATTTTCGCCGCCCCATGATGCAGAAACAAGATATGCGTCTTTCATTTCTCCCGTATATTGCGTGTAATCGCAATTCATCGTACGAGTATTGAATACTGCAGGATGAGGGATCTGTTCGAAAAATTCTCTCCATTGCTTAAAAAATGGTTTTGAAAAATCATAATCTGTTCCGTAATCCATAGGATTCCAATCATCCGACCACCAAACATCCCTGTCATACACTTTAAGGCCGGAATCTGGCGCAAATCCTGAAATTATTTTTTTGCCTGTTTTTGCGCAAACATTACGGTGAAGAGTTCTTTCATTTCGCCATGCAAAACGGCGCTGCATTCTGCAATCTGGGCAAAACGTCGGAGGTGGCACCTTCATCTTTTCATAGAATGCAAAATCATCGGGTTCAATTATGAAATCCTTTTTACAATTTTGGCATGCTCGCACTGAGCTTGCCGAAGTGTTTTTTGTTTCTTCTAGCATACCAGGTAGTAGAAATTCGACTTTAAAAAATAAAATTTCTATTTTAGTTATTTATTATTCTCTAAAAAATTTACTGTGCCAAGCGGTGATTTTTTCCCGCAAATACTTTTACGGATAAAAGTATTTGCGGATGTCGAATTTTCACTACCTGGCATATCAATTTTATTATCTTATCCTACCAAAAAACCGCCTAAGAGGCAATTTGATAAGTTTCTTTCGTTGCGAAATGAAATAATTTTGTGCGAAAAATTAGAAAAGCGACGATGCCTACTATAACATAGTAAGCAGAGGAGCTTTTATGATTTTGCAGCCAAAATTATAAATTGCAGCAGAATACGAATTTATCAAATTGTCTCAAAAAAGCGGTTTTCTACCTGCCTGCCGGCAGGCAGGGTCTTATTTCTTTTCTGGTGGAGGATTTTCTTGATTAGGATAAGACATTTTATCTTCATATTTTTCCTCTTCAATTCTCTGCTCTAATTCTTCCTTAGAGTCTTTAGGCTTATAATCTTCTTTATCTCTTTTCTCTAATGATTCTTCTAATGCTTTTCTCAAATCATCTAAATCAACTGATTTTCTTTCTCGTTTATCTTTTCTATTATTGTTAAATGGCACAACCTCTCCTTTTTGCATTATCTCATTCAAAGAAAAAGTTTTTGGTCCCGACTTTGTCGAGGATTCTCGGTCGCTCTGTGATAGGGATTTTTCTGGAGGAAGCGGTGCTTTGCGAGAACTCGGAGAAGGCCCGAATTCTATGCCTAAATCTGCCAAAGCCTCATTTCCCTCTGGCCGGGTACCCCCTACTTGCCCTGTTTGTTTAGGCATACCAGATGTTTCTCTTACTGGCGAGGTTGACTTTAGTTGGACTCCTCCTTGTTTATCTTTCATTTTTTTCAAACACGATTTGCAATAAACAGTTCTTCCGGGCTCAGGCGGGAAAATAACTTTTGTCGATTTTCCGCAATTAGAACATATTGCATCGTATAACTTTGTTGAATCAGAAGGTCGAGGAGCGTTCGATTGATATGAATCTTTGGGAAAACTCTGGGGATTAGAAAAATCGGAAGGGCTCTGAGTATTAGGAACGTCCATACTCCCCGCCCAACGATTAATTTCTTCTTCAACGGACATTACGGTGTGGGCATACTTTGACCTAGAAATTTTAATTATTTCTTGTCGCTTGTTATCGTCTTTAGTAACAGGGGCAGGGGCAATAGTTTTGGCGGAGAAGGGTCTAGAAGAAATGCCATCTATCATAAGT
>Ga0209777_10005577_pt1 | contig 14425 bp, 22 predicted proteins | sample FrelakmetHBP12HB_FD_187147 | JGI IMG/M metagenome (GOLD analysis project Ga0209777, IMG submission 187147) | Freshwater lake sediment microbial communities from the University of Notre Dame, USA, for methane emissions studies -HBP12 HB (SPAdes)... | ecosystem: Environmental > Aquatic >...
AGGAACGTAGGGAGACAGTTCTTATCAGAGTTAGACTTGATGAAAAAAGCCAGTTTCTTCCTAGCCTCATCTTGTCCAATAACATTATCCAAAACAGAGAGATTCTTAACTTCTGCTTTTGCACCGTTGATTAGAGCCATTATTGCATTCATGTTAATCTCCTTTCCCATTTTCTAGCACAAGACTAGCATATAGGAAGAAGGATGTCAAGCACTATTTTCAACTTTCTACTATGCTATGTTCTTTGCCGCAATATGGACATGTAAATTTCATTAGAAATTCATTACCGAACCACGCAATGTCAAGCCCAAAAAGATTATCGCAATCAGGGCATCTAATACCCAAGAGCTTACAATGCTTTATTACTTTGAATTTTCTAGAGCGATTCGAGCTTTTTCTGTTCCTCTTCAAATACCCAATCAAGGATTTGAGAGGTGCTGGATTCGTCATTTGTATCTTTGTCTTCATTTTTTATCTCCTTTTCTTCTATGTTTTCTGTTCTAAAAAAGCCATCTTCTGTAACTTTTTTCCTTAACTTCATTACGCTTTTTTCTACTATCTGTCTTACTCTTTCTCTGGTAATATTGTACTTAATGCCAAGACTCTTTAAAGTGTGTTCTTTATTACTGAAAAAGAAATCGTGCATTATATCTCTATCACGGGGCTTGAACTCCTTTATCTTTTCATAAAGATAGTTTTTCAACTCCTGAGTATGATTAACAACTTCTGTAGGATCTTTTCTTTCTTCTTTTTCCATGAGCGCTTCTATAGGAACATCTTCTTCTCTCAGGAAATCTAGAGAAATTTTAGCCTCTCTGTTTCGTCTCAAAAACGGTACGACCCTAATGTTTATTTTCAGCTTTTCAGAAATCTCTTGATCTGTTAAGTATCCACCGTTCGCTCTCTGTAATTCATTAACCTTAAAAATAAGTGAGAAATATCCCGGAGGAAGACGGATAAATCTAGATTCCTTAATAGCTTTCTTCATTCTTCTTTCTGCCGCTGTATACGCATAATTAGATAACTTAGCGCCTTTTGTAGCATCATAAAGACCTATTGAGTGTTCCAAAGCTTCATTACCAACCTGAATTAAATCCATAACAGACATATTGCTATCTTGAAAATATCCCAAATCTCTATAGACCTTTATGGCGCATTTAACGACGATTCCAAGATTACCCAAAATCAATGCGTCTTTGGCTTTCTTAATTTCTTTTTCGTTCTGAGAGTTGTGAAATATATCAAGCAACTCTTTCTCTTTTTCGTCCCCAAGAAGAGGATAGAGTTTGATATCCTTCATGTATCTATTAAGAGCATCGTCTTGTATCATCATAGAGCACCTTTGTTTCCATGATCAGAAAATTTCTTGAACCTTCTTCTTAAAAGCCTGAGAGTTTTGTATTCTATCTGTCTTACTCTTTCGCCACTGACATTGTATTTTTTGCCAACATCTTTCAAATTAGCTGGTTCGCTCGTTAAATATCTCTGTTCTATAATATCCCTCTGAATAAGCGTCAATTGAGAAAGGGCAAAGTTAATTATCTCTTTTCGTTCTTCTTCGGCTAGTATAACATCGGCAGTAACAGCTCGATTGTCAGGAAGAACTTCTTTTAACAAAATCTCAGTACCTTCACCATTATCTTTAACATGACAATTGATTTCCAACGGCACAGAAGAACATTTAGCCGCCCTGATATGACCAAGCATCTTTTTAGAAACATCTAGCTTATCCATCATTTCGTTATCAGTAAGTGGCGCTTCTTCACATTCCCGCATAATACGCTTATACATAGTGGATTTGTGCATAATATGACGAGGGATATAGACAGAAGACTCAAGAGAATTAAGAAGTTGAAAAATTCTCTGCTTAACCCATTGAGTAGCGTAGGTAGAGAACTTTGTCTTGAACTTCTTGGGATCGAATCTATCTACAGCAACACCAAGACCCTCCATCCCTGCGCTTATAATATCCTTGAAAGGAACGCTACAACGGGCAGAATAGTAACGGGCTTCTTTTATGACAAGTTTCAGATTGGAATTAAAGAGCTTTTCCCTTGCCGCCTGCTTTCTCTTTCCTGTATAATTCTTAATAGTCCTGACGATCTTACCCTCTTCTTCTCTACTTAGAATAGGGTTGTTCTTAATCGTCTCTGAATAACATTGTAAACATTCAGCTATTTCTGCATCCATGTTGTCCTTCTTTCTTTATGTTTGATGAGGACACACTACCACATATTCAAAACAATGTCAAGGATTATTTTAAACTATTTTTCTTCACTAAAATCTTCATTAGATTTCATGTCAAGAATGATTTCAGGCCACATTGCATCATTAATAGGATAACCCATGGCTTTCATTAGCTCTTTGTTCTTAAGCCTGTTATCTATTACCCTTTGTTCGGGAGACCTACTATAGATACCTTCTGCCTTAGATTCGCCGTCTATAGGATATTTGCCATGTTCCTTCATCCATTCGATTTTGAGATCCATTTTCTTTTCAATAACTTCAAGAGGAACGAGACCATAGCCCCACCCATCCACTCCGACATCAGACCTAAGCATATTATCAAATTCAGGTAGACGAAGATGACTGTGACCATGGAGACAAATAGCATTATATCTTGCCTTTTCCCATACCCAATAAGCACAGTGAGATAAGGTATATTCTCTTCCATTAATCTTTTTTTGACAAGCCATCCTATGAAATTCGGTGAAATTCTTATAGACTTCCTGACTTGCCTTGTCGTGAGATCCAGTTATCAGGATTTTCTTGCCATTAAGAGCCATAATAAAATGAGCGTGATCTTTGAAAGCAAAATCTCCAAGAACGTAAACAAGATCGCCCTTCTTAGCCATAGTATTCCAGTTTTCTATAAGGGCTTCGTTATGAGACTTTAGATTAACCGCCCAAGGATTGTTATACTTGAAGTGGTACGGCTTGTTAGGATCGTAATTAGGATTAGGATATAGCCATGGTATTCTTTGAGTATGTAAAGCTATATTGTAATGGTTTAAGTAACTAATGCAGATCGGCGGTAAAGAAAATATTACTCATATTTTCACCCCGATCTGCTTATTTCTCCTATTACTCATATTTAGACTCCTTTTCTATTGTTTTAGAACACTATAGCATATTTCAGAATAATGTCAAGAAAAAAGAAGGAAAATTAGAAATAAATCTTGTATAATATATATGGCTAAACTAATGAGACATAAATTGGGTTCTTTTTTTGTTTTATGAGATAGTTCGCCCCACTCTGATTGCGTCTCATTGGGTTTAGCCACTCAAGCAATCTTTGTGGGGTTTTATTTTTGGAGAGTATATCATGACTAAGTTAACAGATAAAAATAGATTTTCTATGGCTCACCCCGACTTATGCAAAGAATGGGACTATGCAGAAAACTATCCTTTAAAACCAGAAGACGTGAGTTATGGCAGCAAAAAACAAATTGCGTGGATATGTAAAAAATGCCATAAAAAATGGAGCGCTACTCTTTCTGACCGACATTTTAAGAAAAGCGGGTGTCCTCATTGTACTCCTCATTCAAATGCTTCAGTCGAATTAAATTCTCTAGCTATTCTAAATCCAGAATTAGCAAAAGAATGGCATCCCACAAAAAATGGTGAATTAACACCCCGTAAAGTGTCATATAAAAGTTCTTTAAAGGCGTGGTGGATGTGTAAAAAAGGGCATGAATGGAATGCAAAAATTCAAAATAGGAGTTTTGGGGCGGGATGTCCATATTGTAGTGGTAAAATGGTTACAAAAGAAAACAGCTTGCTGACCAAAAGCGTTTTTCTATCTAAAGAGTGGGATTACGAAAAGAATTACCCGTTAAGTCCAGAAGATGTTTGTTTCGGCAGTCATAAATATGCTTGGTGGATGTGCAGTGTATGTGGTAATTCTTGGAAGGCACAAATAAAATCGAGATACGGCGGATGCAATTGTCCTGCATGTAGAAAAATAATACTAAAAGATGGATCGGTGTGTGACTCCGTTATCGAGGCTTTTTACTACTTAAAGCTTTTAGGTAAAAACATCAAATTTATACATCACGGTATTTATGGTAAAAAAATGGGAAAATGTACCTATGACTTTTATATTCCGCTTCAAAATAAATACATGGAAATAACTTGCTATGACAAAAGATTCAAACATTGGTTTAGATATTTAAGAAAAATAGTCAAGAAAAAAAGATATGTAGAGAACGTACTTGGGGCTAATTTCGAATTTATCCAAAGAAGCCTAAATAGTACAGAAAGCGCTATGGTTCGCAACAATAGACTAATTAGCTGAATATTATTTTATTTTTAGTATCAGAATTACATTCTAAAACAGGACATTGTGGATATTGACTACTGGGTAAAAACTGATTTAACTTACTAATAAAATCAGCATATGTTATATTAGGTGTTGAATTTAGTATCTGTAAAATATAATACGAAGCAGCGCCATTTGGACGGTAATTGAATTCGGCGTCATATGAAAATTCCGAGGACTTACAACCAGCTATAAGAACTTCATTCATTTCTTCGTCAGGTTCAAATATTGCCTTTTTAATTGGCAACATACTAACTCTTATTGCTTCCATAGGATCTTCGGGCGGCAAATATCTGGGCTTAGAAGCATAAGAAAAGTCATTCATTGCCGCTAAAAACTCTCTTGTAACCCCCGCAGAATGACAACTATCTGATATTACTATTACGTGTGTTTTGGGATCTGCATTAGTTAAAATTTTATGAAAATCCTTATCTACGAGAAATTTATCGTACAAACAGATAGCCTCATCGTAACCGTCTGCCTCTTCGCCCGTTGTATCTACTACTCTGGTTCCATGACTAGAGTTCGTTATTACAAGAACATCTGGTTTTTGAGCAAGTAAAGCTAAAATATTATCCGTAACATTTTGTAGTGTAGCGTCAGAATCAAATAGGGTTTTACACTGATTAAAACCATACACGTTCTTTAGGAGATTATAAAAGTCCTGAGCATCATTCACGCATCCTGATAAATTATTGGCAGGGTTTGGGTATTTGTTGATTCCTATGCTAAGCGATGCTTTCATTTTACCTCCTGATGGTTTAGTTGTAGTAGTTGTAGTTGTAACAGGATTTGTTTTAGTTGTTGTGGTAGTAGTTGTAGGATTCGGTTTAGTTGTTGTGGTAGTGGTAGTATTAACGTGGGTAAATAAAGATATGATCCATTGCCAAAGATTCATGTGATTCTCCTTTTATTGTTTCCATTCAACCGACAACACTCTAATTCTACCTTTTACAACCGACAAAAGAGTAGATATAATACTAAAATCAAAAGACTTAGCTGTTGCATTTGTAGACACATCTTGATAAACTACCGAAGCTTCACTTTTATCAGCTTCTATTTGAGACGCATCCCTTAAATCAATATCAACAACCGACAATCTTCCACGGGTTGCGCATCCAGTTAATAAAGCTGCCATAAAAATCAATATCAATAGTTTCTTCATAATTCCTCCACTAACAATAAATAGTGCCTGCAATAAGTCTTGGTTCTGTGGTGGCTTTCAGTTTTTCTTTAGCCAACTTAGCTTTTTCTTCCCATAATTTGAAGTCGATATTTACTGCTTCAATACTATCACCTCTATATAAAACATAACCCGCATAAGCACCACCATCATCGCAAACATAGGTTATATCGCTATCGTACCCTAATCCTGCATCTTCCATTTCTGAGGTGCTGGCAAAACCCGTATCCTCTATAAAATAACCTATGATTACAAAACTAGATGTTGAACTGTTACTTACGAATCCATTACGTTTCTTCATTGTATCTCCTTTGTATATCCTAGCTGTCCGACTATGTGACGTTTTCCATTTTTTCTAATATGTTCTCGCCCAAGTGTTCTAATCGATTCTATAATGGATGGTTTCGCTTTTTCAAGATCATCCAAAAATTTATCTAAATAGCCGTCGTTGTTATGCAAGCTCTTGTAGCCTCCATAAACCATCACGATACAATTATTTTTCTTATAGACTTTTAGATCGATATGTATCTTGACACCTTTTACGGATTTTTTCCAAGCTTTCTTTCGGGCTTTTTCTTCTTCCGCCGTTCTCATCAATTAATCTCCTTTAGTGTTAAGTTCTCTTCTATTATACAATATCTCCACAATAATAACGTAATTTTTTGATAAAATATTTTTACTTAAATAGAGGGTTTCCTACTAAAAAATAGAATAATATATTAAACACTATATCGGAGGTATTATGAAAAAAAGTAAAGACGGTTTCTATATACAATTATCCCCGGAAGAAAAAATGATCATAAAAGAACTCAAAGAAAAACATGCAATCAATATTTCTCAACTCATAAAAAATTTTCTTAGAGAATACTATAAAAAAGAGGAAATAAAAAGTGACAAAATATCATAAATGGAACGACGATGAAATAAATTTTGTACGCAAAAACTATTCGATTTTAGGAACGGATGGTTGTTCCAAAAGATTAAATTTATCAAGAGGGCAAATACTTACTTTTGCTTTTAGGAATAATATTAAGGTTAGTGCTTCTTTTAAGAGTGATATCTCAAAAGCACAACACGAAGCCAACAGAAAGAAAAACGCTTTATTGGCAAAAGAATTAATTATCACAACTCCAGAGCAATCATATACACTGGGATTCTTGTGGGGCGACGGCTATCTTTTTAAAAGATACGAATCTGAATCCAGCGGAAGGTATTATGCTAGATTAGAAATGAATGCAGAAGACTATAAAAATATATGCCCTTGGTTTGAAGATTTTGGTAAATGGATAACCGGACCAAGATTTAAAAAAGGATATCCGCCGCTTATCCACTCAACTTTATTTGACGCCGTATTCGGAGCGTTTCTGAAGTTTTATAATTACGATCTGAAATCTAAAATTTCACCATCAAAAATATTAAAAACCATTCCTAAAAAACTTCACGAATATTTTTGGAGGGGCTATATTGACGCAGATGGCTGTTTTTGTTGGAACAAAACACAAGGTTGTTTCACTATAACCGGTCATTATGATCAAAATTGGATCGATATGGAAAATCTTTTTAAAAAACTTAAGATAAAATATACACTAGAAAGAAGACATAGTAAGATAGGAAGTGTATCTAGGCTTTGTATATATAATAAAAACGGCATTTCTTCTCTCGGCAATTACATATATTGTCATAATCCTCACATTTCATTAACTAGAAAATACAAGAAGTTTTTAAATATCACTAAAACTTAGACTTTTTCCCCAAATATCCGCTATGGTGCCTTAAATGAAAATCTTCCTTTGTTATTCCTTTCTCTTTTGCCGCAACTAAAGCCAAAGCATCTGTAATAGCAAGCATAACAAGAGTTGAAGATGTTGGCGCAAGAGTTGAAGATGTTGGCGCAAGTCTTAGATGACCTGCTTCTTGTATAACCCCCATATCAATAACAACATCTACCTTTTTCCTTATCGGACTATCTATATGTGAAGTAATACCAATAATTTTTTTCACATTGATTTTTCTGGCTAAATCTATCAATTCAAGTATTTCTCTAGTCTTGCCACTAGTAGAAGAAATGAACAAAATATCATTGGGCGAAATGAGTCCTAAGTTACCATGTTGGGCATCAGTAGGATGTAGACAACAAGAAGGAAAACTTAAAGAACAAAGGGTAGAAGAAAACTTTGTCATTATTATAAGTGCTTTTCCCACCCCGCTACAGATAATTTTTCCTCTGCAATTTAATATGGAATCTACAGCGTTAGAAAAGCTAGGTCTGATTTCGATAGAGTCTATATTAACAGTAAACTCGTCTACAATTTTTCTGGCTTCTATTAATCGCAATGCTTCTATGGGTATTTCTTTCATGTAACTATTATACAAATTATTGAGGTTTTTTGCGATTCTTTTTTGGTTTAGAAAGATTGTCGTTCACAGGTGGCGTTTTGTCGGTATTTTCAGGCATTGCAGGATCTTGAGAGTCATTAGGAATATCTTCTATCTTTAATTTACCACTAGCGGTATTGGGAACTTTAGAAGCGTCTATTAATTTAACTTTAGTGATATCTATTCCGGGCAAAAAGTTCTTCAACAAATTACTAATCAAGTATTCTGTTTCCTGAGCTTCACTTTCGAATGACTTCTTTTCTATCTGTTCTTGCGGCTTTTCAAAAGATTTAGGATCGGTAAAATCTATTGGCTTAGGTCTTGGAAATGGACCATAGTGACCCAAAACATCTTCCCTTATCATATCAAAAGAACATTCGCCCCTTTGAATCAAATCTTTATAGTAATTGAATTTTTGAGCTACCTTTTGATGCACACTAGTTATGTCATCTGCGGTCTTGGGTGTAATCATTTTGCCTTCAGTGACTTCATAAAAAGAGAGTTGCTGAAGTAAATCATCTAGTCTAGCTGTTTCTTCAAACGATCTCATAATCACTACTCTCGCAAAATAAATACCATATCATCATAAATTTCCAAATAAGAAATGTCGTCCATAATTTCTTGATCGGCATTAACGAATTTCCAATACCCATTGTCTAAATTGGTTTCTTTTATATCACTAAAAACTATTTTTTCAGGTAATATAGAATTGCCTATTTTTGGGTGTTCGCCTTTATTGTTGATATAAGAAGCGGATGAATTTATTTCCCGTCTTATTGTAGGTACGGCAGGTCTTATTTCTAACCACATATAATTATCCTCCTCGGCTTTATTTCCCGAATATATCAACCGAACCCTTCAAAGATTGGATATCATAATAATCAAGGTATTCCAAAAGCCTAGCCTTATTAAATTCGCCTTGCTTTATTTCAGGCAAATCCCCTATTATATCCATTTTAGATAAGGAATAAGCTAATTTAACTACCTCTTCAAACATCAGGGTCATAAGGGTTGTTTTAGCTAATTTCTTGATCTTCTTATTCTCTAAAGCCCAAGCAACCCCTGTAAATGGCGTCTTAGGATTGATGCCCGGATATTTCGCTTTTTTCTTTGGATTTTCCTTGCCTAATCCCATTTCTGCTAAAACCTTAAAGTCTTCGGCAGATATGTCAGGATAAGTTGCTCTTAAAGGATCTAGTTCTTTATGAAAAGCTTCCATTACCTTCTGCCAACTACCATGCTCTTTAATCAAGTCTAAAGCGGTTTTTGGACCTATTCCGTATACTCCATAAATGTTGTCGGTAGTATCGCCCATTAAAGCACAAGCATCCAAGTACTGTTCCACTTTAATGCCGTTTTCCTTTTCCCAATCAGACTTTGTAGTTGTTATTTTCTTGCCAGCATTAAAAATCTTAATATGATCATCTAGCAACTGAAAATAATCCTCATCACCGGTCACACATACTATCTCATTATCTTTCTTTAGTAAATTACAATAACTAGCAATAATATCGTCGGTTTCGTAATCTTCTAATCTGATTTGAGGAATTCCGGTATACTCCACGGCTCTTTTAAGGTAAGGAGATTGAGCGTGAAAATCCTTTAAGGCTTGAGGTTGGTCTTCTTCTTTCGGTCTATTACCTTTATAACCCAAAGGAATCAATCCGCTACTTACTGCCGCATCTGCCTCTTCATTTCGCCTTTTAGACTTACCATCCCAAGAAAGAAGCATTTGATAATCGGGATAGTCTTCTTTGAACTTGATAAGACTTTGCATAACCCCAAAATGGACCCCTGTTGGAATACCACTTACACTCCTTAGAGTCTCATGGGCAAAAGCGCAACGACAGCCTAAGTTATTTCCGTCAATCAAAAGATACTTCATTTCATTCTCCTTTTATTAAACTACCATATGAAACTTTACATAAGCAAATAATAAAATAACAACATAAATAGCCATCATTCCATAGTTAAGCAGTTTTTTTACATTGTTCCAGTTCAGTTTCATGTTTACTTCCCCACATCTTTACAACTTCTCTTACCGCATTACTTAACATTGTCAATCTTCTATCAACTCTAGCCTTCTCAATCTTTTTAAGAATCTTACCTTCTTCACCTTCAAGTTTCTCAAAGTCATAATATATCATTCTCTGCGACTTCATATATGGCAATGTATTTTTAGGAAAAGAGTTACCAACATAAGTCTTCCACAATATAGGCGCATAAAAATCTGTTCCATAGGGTTTCTTGATATTCAACCATCTTGATCTTACTGCTTCGGGCATCTTTAAAGTAAAAATAGCACCCCAAATAGGCGAAATCAAAAAGTAATCTTCTCCAACAAATTCCATAGGTATTCCTGCCATATCGATCCAATGCTTAATATTCAAATTCATCTTGGCATAACTAAATCCGTCTTTTTCAACAATATTTGCACAGGACAAAACGCCAGCTAAATAAGAAGCCGTCTGATCGGAATAGCTTAAATAAAGTGCAGGAACGAAATACCATCCTTTTTTCTTTAACGTGCCTCCAAAAGGACAAACCTTAATCAAATTTGTAATGTTCTCATTGGTATAGAATAGAGATGGAAAATGGACTTTATTCCACTTTATCATGCCATGAGTAGCCATTCCCTGTAAAAAATCTCCATTCCATATATCGTCTTTCCACTGAATTTTATTCCTAATAAGCCATTTGATAGTTTTAGCTCTAACGTCATTCAAAAACGAGTTACGGCGTGGAAAAGGATCATCATATTTCCAAAATTCCAATATATGTTCATCGGTAAAATTACTAAATTCTAATCCTGTGCCGCCATACTTAATAACTATCATTGAAGCTGTTTCATAAAGCCGATTTAAGCGTTGTTTGCGGTACTCAATATCTCTTCTCATACTACCATTATACAAATTTATGGCTTTCTGTACTTGCCTAAATGCAAAAATTTCATCCGTCCAATCTTAACATATTTTTTGCCTCTAGCCCAAAAAGGAGCCACCCCATGATAAAAATGATCTGGATAAAATGTCTTCTTGTCTACCGTTATAGTAAGAGGTAGAAATGTTCCATCATACATCGATCTAGCTATCCTTAAAGCCTCAATCCAACTATCATCATAACCGTATTGAGGAGGAGCAAATTGTCTAGATAGCTTACAAGTCTTAGCAAAATTTGTTACAACGCCTCCTGATCGTTCAAAAATAACCGTAGCCACATACTGCTTAACTCTAAAGTCCTCTCCCATGGCTTCTGCGTAAATAACCCCTGCTACATTTCTTTCTTCACTACTATAAGCAAGATATGGAAGCGTGAAAAGTAAGATGAGAACGCCTTTTAGCATCACACCTCCAAGGAGCTTATAGCATCACTTTTGGGTGGATTTTCTAACAACTTCTTAGCTTTCTCTTCATCTATTTGCTTCGCCGTCTTTGTCAATACACCCTTATAACACATAGGGCATATATTTTGACCCTTCTTATTAACTACAAAACCATATGCTGTCTTCTTACATTTAGGACAAACTCTGTTATCATCATACTCATATCGTTCATGACTATGGATGATCTTATTTCTGATGTCGAAGAAGAAGCTATCCTCTATAACGTTTCTCAGGCTTTCATAATCTTTCCCATCATCATATTCTATATCTGTAGCGTTAATATCCCACGTATGATTATTAGCTGTGGAAATATAGATCGTATCATCTTTTTGAATGATATATGTGTCGTAATTACAAGAAGGCATTACTATACCGATCTTACCTGATTTTACATCCGGTCTTTTGAGTGCAGCTTTAAGATTTTTCTTCCATGTATTATAGATATTCCTCTTAGTAGGTTTGTCATTCCAGTCGGTAAAGTCTTCTATTACAATGTTGAGCATACTCGTAGCAATATCCCCGACACTCTCTTCTCCGCCTCTAATAATAAAACTAGAACTAGAACTATTACTGACGAATCCATTACGTATTTTCATTATTTGCTCCTTAGGAATTCACTATATTTTTCAAATACACCAAACTTATCTTTAACTTCCTTAAGAATGGTTTCGTCTGTCAATGAGAATTTTTCGCAGACATGAGTAATATATTCTGAATCGTATAGTTTCTTCCTGCGCCTATTAATTGCCTTAACTTTAGCAAAAACTTCATCTCTGGAAACGCCCCTTGTCTTTTCCAAATAGGTAGCCATTTCGCTTTCAGAATAATCCTTAAACTGACAAATGGGACAACACTTAGAAGAAAGATTGCCATCTTGCTCTTCGTCTTCTACCCAAGCCTCTTTACCGCACTCAGGACAGAATTTGCACTTATCCCTGTCAAAATCATGATCGCAACCCTTAACCATATCAGGCTCTATTTCGAGTCCTTCCAAATGAGAGTTACACATAATATGCTCATTTGGACATATAGAGCAATCATAATCGGGGTCGGTAGGGTAAGCGTCCCATCCTTCATATACTTCTCCGCAAATGTCACATACAAAACTAGACGTTGAACTATTACTGACAAATCCGTTACGTATTTTCATTTTTACTATCCTTTTTTGCTTGTTTCCATCCTTCTTCCCAATCTTTTAACATCTCTTCCTTGCCTTCTTTGCCTTCAAAATCGTGGGGACACTTTTCAAACTCGACTCCGCTTTTGTAATGTAGGTAGCCGTCGTTATAGAAATAGCTAGAGAGACGCTTTTTAAGAATTGCGTTTTCTTCAAGCAGTTTTTGGTTTTGTGTTTCCAGTTCTTTCTTTTTCATATCGCTCCACAATTTCTACCATCTTCTGTGCAACTTTAAATTGCTTCTTGTAGGGCAAATAACGAAACCACATATCTACTTCTTGCTCTCTGGGACAACCCAATTCTGCGGCATTCTCACAAAAAGTTAGAATGGTCTCTACAATCAAATCTTCTACGTGTACAGTATTAATCTTTGCTGATTTTTTCTTTTGCAATTTCTTCATATTCTGCCTCTTGTTCTTTCTTCCACTCTTCCATCCACTTTTCGTTTTTCTTAAGCCACTCCTTTACAGAGACCTTTTTGATCGGTGTCTTTTCCCACCATTTAACTTCTTCGAAAAGCTCTTTGTAATTCTTGCCTACAATAACCGCTTGCTCACCATAATTTTGCAACTCAAGGAAATATTTTGCATCCTTGACATAAATAACATTGTAATGATTATAGTGAACCGAAGCCTCAAATGATATGTTATTCTTGAGGAGGAAATATATTACTTCGGCTTGATTGCAGCTAATTTCATATCCATAATTGTAATAGTCACTCAAAACAGATTCGGTTTTTTTACTAAGTTTTTTACCCAATTTTGTCTTCTCAAATTTCTTGCAAATCTCATCGTTTTTACGTTTAATTTCGGGTTTTGTATCGTGCATCAAATCACAGAAAACTTGATCGGCAAAAGCACAGTGAACTTTCTTAAAGCCAAACTTCTGCAAAAGCTCTTCTTGTTGAGGTGTAATAAACTTCTTCTTGCGATCCAACCAATCACTTACCCTGACCAGAAAGCTAGAACTCGAACTATTACTTACGAATCCATTACGTATTTTCATTTTTAGGCTCTTCCTTTTTACTTAGTCCATCTTCTATCTTTCTTGCCTCTTCTCTTTTTGCTTCACCCGCACGAATAGCCCTACCTAATCTATCGAAATCCATACCCTCAAAGTGGTATTTTTCGTTGCTATTCTGCTTATCAAAAATCCTAAGAAGTTGTATGAGTCTTGTTTTCATTTACACCTGATATATCGGACACTCTCTAGCTTTGTGACAGTTATTGCAGTTACTACATTATAAAATCATCGAAGATTGTTTGGATATTTTGTCCTTGTTATAATCACATATCGTCTTACACCAACTTAAAAACTCTTTTTCTGACATTGCCATTTTCATCCTATTGATTTTTTTATGAACCCATTGGATGTTGCCTTTAATATATCCTTTTGAAGAATCAATTCTATCTAACGAAGCGGTTTGAGAATATTTACTTCTTTCTTCCTTTTCGACTCTGGCATAAGACCGTACCAATTTTATATCGACTCCAGATATTGCACATTTGCTATTTTGTTTCAAATATTGCCTCCATGCGTCTTGGATAGTTATTGCGAATTCTATATCTTTACTTCTACTCCATCTTTTGTCGCTACCACTTTTTTGTTTTGCCATTTTTTGTATGTTTTTCCAATAAGTACCACTTATATCGCCGCAACCTTTCCATTGACAGGATGTTTTATGCCTCAGACAACCACAAGACTTAATTCCTTTTGGTCTAAAAACCCAATGTCCGGGTATATTTTTTGTTTTGCCACAATCGCATTTAAATTCCCATATAATTGCATTATCTTTTGTTTTTCCAACTGGACTAATAGCCGTTAACAACCCATTTTTTCTGCCGGTAAAATCAATCCTGCTTCTTTCAGATATTCTCTGAAGATTATAGCATCCACAAGATCTAGTGTTCCCACTAAAAATTTGAGCCGGGGAAGTAAAAAAAATATTGCCGCAATAACATTTTATTTTAACTTTTCTATTAGCCC
>Ga0209777_10005578_pt1 | contig 14423 bp, 17 predicted proteins | sample FrelakmetHBP12HB_FD_187147 | JGI IMG/M metagenome (GOLD analysis project Ga0209777, IMG submission 187147) | Freshwater lake sediment microbial communities from the University of Notre Dame, USA, for methane emissions studies -HBP12 HB (SPAdes)... | ecosystem: Environmental > Aquatic >...
GCGCAACGGCAACATTGCCTTTCTTAATCTCTTCGAATTCGTCAACGCCTTTGGTGAGTTTATCCAGAATATTAAGCGCAAGGTAGATTGCCGCAATTGCAAGGACAATACCAAGGATCAACTGGACAAAGGCTGCACCAATGGCAAGAATGCCATCGAGAGAAAATAATCCGACAGATGCCGCCTTGCCGATACCGACTGAGATTCCTGATACTCCGGACTGGACAACGAGTGCAATCGCAACAAATACGGATGCGACGATAATGCCGACAGCCACGTTGCCTTTCGCGAGTTCTTTCTCCTCATCCATGTTCTTGGTGATTTTACCCATCATTGAAAAGCCGATATACAGTGCCACAACGGCAAAGATAATGGCGATAATCAATTGGATCAATCCAATAACTGCATTTACAAGAAGCATTCTTTCACCTCTAAAGTTTGATATTTATATGGATCAGTCTGTAAATAAATATATCGTCCATTACAGGGACGAATGGAGAAAAGGAACAACATTTGGTGAAATTCTTCCTGTTATTGTTATTAAAATCAATAAAATTTTCAACCAGTTCAGATTTTGAACTAAAAATTAAAATGCACTCCTTTTTGCGAAAATAATGCTGCGGGAGGGTTACGATCCCCCGATCTCCAGATCTCTCAGGCTGAACGTTACATTGCGTTCACATACATTATGAGTCTGGCGCCCTGACCAGCTAGGCCACCGCAGCGCAGACGTGCACTATAACAACACCCTAAAAATTATTAAACATTCTGATGCAGGTGGTTTTTTTATTATTGCTTTTTGCTTTGAAGATAAACATTTACGGCAGTTGAGATTGCAGCGATTTTCTTACCCTGCTCAAACGAACCTGCGAGTGTCTGCATCCTCGCCTCTTCATCGCGCTGGTAGCGCTCGAGTGTTTTTGCGATATGCTCTTCCAAAAGAAAGTGCGTATGGGTGTTCCCTGAAATATATTCTGCATTATTCATTATTGCAAAGTGGAGTGGAAGCGTGGTTTTTACACCGAGGATGATATACTCGGAAATAGCCCTCCGCATTCGTTTAATAACACCGAAGCGGGTAGCATGCCACGCGCAGAGTTTTGCGATCATTGAATCATAATTCGGCGGGATTGAATAACCCATATGGATGCCACTGTCCACACGAATGCCGGGACCTCCCGGAGAGCGGTAACGGAGGATTTTGCCGGGATCGGCAGCGAAGTTATTGAGGGGATTCTCGGCATTGATCCGGCACTCAATTGCATGCCCGCGAATGCTGATATCTTCCTGCGCATAGGGCAGCTCTTCCCCGGAAGCGATGGCGAGCTGCTTGTGGACTATGTCAATACCCGTGATCATTTCTGTAATCGTGTGTTCAACTTGGAGGCGGGTGTTCATCTCCATAAAAAAATACTTGCCGTCTGAGTACAGAAATTCGACAGTTCCGGCATTCGTGTACCCTGAGACCTCTGCGACTGTAAGTGCGGAAGCGGCCATCTGCTCCCTAAGTTCCGCTGTCATGATGGGGCAGGGTGCTTCTTCTACGAGTTTCTGGTGCCGGCGCTGGATTGAGCATTCCCTGTCGAAGAGGTGAATGCGGTTACCATGTGCATCGGCAAGAACCTGGAACTCAATATGGCGGGGCTTAACGAGATATTTTTCGAGAAATACAGTGGGATCACCAAACGCAGATTTTGCTATGCGCATTCCTTTATCAATGGCATCCTGGAGCGCTGCAGGGTCCTGCACAATCTGCATGCCGATCCCCCCGCCGCCGGCGCTGGCTTTTAGAATAACCGGATACCCGATCTGTTCAGCGATATCCATCGCTTTTTCGGCGGATGTAACCCCATTTGGGGTATAAGGGAGCACAGGAACGCCTGCAGACTCCATCATATGTTTGCTGCCGAGCTTTGAACCCATCATCTCGATTGTCTTCGAAGAGGGTCCGATGAAGATAATTCCCTCTTTCTCACAGAGTCCCGCAAACCTGTGGTTCTCTGCAAGAAAACCGTATCCCGGGTGTATTCCCTCTGATCCGGATTTGTGCGCTATGTCAATGATCCGGTCCATGTTCAGGTAGCTTTTTGAAGGGTGCGCCTCGCCGACATGGAATGCTTCATCGGCATATTTGACATGGAGGGCGTTTTTGTCTGCGTCAGAATAAATAGCAACCGTTTCAATGTCGAGTTCGCGGCATGCACGCATCACCCGGATCGCAATCTCGCCCCGGTTTGCGATCAGGATCTTCTCGAAATAATTCATTGCACCACCAGCAGGACGTCCCCACTTGAGACGACATCGCCGGTATCAACAAAGATTTCAGTCACCTTGCCGTCAATAGGGCTGTGGATGGGATTCTCCATCTTCATCGCCTCGAGTACTACGACGACCTCGCCCTTTTTGACAGAGGCGCCCCGGCTGACCATGACCTTTAGTACCATGCCCTGCATGTTGCTCTTGATGCCTCCGGCAACGTCTCCCCTCGGGATTTTTTGCTGCGGGGTAGTGGCCGTACCTTCCACCCGGCTTCCGCCCACGGAGATAATGCGGATTGAAAAGACCTCGCCGTCCACTTCGACTTCCATCTGGTTTGGCATCTCCGGTGCCGGTGTTGACGCCGGTTGTTTTCTGGGGATCTCTTCTCCTGTTCTTTCCCCTTTTAGAAACGCAGGTGCTATGGCGGGATAAAGAATGTACGTGAGGATATCCTCTTCTTTTTTGATCAGTCCCGCTTTTTCTGCCTCCTCCTTCATCTTTGCATATGCTGGTTCGAGCAGGTCTGCAGGTCTGACCGTAATCACTTCCTCGTCACCGATGATCATCTTCCGGATTTCATCGCTCACCGGTGCTGGTGACCTGCCGTAGTATCCTCGGACATAGTCCTTTACTTCCTTTGTCACGTTCCGGTAGCGCTTCCCGTTTATGAGTACATTGAATACCGCTTGTGATCCTACGATCTGGCTGGTCGGGGTGACAAGCGGCGGGTACCCAAGGTCCTTTCGTACCTGCGGGATCTCTGCCAGAACTTCATCCATCCGGTTGAGAGCGTCCTGCTCCTTGAGCTGTGAAACAAGATTTGAGATCATCCCTCCGGGAAGCTGGTAGATGAGTACATCACTGTCCACCCGTTCGGATATCGGGTCAAGGAGTCCTGCATATTTTTCCCGTATCTTCAGGCAGATATTCCGGACGGAACGGAGTTTAATGAGATCGATGCCGGTATCTCTGGGGGTCCCTTTGAGTGAGGCGACGATGCTCTCAGTCGGGGGTTGTGAAGTGCCCATTGAAAACGGGGACATAGCAGTATCGAGGATATCCACACCAGCTTCGATGGCTGCCTGATAGCTGATGGGCGCGATACCGCTCGTACAGTGGCTGTGAAGACATACCTTTACATCAACTGCATTTTTAATACCGGTAATCAATTCCCGTGCAGCCTCCGGCATGATCAGGCCTGCCATATCCTTGATGCAGATCGAATCGCAGTCAAGCGCGTAAAGTTCCTGTGCCATTTCGATGAATGTATGGGTGTTATGGACCGGGCTTGTCGTATATGAGATCGCTCCCTGCAGGTGCGCGCCGGCTTTTTTCACCTGCTCCATCGATCGCTTCATGTTCCTGATATCGTTCAGGGCATCGAAAATGCGGAATACATCGACGCCGTTTTTATGAGCAGCAGCAACAAAATGGTCCACGACATCATCCGGGTAATGCCGGTAACCAACAAGGTTCTGTCCCCTCAACAGCATCTGGATCGGGGTGCGCCTGAGTTCAGCCTTGAGCGAACGGAGCCGTTCCCATGGATCATCGTTGAGAAAGCGGATACAGGTGTCAAAGGTCGCTCCTCCCCAAGCTTCAACAGAAAAAAAACCGCATTCATCGATTGCCCGTGCGAGTGGGACCATGTCCTCGGTCCGAAGCCGGGTTGCAATCAGGGACTGGTGGGCATCCCTCAAGGTTGTATCAGTAATTTTGACTGCAGGAGGGGTGGCAGTATGCATAGCGTAACCTCAGGCTTCGGGTATGATCATAATAAGCCTCTCAGGACTTCACTGTCGAAGTATAAAAAATTCACGAACGGGAAAAGTGCAATAATCATAACAAACATAGCACAAAGTCCGGCAACAATATCGCGTTTGCAGGAGAAAAACACCGGCGTTAATTTCCCGCCATACTGGTATCCCCGTACTGCAAGGAGATCTGCGTTATCTTTTGCCCGAAAGAGTTCGCGGTGGATGAGGAGGTTTCCGGTTGGGATAATGGTTTTTATGGTTACGGGAATCCCCTTCACGTGCAAAGCCATACGTATGTGGTCAAGATCAACACGAAGCGTCACAAATGACTGCATTGCCATTTCCGCGATAAGCCCCAGTTCAAATCCGATGTTTTTACCTAAAAGCCAGGTTCCGAAATGTAAGAATTCTCCAGGTTTGTATTCAGCTGCCAGCCACATACCGATCAGGATGACGACCGTCATCCGGCCAAAATAGGAGACCCCCGATCCCTGCATAATCTGCACTATGATCGCGATGATAGCGATCATAAAAATAATTCCTAAAAAAGAGCGGATCCGCACAATCAACTTCAGTCTGGGGGTAAATATGAGCCACCAGAGCAGTGCAGCAGCAGCACCGTACAAGCTTAAAAATGCTGAACAACTGAGGATTGCCCCGGCACAGATCCGGATCCTTACGTCCTGCATGTCGCCTCCAGCACATCTTCGTACGAGATATTTTTCGGAGTTTTTCCCTTTTCGATCATCTTTTTTATATGCGGGGGTGCTCCTGCCCACCGCGGGAGTGCACCGGGAAGGGCACCCCGATCATAGAGTACCCCGTTAATGATCTCCCAAATCCTGTCAACGTGTGGAAGGAACATCTCTTCGTGAGTGAATACGATGGTCACACCTTCTTTACGGTGTAATAAATGGTGACAGAATACCTGTTTACTCTCACAATCAAGCGAGCTGAATGGTTCATCGAGAAGGAGGAGATCGTAGTGTTTTTTAAGGACACATGACAGGTGGAATCGTTTGAGTTCTCCCCTGCTGATTACAAAGGGGGATTGATCTTCTCTTCCAAGAAGATCTGGCGATGAAAAAAATTCTTCAGGTTCGTGTCCCCACGAAATGCACTCCTCTTTCAATGTCATTCTTGTTACATGGTACTCGGGGAATTGCATCGAGATCATCATCGAACCGAATCCAACCCGGGATATTCCGCCGTGCTCCGTCGGGAAATTGCCTGCAATCGCAAGGGCTAGTGTTGACTTTCCGCTACCGACAGCACCAGTGATGAGATGGACTCCTTCAGAGAATTCACCCCGTGCAGCCAGAGAAAAGTTCTGCCGCTTTAACATAACATCATCAAGGACGACTTTCACAATCCCAACCTCCATGAAAGCGGGTAATACCCTGTTCCTTCGAGGTTTGGAAAAACATCGGCAGGATGCCCCACATGCACCAGATTTCCCCGCTCAAGCATGATGACGGTACTACTCCTTGCAGCTGTCTCCATCTGCTGGGTACATTGAAGAATATAATGACATCCTGAATTCCTGATAACCTGTTCGATCTGCAGACACCGTTCACTATCGAGGTGAGAATCATACTCATCGAGAATAACAATTTTTGGATCGGCAACCAGCGCTGCAGCAAAGGCGACAAGAACCTTTTCACCCCCGGAAAGGTCATAAACCAGACGGGAAAGGAGGTGCCTGATTCCAAATTGGTCTGCAATCTCGAGTATCTCGCGGTCAACAGTATAGGGTGCAATATGCTGAAAACGCAGGGGAGATGAAATCTCATCATACACCTTTGAAAAAAGCATGTTCCTGTCCGGATATTCGTTTACCCAACCGACATTGGTCTGTCGGGGGGGCGTCCCATCGATGAGAATGGTTCCGGATTCCGGAACATCGATCCCAGCGCACAACCGCAACAATGTGGTTTTGCCGCCGCCATTTTTCCCGATAATCGCGGTTATGCCTTCGGGAATGTCAACATAGTCAATGTGCAGGGTGCGGTACCGAAGATCGCGTATTTCAATCATGAGAACCGCTCTGCAATCACATATGCTGCACCTATTTTGAGAGGATCCCCGGGAAGGAACGGCACCATGCCGATAACTATTGCAGGTATAACTCCCATACCGGCTGACCAGCAGAGCCACACGATACCACAGGCATATACAATCAGGGTGGATGCACAAAGACCGCAGATCCGTATCCACTTTGAATTTTTTTCATAGACAAGACCGGTAACAAGGGCGGCTGGGACAAACCCAACAAGGTAACCCCCCGTTGGTCCCAAAAGAACCCCAATGCCGGAAAGCCCATTATGAAATAAGGGGAGTCCAAACACTCCGAGAATGAGATATACTGCTACCGGTATCACAGATGATCGTTTCATGACCGCCCCCGCAAGCAAAACAAACAAGGTCTGAAGGGTGAAAGGGACGGGGAAAAACGGGATTGAAATCCAGCTGCCCAGTGCAATCAGCCCGATAAATGCAGCAGAATATGATATAATAGCAGCCCTGTGGATGTTCCCAAACATCGTCAACCATAAAAAATTTCGTGGTTGACGATAAAAAGGTACCTCTATCAGCAGTGGATACAGTCTCCGGCAATAACCCGTTCTATTTTTCCATTATCCTTGCGGATGATGAGGGCGCCGAATTCATCGATATCGATTGCTTCACCTTCAAAACTGTTTTTCATCGTAGTGATATGGACCCGGTGCTCAAGCGTGCTGGAGAGGCTTTTCCATTCCCGGATGATCGAATCATACTCCCCGCCTTCGATGAGCAGGTACCGGTTCTCGAACTCTTTTAGTATGCGTGCGAGAAAAGTTGCCCGGTCAACTTCGTGCCCGACCTCTGCGCTGATCGATGTGATATCTTTCTGGAGATCAGGTGAAAACTCGTTGATGGGCACGTTCGCATCAATCCCGATCCCAAGCAGGCAGTGGTGAATAGCGTCGGCTTCTGCAGATAATTCCAGAAGCAGGCCTGCGACTTTCTTATCGCCGATAAAAATATCGTTTGGCCACTTGATTAATGCCCCGAGATCAAATTCCTTGCGTATTGCCCTCGCTACTGCAACGGATCCTGCCATGGTCACCATGAAGACATGGTCGATCGGGATGCGGGGTTTAAGGACAATCGTGATCCAGATGCCGCCTGAAGGGGACACCCATGCGCGTCCCATCCTCCCAATTCCGCCGGTCTGTTCTTCGGCAATGATGACAAGACCGTGCATCTTACCCACATCCCCCTCCGCACAGATTTGTTTGCCAACCCATATCGTCGAGGGGGTATTTTCCAGGTATCGCATTGTTTTTCCGATAAACTGGGTCTTGAGCTTCTTGTGTATCTCGTAGGGGAGAAGTTTGCTGCTGGTCCTGGTGAGCCGGTACCCCTCCTTTTGCGATGATGAGATATCGTACCCCATTACCCTGAGTTCATTGATATGCTTCCAGACTGCCGACCGGGTAATACCCAGCTCATTGCTTATTGCTTCGCCGGATATCGGACGGTCTGCCCGTTCAAGGACTTCTAACACCTTAAATGCAGAGTCCGGCACCGGTCTCACCTCTTTGCCTCAATGGATTCTGATGGCAGGGGGCAGGGATCCTTTCCGCAGACCTGCTTGATGATTGCAGACTGGTGTTCCATGAGAGTAGCAAGGTCAAAGATCCCTGTAATATCAACAACACCGATTGCACCTATCGCTACTCCCTCACCATCCTTGAGGGGGGAAACTGTCACCGGAACCCCCTTGTAAGCCCCGGATGTTGGTGTGGTCTTTATCAGTCTGTTGGCACGGATCGCGTCCTCGAGCACGGGTCCGGTATAGTGCCGGTCGACCACCCTGCCCTCCTCCACCCTGATGCCCGGCTTATCACGGGATTTTGCTGTCACCGGAAGTCGGTTAAGTATTTCATGGATGGCAATGGCAATGGGTTCCAGATCATCTGCCACGGCGCTTGCAGAAAGGGTATAGCGGTGCATCGGGTCTTCCTCATACTTCTGGTCAATGTCCATCTAGAATAAAGTTTGTGTTCCCAAACGGCAGAACCTGTCGATAAACTTCCTTGAGGGGAATTCATGGATACTGGTCACTACAACGCAGCCCTTACCGACATGTTTTTCAACGACCACCGCCTCTCCTTCCCCCAAGCCCGCAGCGTCCCCGTCATGTTTGGGAAAACAACCGTCGCATTCAATGCGATCGGTATTATAATCTTCAACGATGGTCTCTGAAATGCCTAAAGCATTGCAGATAATTTTTCTTGGGTGGCATTCATGACGGTATGTCACCGGAAACGGGAGCCAGTCATATGCAGATGGATTATCGATGGCTGCCCCGTAGACCAGCAGGTTCCCCCCATTCTCTAAAAATTTTAGTATCCGTGGTGAAGCCGCACGCAGTGCAGGAAGGAGTTTTGAGTACTTCGGGTTTCCAAAACCCGTCGGCACGATGAGGCAGTTGAATAAACCGCGGTAAAACGGAGCGGCGAGCATGTGCGGGGTGACAACTTCGCATGCAATCCCACAGTCCTCGATGAACCGTGTGAAGTGCTGTCGTGTCTCCCCTACAAAGCCAGCCCGCACGCTCATCCTTTGATCACCCCGAGAGGATCGAGGCGGGCTACGAGCAGGGAGAGTCCGGCATCGTGCACCACCCGCACCACTTCTTCACTCGGCTTATATACCTCAGGAGCTTCATCAGCGATCGCGGCTTCATTGGGTGCCTTAACAAGAATTCCCCTTAGGGCGAGACTTGCCATTACGTCCCTTCCGGAAAATTTCTTTTTTGCCTGTGTCCTGCTCATCACCCTACCGGCGCCATGGCAGGTGCTCCCGAACGTCCGCTCCATTGCAGTTAGTGTCCCACGCAGGACAAATGAAGAGGTTCCCATACTGCCGGGAATGATCACGGGTTGTCCAATTTGTGACAGTTCTGAAGGGATATCCGGCGCATAGGAACCAAATGAACGGGTAGCACCCTTCCGGTGAACGCAGACTCTTTCCCTTTTCCCGTTAACAACATGTTCTTCGAACTTTGCCACATTATGAGCCACATCGTAAACAAGGGGCATTTCCCCATAATCGATACTGAACATTTTCGCAAGGACATTCCTGGTAGTATGGGTGATCAACTGGCGGTTTGCCCATGCATAGTTTGCAGATGCTGCCATGGCTCCGAAATATGCTTTTCCCTCACGTGAGCTTATCGGGGCGCATGCAAGCTGGCGGTCCGGTAATTTGATCTGGTATTTTTTCGTGGCGGCTTCAAGTATCTTGATATGGTCTGTGCACGTCTGGTGACCCAGCCCCCGGGACCCGCAGTGGATCATGCAGCAGACCTGATCTTTTAAAAGGCCGAATGCTTTGGCTGCCACCTCATCGTAGATTTCACGCACGACCTGCAGTTCAAGAAAGTGGTTGCCGGATCCCAATGTACCTCCCTGAGGGATGCCACGCTGTTTTGCTTTTGAAGAAACCTCTTTGGGATCGGCGTCTTTCATAAACCCCCCCTCCTCGCAGCGCACGAGGTCATTTCGCTTCCCGAAACCCGCTTCAACCGCCCAGCGGGCACCTTTGATCATCATCTGGTCCAGAACGTGACCTGTCACCTTTTGCGCGCTTTTAGCTCCTACCCCCGTTGGTACAGCATGAAAGAGGTTCTCGATAAGGTCCTTCCTTCCCGCGACATCCTTTTGGGCAAGGGGGGTGGCAAGCAACCGGACCCCGCAATTGATATCAAACCCGACACCACCCGGCGAAATAACACCTTCCGTGAGGTCGAACGCTGCGACTCCACCAATCGGGAAACCGTACCCCCAATGGATGTCAGGCATCGCAAGGGAATTTTTTATAATTCCCGGCAGCGTCGCAACATTGGCAAGCTGCTGAACTGCCCCGGGCTCAAGTATTTTTCCAAGCGATTCTGAAAGGAAAAAGCGCCCCGGAACCCGCATTCCTGGTACAAATCCGATGGGCACTTCCCATTCAAGGGTGCTGATCCGTGTTATTCCCTGCAACATCCGGCTGACTCCACTCCTTTCTATACATCAAATAAGATGTCCACCATATAGCCATTCGCATCCTGCCGGATTGAAAGTCCGGAGTATGAGATACCCTTCACCTCAGTCCCTTGTGCGTGTCTGTCCTTGTTGAAGGGTTCCCCCTCCATTTCTGCCTGAAGGTTCGGTCCGTTGATCCTGACTCGTGCATCTGAAAAAACTATTCCCTCTACTTCAGATACAAAAAGGACTTCTGAAAGGAATTCAAGGAGCAACGACTCGGTATCGTCTGAAGTGACGACGATCTCTCTTTTAATTTGCCCTTTGCGTGATGTGCCATACATTACCTGCATCAATGCGTTGCACGTTTCAGAAAAAAGAGATTCAAGGGTTGGTGCGCGGGCTTGAATCTTTACATCAGCGGTATGGGAAATTTCCTTAAAACTCATGTGCCCTCTTGTCCTCAACCATACGGTTCATCAAAAAAAGGGATCATGTCCATTCCGATTGCATGAAGATAGCGCGCCTGGTGAATGGAGATATATACCGTGTGGTTGCCTGCCTGTACCAGGAGGTCTGATTTTTTCGGGGGTTTCACCCGCGTAGGCAATAATATTGGGCCGCCGCAGGAGGTGCAGATACGGAAATCACAGTTGCGTTTGCTGATATAGTCGAGCACTTCGGGGGCAATGATTACATCATTTAACAGTGTGCTCTCTTCTGTAAATGTATACATGATGCTCACTAATTACGCCATGAGCACTAAAAATTGTTATGGTTGATTGTCCGGATCAACTGACCCCGACGATCCTCACCACAACATCGATATACTTGTCCTTGAGTTCATAGGAACTCACGCCGTCTGGACTCTTTGTGACGCGCAAAATACCGATACGGGAAGCAATAATGCCGACCATCGATGCAATCTTATGAAATGTGACGGAAAAATTTTTCTGGAGTTCTGCGACAAGTTCAGCGATCGTCATCGATTTGATACGCACAAAGAGCCGGAGAAGTTCCCTCCGGATACCCGTCCTGTCACGTGAGATATAGGACCTGAGGCGTGTTTCGATAACACTTTTGATCTCGTGGGGAGATCTCATACTTTGAATTTCTAAACATTCTCTATATATATTTTTTGATTTGCTGCATTTTAAAATCCCAGTTTGATACTTGCGCCAATTTACGCTGAAACAAAAATTTTCTGCGCAATCGCAATTATCTTTAATAATAAGAGGACTGTCAAATGCACCTGCAACGTGTTACTATTATAATCGTTCATGGACAGATGATTATGGCATGGGATTGATCAACTACAATATTGAAAAATATTCACCACAGCAGCTGGTGATCATCCCGCTCATCCTCCTAGCGATATCACTGGTGTTGCTCGCGCTCAACATGGCATCAACGGGGATGCCGGTGACACCGGGCATTGATTTTTCAGGAGGTACAGCGGTTACGGTCCTTACTACTGACAGTAAAGAACAGATCCAAGCTGCTTTCACCGGTTACCCCCTTCTCGATATAAGTGAAGGAGTGAATAATGGGAAATTCCTCAAGTTCGGGACAATGGATGATGCAAAATACCAGGCACTAACCGTTTTGATCTACCAGAAGTATCCTGATGCGAAGGTTGACCAGATTGGGGAATCCTTCGGAAAAACCCTCCAGTCCCAGGCGGTCATCGCACTGATCCTCTCCTTTATCGGGATGTCGATTGTAGTTTTCGTCTCTTTCCGCACTTTTGTTCCGTCGTGTGCGGTGGTTCTTTCCGCTTTTGCAGACATGGTAATGACTGCAGCACTCATGAATATTATCGGAATTCCGCTCTCGCTGGGCACGACTGCTGCACTCCTGATGCTGATCGGGTATTCTGTCGATAGTGATATCCTGCTGACAAACCGTGTGTTAAAAAGGCAGGGCAAGCTGAACGAAAAATTACAGGGTGCGTTTCACACGGGCATCATCATGACTTCGACAACGTTTGCCGCTGCAACTGCGATGTTTCTTGTTTCATGGTTCGGGCAGGTGCAGATCATCATGGAGATTTCTGCCGTGCTCCTCATCGGGCTTGCTTTTGATGTCCTGAACACCTGGCTTACCAATGTAGGAATCCTGAAATGGTATGTCCAGAAAGGAGGCGGAAAATGAACTCAAAAGAACTGAAAACACTCCTCTCTGACTGGCGTGTCGCAATGCTCATCATCCTTGTTGTGGGGTCATTGGTTGCCATCTACTTCTTCCCCACTTTTAATCCCCAGAAAGGTGTTGAGGGGAACCTCCAGTTCGGGCTTGACCTCCAACAGGGGGCATGGTTGCAGCTTGAGTTCCGTGCCGAAGTCATCGGATTTACGACCGACCGGGTCCTCAGTGAGTTCGAATCAGACCTCTCCAAAAAGCTCGATACCGAAGTCCAGGTTATCGATGCAAACCATCTTGAGATAAGGAAATTCTATAACCAGGAAGATCTGACCGCGCTTGTCGAAGCCTCCGGAGGAAAAGTCACATCATATCAACCCGGCGTATCAAAGACGACCGCAGATGATGTCAAGCGGATCCTTGAAAACAAGATAAATACCCTTGGGACCAAGGACGCAAAGGTGAACACGCTCACCGGCTTGAACAATGTTGCACGTTATGTCCGAGTCGAGCTCGCCGGTGTTGACATGAACCAGGCTCAGGCGATTGTCGGGAAACAAGGCAAGTTCGAGATCCGGATCCAGACCACGGGAAACGAGACTGAGCACGTCCTGTATGGCGATTCTATCACAAGTGTGCAGAACCCCGCCCAGGAACCCGTAGGGAGCAACACATGGGGTGTCGGGTTCACTTTGAGCAGTACCGGTGCCAGTGCGTTCCGCGATGCTGCGATCAAATATGGGGCAACGGTTGATCCGTCCAAGCACAACCTTGTCATGCTGCTTGATAACACGACGGTTTATTCAGCGCCCCTATCCGATGATCTTGCGGGTAAAGTACAGACCGACGTTATCCGTCAGCTTTTTGCTTCGACTGGACAGGGAACGAATGGGATGCAGAAGGCAACCAACCTTGAAATCCATCTCAGGGCTGGGGCATTGCCTGTTGATGTGACAGTCGCTGGTTCAGGTTCACAATCTGCACCACTGGGTGAACATTTCAAGACGATGTGCATCCTTGCAGGGATCCTTGCCCTGATTACTGTGGGTTTTGTCATCTTCTACCGGTACCGTGAACCCAGCATAGTCCTCCCGATGGTAATGATCAACGCGTCGGAGATTATTATCCTGCTGGGGTTCATCAGTCTCATCAGGTTCCAGATGGACCTGCCCACTATTGCAGGGCTTATCGCAGTTCTTGGTACAGGGATCGACCAGCTGGTCGTGATCACTGATGAGATCCTTCATGAAGGGAAAGTACCGTCGCCGAACCTGTACTTAAAGAGACTTGCACGAGCTCTGAGCATCATTGTCGTTGCCGCAGCAACGGTGATTATCGCCATGGTTCCGCTTGCGCTCATGGACCTTTCAACACTGAAAGGTTTTGCCCTCATCACCATTATGGGTGTTCTTGTGGGCGTACTGGTAACCCGTCCTGCGTACGGACGCATCATCATGGCGATCCTTTCAAAATAACAAGTGCATACCTTTATCCCTTTTTTTATCGACAATTCTTTTGGGAAAAAATGACCAGACCGGTATTGTATGACTTTTTTGCCACGTGGTGCGGCCCCTGCAGGATGCAGACGCCAATCCTCGAGGAACTGGGAAAGAAGATGGGTGATTCTGTTGAGATCAAAAAGGTCGATGTCGACCAGCACATGGATCTTGCTGAAAAATTCCAAATACGAGTTGTCCCGACATTGATCATAGAAAAAGACGGGAAGGTTGTCCAGATGATGGAGGGTGTCACCGATGTGGCAACCCTTGAAAAACTCCTAAAACCGCTGGTGGGATAAGGTGAAGATCGGCATTGTCGGAGGTACCGGGGACATCGGTGAGGGCATGGCGATGCGTTTTGCCTCCGATTTTGAAGTCATTATCGGTTCACGGGAGCCGGATAAGGCGGTCTCTACCAGCAAGTGCTGCATGGATATTTTGCAGACCCGGGGGGTGTCCTGTCGCTGCAGTGGGGTACCTAACCAGGAAGCAGTGGATGGAGCTGATGTGGTCATTCTTGCCATCCCCTTCAAGCATCTCGCTTCGACGCTTGCCACCCTGACAGGGTTTGAAGATAAAATTGTCGTGAGTCCTGTAAACCCGATGGAGAAGCGCGATTTCTTTACCTTCGTTCCGCCTCCCGAGGGTTCGGCAGCACTGCTGGTGCAGAAAATGCTTCCAAAAAGCGCAAGGGTCTGTTCTGCGTTTAACACGATTGCCGCGAATAAATGGAGGGCGCTTGATGAGGA
>Ga0209777_10005579_pt1 | contig 14422 bp, 9 predicted proteins | sample FrelakmetHBP12HB_FD_187147 | JGI IMG/M metagenome (GOLD analysis project Ga0209777, IMG submission 187147) | Freshwater lake sediment microbial communities from the University of Notre Dame, USA, for methane emissions studies -HBP12 HB (SPAdes)... | ecosystem: Environmental > Aquatic >...
ACACCAGTACCAACTACAACTATTGCACCGACTACTACACCAGTACCAACTACAACTATTGCACCGACTACTACACCAGTACCAACTACAACTATTGCACCGACTACTACACCAACACCAATATTACATACAGTATCTTTACCATCATTGATGTATTTTCCAACGGTTGGTATGATAGGAACATTATATATAGATAAATCTACAGGTATTCAGTATATCTGGTCAGATATTGCCCATGCATATAAAAAATATGTTGCAACAAAGTAACTTCAAGGGGATATAATAAATATGATAGTACCAACCACCACAACTGTTCCTACAACTACACCAGCTCCTACAGCTATACCTGACTCTAGGTATATGGTTATAGCACAGACAACCGTGACTACAAAAATAGTATATAGACCTAAAGTAACATTATCAACTACAAAAACTACTGTTTATCCTGGAACGTCATATACACTTAGTTGGAACACGTATGCAGCAACAAAAGTTAGTTTAAACATAACACCAATCAAGAATAATGCAAATTTGAATGATATTGCTCATATTGTTGATCCAGCAAATGACACAGTAGGCACTGTTTATACATATACTGCTAATTTATATGATGAATATAATGCATTGGTATCTACTTCTACTGTTACAGTAACTGTAATTAAAGCACCATCATTAACATTATCATTAGATAAAACTACGGTATTTTCAAACGATAAATTTACACTCAGTTGGATAACGTCAAATGATGCACCTTCTGGTTGTTATGTAAATATACCTTCAATATATGGTACTCAACAGTTACAACTAACTAGTTCTGTGTTATATTCTTATCCTACACCTGGTGTTTATGTGTTTATTGGAACACTGTATACATATGATGGGGAGGCTATAACAACTAGTACGGTTACGTTGACAGTATTAGTAAAACCAACTATATTGATAACAGGTGATAGCATAGTATATCCTGGTGATACGTGGATTGCTAACTGGATATCTAACAATGTTATTGCTGGGTTGAGTGTAACATTAGTAATAACTCAGTATACAATAACTAATCCAGTTGCTACGATTCAAAATCAACCCACAACATCAACGTACCCATTTAATACTAATCCTAATGTTTCAGTTGGAACTGTATATACAGTAACTGCAAACTTGGTAGATGGTGCTGGTAATGTAATTGCTACTAGTTTTGTATCTGTTACAGTATCAAAAAGACCAGTATTGGATATATTCCCAATCGATATGTTGTTACACACATTTAGAGTTATAAATCCTACATTAACAAACAGTAGGGATTATGTGATTTATAATGATATATCTCGATCATATATGATTGATTGTTATTATACCAATGTTCCACTCAATTATCAAAATAAGGCTGGCGATTGGCAAATATATGTTAAGTTAAACACAACAGGTGATGCTCATTACCCAACAAATGGTGGTAATTTGATTCAACTAATACCAGGCAATGCATGGGGTGTGGCGCCTGGTACAACAAATAACTCACCAACAAATATAGTACCGATAGGTACACCTCCAGGTACTGTATATACATACCAAGCTTTTTTATATAAAGCTGGTATGTTGATAAGCACTAGCAACATAACAACAATTACGGTAGCAGCATCCTCTACATTAACACTAACATCTAATAAAAGTAGTGTATTATACAACAATAACGAATCATTTACACTGAGTTGGGCATCAACAAATGCTCCACCTGGATCTTATGTTCTTTTTGGTTTAATAAATCCAAGTGGTGCAAACACTCCCCCGTATAATACAAAGTATCCCACTAATGGTAGCGTAACCATTGCTACTGTAAATGGACAAGACATAGATGGTATTAATAGGTATGAGGTTGTGTTGTGTGACACATATGGTAGAGATTTAGCATACTCTGGTGTATGTAGTGTTACGTTTGCTCACACCCCAGTTCCTATTCAAGTTCATGCTTGGATGTCCAGTGAACCGTATAATAGATTGCTAAATTCTAGTACAGTTCCAGGTCAAACGTTTCCATTTTATGTGACAGCATGGGGTGATAATATACCAGTAGGATCATACTTTACGGTTCCATATCTAAGTGGCAAATACATATTTATGCAAGGAATGCCATCAAATCAAGTACTCCAAAATCAAACTAACAAGTATTTTTATAGTATACCCTACAATGCCAGTTATGGTGCATCTCCTGGTTACATGATTATAGAAAATTATGTTCCAATGGGTGCTAGTGGAGGAGATACGTTTAATGGTAACGTAACTTTCCATTCACCTGATGGTACAGTATTGGGATCGGCATCTACTGCAGGGTATGATAAGTTTTCAACAGGATATAAAAACATAACGTGGACTGATACATTACCAAGTTGGAATACTTGTTATAATGGTAACAATTATGGTAAAATCAATAGTGAAAATTGTGAATTTTATAATTATAACTATCCAAAGCCATATTGGTGGACATTACCACACACGTAAAAACATGGATTGTTTAATTGTATATCTATATATGGGTTTAGATAAATCATGGGGACTTTAGTTGTTAACATTAAATAATGCTATAATCTATTGATAATTATAACATATGATAGTATTTAAATATAACAACATTAGCACTTGTTATAAATAATACATAATATTATATAGAGAGTGTATTTGTATGCGCATATCATTTAGACATGGAATTGTTCTTGCTCCAACTCCATTCCTGACGTTGTCGAACAAACAAGTCAATTTAACTACACAACCCAATAATCCAGTTATAGCTACAGTAGCAGATAAACAAGCAAATTATCTTATAACTGAAAACATACCTGTTACTGCAGCCTGGGTAGGTCCCTTTGAACCAGGACAAGATTATTGGTTATATTGGGATATTGATATTTTAACAGGTGCTATTACTAGAGGATACACCATATTAGCTCCTATACAAAGTGAAAATGAGCCGTTACAGATTAATGAAGATGATCAACATTGGTTTAATACTAGTACAAACGAAACACGTGTTTGGAATAATACTGGATGGACTAGAAAAATTAGATTATTTGCAGCAAAATTAAGTCAAGGTTCCAATTTTGCTAGTTTATCTATCAACACACCTTCTTTTTTAGGTACTCAGGTTGGTAATTTTAATACTGAACAAAATGTAACGGGTTCTATATTGTGTGATACAATATCAGGATATGGAATTAGACGCAACAATGGAACATTTATAACAACTGAAGACAATATATCCACAGGTATATCATCAAGTTCTATTGTAAAATTTGGTGGTATTGTAATTGAAGCTCTTGCAAAAACAAATTTAATAGCGTATAGTATTGTAAGATTTAGTGATTTTAATGTAGTAGAAGCTGCTACAAACTACTTAATTGATAATAGTGTTTATGGTATCATAGATAATAACTATAATGCAAATGAAATAGCACAAATAATAATAGAAGGGGTAATTCAAAATCCAAATTGGGATTGGTCTGCATTTCCTGTTAATACCCCATTATATGCTGATGGAACTGGAGCATTAACAACAGAATCAACAATAACTCCTATTGTTATTGCTGTGATTGTTGACAAACATAGTATTTTATTACGACCATCATCTCTATATGTTAATACATCAAATGATCCTGCATCGATTACTAACATGGGATCTGTATTATTAAGTATGCAACCAGATGATATAACTTTACCAACAGCTGTTAGTATAAATGATCCAAGCATAATGAGCATTATGCCACATATAAGTGATACAACAATTCACTATTCTCCTGGTATGGATTTACAAGCTAAAACTGTAGTAGCAAATAGTTATAGTAATTTATTAGTTGAACTACCTAATAGTCAACCAAATGCTGAATGGGATATGTCATATGGAGCAATAGCAAATATAACATTAACAGGTGATATTAATTTATTAAATCCATTAAACGTACCAGCTAGTACAATAATAGTATTAAAAATAACACAAGATTCAGTTGGAAACCACAATGTAACGTTTGATACCAACTTTAAGGCTGCAACAGTGTTATCAGCTAGTTTAGATCCACACTCAACATCAATTTTTACATTTATTAGTGATGACATATATTTATATGAAATGTCACGTACAATAGGTATAATGTAACATTGATTATATAAAAGGCTACGTATACATACGTATGGTTTTTTATGATATAAATAATATATATTTTATAGGTGAAAGTACAATATGCGCGTAAATTTTAGACAAGGTATAATAAATTACCAACAACCGACCTTTTTATCTATAAAAAGAACTAGTGTTGATTTAGTTGTTGATAATACTCCATTATTATTAACAATTGCTTCAGGCACAATAGATTATTTATTTACAGAACAAACATCAGTAACAAATGCATGGAATCGTGTTTATTCAGGAATTGATCAGTGGTTATATATTGATTATGATGGCAGAAACCTAAATAGAACATTTGGGATAACAACAAAATCACCAATTGTTGGTCCTACTGCTCCTAAGAATTTAACAGCTGATCAACATTGGTACGATACTACCTCTAATCACCTTAAAGTATGGAACGGTAGTGGTTGGGCAATAAAAATTAGAGTTTTTGTTGCTATGTTACAAAAAGGTACAAAACCAATAAGCATGAGCAACAATTCACCTATTTTTAGTGGAACACAAATAGGGGATACTTCTGTAATATATGCTGGATCAATTGTATATAATACCCTTACAAAATTACCAATTAGAGATGACTTGGGAACGTTTTTAACGACAGAGGATACGTTAAGTTCTTCTGATTTGGGAGTATCAACACAAAAACTAGCCAATAGTCTTATAGAAGCAAAATCACAAACAAATATAGTAGCATACTCTATTGTAGTATTTTCTGATTTTGGTGAAATTACAAGTGCCGATGGATTTACTGCAACTTATGATAAAGTATATGGTATTGTTCAAAATAATGCAGCAATTGGTGATGTTACTACTGTAGTAACAAATGGTATTATATCAAATCCATTATGGGATTGGACAACAATAGGAATCAATGCTCCTTTATATTGTAATAGTGCTGGTCAATTAGCAACTACTCCATATATTCCATTACAAATGCAATGTGCAACTGTAATAGATAAACATACAATATTATTAGGAACTCCAGCATTAGTATATAATGGTAATCCTACAATAAATTTACCATCCCCTAATTTTTTATACCATTTATCAGATGTAAACATATCAGAAGTCACAACTGGACAAGTTTTAAAATATGATGGACATAAATGGGTAAATGGTTCATTTGGTACTGCTGCAACATTACCTAATATATTAATAGCTGGAACAGCAACAAAAGTAACATTTAACTCAAAGGGGTTAATTACAAGAGCAGCAACACTATTAGCATCCGATATTCCTAGTTTAGATTGGACAAAAATTACAACAGGAAAACCTACTACATTATCAGGTTATGGTATTACTGATGCATATACAAAAACGGCTAGTGACAACAATTACCTATCATCTTCATCTACTGTACCAATATCAAAAGGTGGTACGGGACAGATTACAGCTCCATTGGCAATTAATGCCTTATTACCAGACCAAACTACCTACGCCAATGGTATTTTATCAACAGATGGTACAAACCTAAAATGGGTTAGTAATATTACACCTCCTATTGCTACAAAAGATACTGTTGGTGGTATTATAGTTGGTGATGGGTTAGCAATTGATAACACAGGCATTTTATCTACCACTAACACTATTTCATCTGGAATTTTTCAAGATCCAGGGGATTGTCAATCACGTGAATATATGTTGTTTGGTAATACAACAACTGCCACACCAACAGAAATACTAATAGGACAATCAGATAGACTAGTATTAGCTGACAATAGTTCATGGAGTTTTGAAATATTAGTTTCTGCTAGACAATCTATGGGTACTATCCAACACGGAACATGGCATTTTGTAGGAAATATTCACAGAGAGCAAGGTGTTAGTACTACATCAATTTCACCAATTATTTCAAAAACAACATTATCAATAGATAATCAACATTGGGATGTTCATCTAGATGCTGATACTACAAATGGATCATTACGCATAACAGTAACTGGAACGATAGTGGGTAATATCAAATGGGCTGCAAACGTTAGAACAGTTGAAATTATTGGATAATACACAAAAAAAGATCATATATTAAATGTGATCTTTTTAAATTTCTAGCATAAATAACTATGTTAGAAATAACAAAGGGGAAGAGGTTCCCTTAAAATAGAATTAAATATTCTATCCTCTATTGACTTTTAATATTTATTGCGTAAAATATTAAAAGTCATGATTAAAAATATTATGATATTACATTAGAAGATTAACTATAAGGAATTTAGAACATGTCAAGTAAATTAGCAAAATTAAAAGAAATATATGGTGCACCTGCACAAACAACCTCACAAACTCCATCATTTTCAAACAACAATTCATATCCATTTTGGAACATGAAGGTTGGTGAAAAAGCTGTTATTCGATTTCTCCCAGATACAAATGAAGATAATCCTCGTGGTTTTTTAATTGAAAAAGTATTCCATAATTTGGAATTAAATGGTAAACGTAGAACTGTATCTTGTTTATCTATGTATGGTGAAGATTGTCCTATCTGTAAATTATCACAAGAATACTACAAATCAAAAGATGATGCCAATGGAAAAAAATATTGGAAAAAGAAACAATATGTTTCACAAGCATTGATTGTAGAAGACCCATTGCCTGCAAATGAAGAAACTGGTGAAAAGCATACTGGTCAAGTAAGAAATATTACATTATCTTATCAAGTTTATAATATTATTAAAGAAGCATTTAGTTCTGATGAATTAGATGAAGTACCATATGATTTTGAAAATGGTTATGACTTTATTATCAAAAAAACTACACAAGGTGATTTTGCAAACTTTACTGTTGGTACTAAATTTGCCAATAAACCTAGAGCATTAACCGAATCAGAATTATCAGCTGTATATGAACATAGTGTTGATTTAGCAACATTGTTACCAAAGAATCCAGGTTCAACAATTGTTCAAGCTATGTTAGATGCTGAAATGAATGGTGAAGAATATTCTGATAATTATACACAACGTCAAAATGCACCTGCATCCCCTACATCAAAACCAACACATGTAACCAAGAAAGAAGAAACATCCGATGAAACAGAATCTGATGATTCAAATCAAGATGTTAATGATATGTTAGCAAAAATTCGTGAACGTAGAGCTGCTAAAAAAGATTAATAACAGATTATAATAGGCATATTAATAATGATATGCCTATTAATTTTAATTTTTTAATAGGAGTAATAATATGGCTGAAAAGGCAAATATGGATTTTCTTAAAGAATTCAACAAAGAAATATCCAAAATACAAGGAATAGGAACATCTTCATTACCACCCAGGTATTGGTATTCAACTGGTAATCATGTTCTTAATCGAATAATCTCGGGTAATTTTTCTAATGGTATTCCTCAAGGTCGTATCACAGATTTGGCAGGATCAAGTGGATCTGGGAAAAGTTTTGTGGCTGCTAATCTAGTTAAATCAGCCCAACACCAAGGAGCATATTGTTTAGTAATAGATAGTGAAAATGCTTTGGATGATGATTTTATGTCTAAAATTGGTGTTAATGTTGATGATGGATATAAGTATGTTGAAGTAACAACAATTGCTCAAGTAATTGATGTAGTATCGAAATTTATCAAAGGATATAGAAATGCTGTAGGGGAGGATGTAAATGCACCCCAAGTATTTATATTAATAGATAGTTTAGATATGCTGATGACAGAGACAGAATTGGCAACATACGAAAAGGGTGATCAGAAAGGAGACTTTGGACAAAAATCAAAGCAACTAAAACAAATGCTGCGATCTTTTGTCCATGATATCAAAAAACTAAACATAACTATGGTAGTTACTTCTCAAGTATACAAGAATCAAGATGTCCTTAACGGGGAAGGATTATGGATCGTTAGTGATGCGGTCAAATATGCTTGCTCTCAAATCATATTATTATCCAAACTTAAGTTAAAGGATGATAGTGGGAAATCGGGTAAATTTGCTGGTATTAGAATGAAATGTGAGGGATATAAAACCAGATTTACCAAACCATTTCAAACCATTACAGTTGAAGTTCCATATGAAACAGGAATGGATCCATATTCAGGGTTGTTAGATACCGCTGTTGGGTTGGGGATTGTTGAAAAACGTGGATCTCGATATGCTATGGCAAATAGTGATACGACGTGGTACGAAAAAGATTGGGATCCTTATATCAAAGAGATTTTAGACAAAGCAGAAGCCATGTCAGGTGGTTTTTTGAAAGTAAACACGATTGATGATGTAGAAATGGTAGATTAGTATGGGAAGCCCAAAAAGAACATCTGAGTTTTATCATGAATTGGCACACAAAAAGCACAACCACGTATATGATTATTCTAATTGGAGTGGATATAACCCAATTCACACAAAAGTTTGTATTATATGTCATACTCATGGAAACTTTTACCAAACAATTGCCAATCATGTTAATGGAGCTGGGTGTCCTTTTTGTAGAAATGAAGAGTTGCTAAGTGGTTTTAATAAAAAACCACTTAGCTATTTCATTAACAAAGCTAAGCAGATTCATAATGATTTTTATGATTACTCTAAGTGGGTAGATGTAAAAAACACTTCAATTGATACAGTAGTAATAATATGTCCTATTCATGGTGAATTTAACCAAACACCAGCATCACATATTGATAAGAAAGCTGGGTGTAGCATATGTGCAAATGATAACAGAAAACAAACATGTACCAAAAAATATGGAGTAGATCATCCATCAAAACAACATATGTCTGAATTGGTATTATCAAGATTACAAGAGGTTGATTGGTTAACTTACCAACACCACACATCACATAGAACATTGGATAATATCTCACATGAATTAAAAATTCAAGATACCACCGTTGGTAAATATTTTAAAAAATATGACATCCCTGTTAAACAATTTTTTAGTTCAATTGGTGAGTGTGATATATCATTATTCCTAACAAATAATGATATACAAATAGAGGTTAATAATAGAACCATTATTTCTCCAAAAGAAATAGACATCTACATCCCATCCCACAACATAGCCATTGAATTTTGTGGTCTATATTGGCATTCGGATATACACAAGACTAATTATTATCACAAGACAAAATTAGAATTATGTAAACAAAGGGGCATTAGATTAATTACTATTTTTGAAGATGAATGGAAATATAAACAAACAATTGTACAAAACAAATTACTAACTATACTGGGTAAAAGTAATCAATCTACTATATTTGCTAGGAAGTGTAACGTAGTAGAAGTAAACACAAAAAATAAAACTAAATTTTTTGATCAATATCATATTCAAGGAAGTGGACCTGGTAGTATTAGTTATGGATTACAATACAATAATAAATTGGTTGCTTGTATGAGTTTTATTAAACAAAAAGATGGTATATATGTACTCAATCGATATGCAACCAGTAATAATATACCTGGTGGATTTAGTAAATTATTATCACACTTTAAGAAAAATTGTGAGTGGAATCAAGTGGTTAGTTTTGCTGATTTACGGTGGAGTGAGGGTGATGTATATGAAAACAATGGGTTTATATTAGATAAGAAATTATTACCAGATTATTCGTACATTGTGAATAATAAACGTTTTCACAAATTTGGATTTAGAAGAAAGTTTTTAGAGAAGAAATTACCCAACTTTGATCCATTGCTATCAGAGCGGCAGAATTGTGACAATGCTGGATTATTAAGGATATGGGATTGTGGAAAATTAAGATATATTATTAACAATAGTTGAAAAGTTGTTAGTTATAGTGTAAAATATCTATATTAATATAGGAATATTTTATGAAAATTAAGAACACAGAAGATTTAATTAAAGATAATTTAATAGTTAAGCATTTAGCTGGATCACATTCGTATGGGACAAATATTGAAACATCTGATATTGATTATAGGGGAATATTTGTAGCAAATCCTGTTAATATTCGAACTCCATTTTTTAGCATTAAAGAAGCAAAGGATTATTCAGAAGAGGATACTGTTATATATGAATTAAATCAATTCATGAAATTGGCTGTTGATTGTAATCCTAATGTATTAGAAACGTTGCATGTAGATGAGAAGCATATTACATTTACATCACCTGCATATGAATTATTGAGATCGTATGCTCCTAAATTGTTGTGTAGTAAAATTGCATTTACTACAACAGGATATGCAACATCTCAACTTCATCGAATAAAAGGCCACAACAAATGGTTAGTTAATCCACAACCAAAATCCCCTCCTGTGCAAACAACATATGTATCAAATTTTTATAGTTTTACATATAAAAAATTATTAAAATTTGATATACGAGATTATTACGAAAATCACAGATTAATTCCATATATAGGTGATACATATGGTCTATATCAATGTGATGGATATACTCCGTTTAATATAGATACAGGAAATTTAAACACTACATATAACGGTAATATACATGACATTAACGGAATTCCACTATTTGTAGTTAAATTCAATAGAGATGAGTTTCAAACAGATTTTAATAAATGGAATCAATATTGGGATTGGAAGTTAAACAGAAACCCCACTAGATCTAAAATGGAAGATGATTTTGGATTTGATTGTAAGCATGCAATGCATTTGGTTAGATTATTGAGAATTGGTGAAGAGGTGTTAACTACTGGTAAGTACAATGTACTAAGATCTGATGCAGATGAACTATTAGATATACGAAATGGTAAGTGGACATATAACGAACTATTAGAATATGCTGAAGAAAAGAATAGATATATTAAAGATGTGTTGTATCATAAAACAGATTTACCAAAATATCCAGATTATGAATTAGCATCAAACCTTTTAATGGAAGTTCAAGATATTGTGTGGAGTAATAAATGAGTAATCGTATATCAACTATAATGCTACAAAGAATAGAACATCGTGAAGACATAGTAACAGAGTTAAATGACATGATGTTTGAATTAATTAACGATAATATTATATCAGCATTTGATGATTTAATACAATTACCACCTGAAAATATAGAATGGATAGATATTGAAGTATATTCTGATAATACAGTTGAAGGTGAAATTGTTAATATTGCAGATATGATTCTTAAAGTATCATTTGTTATTACATACTATAAACATCAAGCTCCTCCGTATGTATTGGACAATTTTGGTTTTAATAAAGATGATGACAAAGAAGAAAATACAAGAATTGTTACATTTGGATTTCCATTATCCTTTTGTGATGCTTCAAAAGAAGAAATAACAAATTTTATTTTAGAAAGAACACCAAAAATAGAACATATTGATTCAACAATACAACCAAAAAGCATATTTAATGAAACTGATTTATCAGAATCACAACAACAAATATTTAATTCACTTGTACATACTCATAAAGGAACTATGCAGTAATGAGTAGAATAGCTGATTTAGGAAAAAATAATTGTAATATTATTAACATAATTGATGAATATGAACAATATTTAATAGGGTATGAAGATAATTTACAAATTAAAACTAAAACACTAGAATATGCATTAAAGGAGCAAGCATCGTGGACAGCATATTATGGTGAACGAAAAAATGAACTCAAAACAATTGTTAATTATTTAGACACCCAAGTAAATAAAATTCGATCAACTTTGTACGCACAATATAATGAGACACATAGTAGAGCATTAACAGATAGAGCAATAGAAAAATACATTGATAGAGAACCAGAATATATTTCCATGTGGGAATTACATGCAGAAGTTAAAGAAGTGTTAGACAAATATGAAATGGTATTAGATGCCTTTAATCGAAGAGGCTTTGCATTAAGGGACATAACCGCAGGTAGAATTGCAATGATACACGATATCACATTATAAGGATTAAAAATGAGTAAAGAAATAATTATAAAAATCCATAATGAAGTAGATATGAATATTATTGGATTACATGGTTCTCATCTAGAATATTTTTTTAACAAATATTCTTTATTTTCTAAAGGTTATTTTTTTAATCCTAGATATAAATTAGGTAGATGGGATGGGAAAATTGCTCATTTTTCAAAAGCAGGAAAAACATATTTATTTTTATTAGAAGAAATTTTACCACAATTGGTAAAGTTTGGATATAAGATTAAAGTAGAAGACAACAGAGATGTTTATGTAGCTACTCCTGATTTAATTCATGAAAATATATTTGCTGATTGTATTCATCCTGATAATGGAAAACCATTAATATTAAGAGATTATCAAGTTGATGCTATTAACAGTTTAATAACTGTTGGTAATGGAATTTGTTTAGCGGGCACCGGTGCTGGCAAAGAACAACCATTAGATGCTAAGGTTTTAACTACTGTTGGTTGGGTTAACATGGGAGATATAACATTGGATCATTATGTTATTACACCAGATAATACGTCTGCTAAAGTTGTAGGTATTTATCCACAGGGCAAAAAAGACATATATGAGATTAGTTTTCATGATGGAGCAAAAACAAAATGTGGACTAAATCATTTGTGGGAAACTAGATTTCCAAAGCAGTCACATAAAGATTGGACAGAAACAAGGGTAGTATCAACAGAAGAAATTATAACATTTCTTGATCGGAAAAAATCTGGAGTACACACTCCAGGCAATGTATCAATACCACTATGTAAACCTTTAGATTTTTTTGACAACAATAGTAATATTCCAAAAATCCCTCCATATTTATTGGGTGCATTATTAGGTGATGGACACATAGGAGAGCATGCTGTTATTTTAACTTCAGCGGATGAATTCATCATTGAAAAATCTAAACAATTAGCCAGCCAATTAGATGTAAATTTAGTAAAGATTGATAGCAGTAAGTATGATTATAAGTTCAAAAAAAACCAACCAAGGCTACCCAATAATCTATTAACTGAACTCAATAACCTTAAAATAATAGGATGTAGATCATGGGAAAAATTTATACCTGAATTTTATAAGTGGATGGGTGTTGATGATAGGTTGGAATTATTGCGAGGATTAATGGATACAGATGGTACTGTATGTAAACGAGGATATTGTAGTTATACAACAACTAGTAGTGCATTAGCTAGTGATGTACAATATTTGGCACAATCGTTAGGGTGTACTTGTACTATATCATCAAGAACACCAACATTTACCTTAAATGGTATTAAAAAATTAGGAAGATTAGCATATACTTGTTTTATTAGGTGTTCAACACCATCTATGTTATTTTCATTGCCCAGAAAAGTTGAAAGATGTGCTACTAATCATGGTGATGGTAGGATAGAATTAACGAGAAGAATAAAAAAGATAACATACGTTGGCCACGAATTGGCTCAATGTATTTTAATAGATGACCCAAAACATTTATATATTACGGATGATTTTATTGTTACGCACAATTCGTATTCATGTGCTGGGTTATTGTATGCATATACACCACACATTAAAAAATCAGTCACAATTGTTCCAGATCAAAATCTAATTATGCAAACAAAGGCAGCATATGATATTTGTAAATTAGATACTGGTGAATATAGTGGTAAAAGAAAAGAATTAGATCATCAACATATTGTATCAACTTGGCAAGCACTACAACATAACCCAGATATTATGAGACTATTTGATTTGATAATAATTGATGAATGTCACAAAACATCTGGTGCAATATTGCGTAGTTTAATATGTGAATATGCTGAAAAAGTACCAAATAGATTTGGTTTTACAGGAACTTTGCCTAAAGAACCAATTGATGAATTAGCTGTTAAATATTCTATAGGTCCTGTTAGATATGAAATTCCTGCACATGAATTAATTGATCGTGGTGTATTAGCTAAATTAGATATTTCTATTTTACAACTTGAAGAGAATTTAATAGAAGAGTATAATCAATATGTAATTGATTGTGGAAGTAATAAACCAGTATCTTATTCAAAATTTAAGGATCAATATTTTCCTGAATATGCTGCAGAAACTTCATATTTACAACACAATGATGATCGTATAATGTGGATAGCTGATAAGTTAATATCAGAACGAGATAGAGTAGGAAACGTATTGTGTTTAGTTAGTAGTATTCCAATAGCTAGAAAGTTAGCAAAAAATATTCCAAATGCGATTTGTGTTAATGGACAAGACGTAAAAGACCCAAAAAAGCGACAAGAAGTGTATGATATGTTTGCAGTACGAGATGATTTAATAGTAATAGCAACCGTTCATATTGCCGGAACTGGATTAAGCATTAACCGAATTTTTTCTTTATTTTCAGTTGATGTGGGGAAGTCTTTTACGCGAGTTATACAAAGCATCGGCCGGGGTCTAAGAAAAGCATC
>Ga0209777_10005580_pt1 | contig 14422 bp, 11 predicted proteins | sample FrelakmetHBP12HB_FD_187147 | JGI IMG/M metagenome (GOLD analysis project Ga0209777, IMG submission 187147) | Freshwater lake sediment microbial communities from the University of Notre Dame, USA, for methane emissions studies -HBP12 HB (SPAdes)... | ecosystem: Environmental > Aquatic >...
CTCTTCGAGCACAGCGTGTCGAGTATTCTTTCGATTTTCAATAGCCCTCAAATAGCCTGGTGAATAATCTTCTTTTTCTCGTTCTCTGATGCTGTGGCGATTTTTGTTTTTTTGACCAAATGGTGAGGAGCTAGTAAGACGGCTTGTGCGGACAATCGTTTGATTGTTCGGTATTGGGCGCTGTGTATCGGCTGGAGGTAGAGCAAAATTTTCTGGAAGCGCAGGCGGAAAGTGATTGAGGGAACTTTCTTCTTCCATTTTGGTGGGAATAAATACTTGAGTGGTTGATATAAACATTTTCAATTTACGGTTAAAATTTTACTTGATTTTATACTATAAACAATTTATCCCGCAATTAACAAGAATAATTTTAAATGCGGGGCTTAACTTAACTATTCGTTAATATTTTAATTAAAAAATTATAATTAGATGAATTATGGCAGGTATAGTTCGTATATGTTCAGGGGTTGTAAGCGAAGCGCCTCTCGGGGTAGCTCTGACAGATGCAAGTATCGCCCCCGAAGTAAATGGCCAAAGGCCCTTTACAAGGGGGCGATCCAAAGCAGATGGCAGGGCTCCACCAGAGGAGCAAGCTTTAAATACCCGTGAACACATACGATAAATGTTTACGCAAGGAGGGCCGCTTTTCATTTGTTGGATTTTCCTCTAGGTCCAAAAAGAGATCTCTATCTGCGAAATGTAGTCCCCAGAAAACCTGTAAATCATCCCTCTGCAAAATTACAGTATGAGGAACAAAGACCCTGAGGCTTGTATACAAGCTGCAAAACAAGCCAAAAAAAGAGGAAATTTACGGTTATAGGGTCGTTAGCACACCACTCGTTTGGCTTCAATCGCACCGCGATAAGTTCTGCCGAGGTACAACGCGACGATCAGCCATAAAGCCAAGAGCGGGAAGCCGAGAGCGCCGCTCAGCATCAGATAATAAGCACGTCCTGCAAGCAAACCAATCGAAGAGCCATCAAAAAAGAAAGTAAATTTAATTCTCTTTAAAAAATATTTTTGATATTGCTGTGTTAGATTGCGAGGGAATTTTTTATGTCTGTTCAACCAACTCCAACAGAGTTTCTTGTTAAGGTTTATGACAGCTTGAAAGCGGAAACTGGCGAAAAACTTGAAAAACCTTTGAAGCCTGAAAACATTGAGGCTATTGCAAATCAGGTAATTCTTGAAGAAAAAGAAGGGCAACTTCAATTTAGCCAAAAACCTCTCCGAAGATGGTGGCATGTCTTTGATGACATTCTCAAAACCGTCCTGCCATTTTTCTTCCCGAAATTGTCTGAATCAACTCGTTATAACACGTCTATCAAAGCCATTAGCGAGCAAGTTATAGCTGCCTCGAAAGACCCTAAAATCGAGCAAAAATCAAGAGCCAAAATTAACAATCTTATCAATATCTTGAACCATATTTCTGACAAAAAGTTGCACGCAAGTTTTACCATACCTCCTCTTGCAAAACCCGTTGTCAAGGTGGTGCAAGGAAAAGAACTCGAAACTCAACAATTAGCTGCGGCAACAAAAATCGAAAGCGTATGGCGCGGGTACTCTTCAAGAGTTATAAAAGAAAAAAATCTCTTGAGTTACAAGCTTCTTACAAAAGCAAAACCTTTTGTCAAGGATGAACAAAAACTTCGAGAGTTACCACGCGCTGGAATGGGAAGAACCCCAGTCTTTTTACCAAAAGAGCTACCCATCGTTCTCAAACAAAGCGGCTCACCCAAAAATCAAGAGCGATTTGAAAAAATGAAGCAAGCGCGCTTTATTTGCGAAAAAAATGGCTTTCACCATCTTACTATTCCTTCAGCGCGCGTACAGGGAAATTTTATTATCGAGAGCAGACTTCCAATTCATAAGCCTCACACGAAAGAGCAAATTGGACTATACATGGAAAATCGTGAAAAATTTTCTCAAGCAGCAAAAGAGTTTACAGGGTTTCTCTGCCAAGCTGGTTTAGGAGATATAGTGGGGGGGTCAAATAACCCATTCCAAGATCTATCGCAAAAAGACATAGCTCGATACGATAATGTCCCTTTGTATCTAGAAAAAGAACAAGGGAAACTCGGTCTGATTGATTTAGAAGACTTTATGCCATACTGTTTTGGAGGGGCAAGCTGTGCATGTGAACGCGCTGTTAGCTTTTTTCCCTACCACCTCGATGCAATTATCGAAGAGGCAAAAAAATTCGATCAATATATTGAATATGATCGGTCAAATTTAGAATCTATCAGAGATGAAACATTAAACTATTTCAAATTGGCATATGGAGACCATTTAGCTTTTATTCAGAAAAAAGGAATTAGTATAAAAGAGCCAACGCGCATGGTCGAAATTTCAGCAGAAAGAAGCGCGGAGATACAAAGAAAAATCACATCCCTCATTCAGAAGGAAAATGAAGAATATTGGTATAAAAATTGTTTGGGCAAAAATCCCAAAGAAGCAATTGTAAATTTCGAAAAAGCCTTCCCAGTAATATTCAACACAATCACTGCTTTTCTATCTAAACAGATAGCGAAAAATATTGCTGAAGAGGGGGAGCCTATTTCATCCATACCTAAACTTCTTTGTTGTAGAACTTTGGGATTTGATTTCCACGACTTAATGTATCAAGATTTAATGAAACAAACTGTATCGAAATTGGATAAGATTGATATTCCAGACGCGGATAAAAAAACAGGTTTTGCAGATATGATTATTAAAGCGGTTTTTGAGGAATTAGCAAAAGGCGGAGAGATTGCCTATTATAATCCTCGTTTCGGAGGACGCTGTCAGTGCATCTTTTGTTAGTTTTCGTGAGAAAACCTGGTCTCAGCACACCACTCTTTTGGCTTCAATCGCACCTCGATAAGTTCTGCCGAGGTACAGCGCGACGATCAGCCATAAAGCCAAGAGCGGAAAGCCGAGGGCGCCGCTGAGCATGAGATAATAGGCCCGTCCTGCAAGTGGACCGCAAAGGGATTGGAGAGGGGCAAGCAGCATGTTGAACACAGAGCCGGCCTCTTTTGCAGTGCGGTTGCCAAAAGTCTCGATCCAGGCCTGCGCTTTAAAGCGAGCGTCTGGGGAGGTTGGAATATAGAGCTGTTTTAGGGCGGGGCCGTTTAAGGCATAGTTGATCGCTTTTGATCCGACCATCAGAGCAAACATAAAGGACAGGCTATCAAGAGATAAAAACCCGAAAAGAGCCGCGCCAACAATCAGGGGCATGGCAGCGAGAGCGGTTCCGACACCAAGATAGCGAGTCACATTGCTAATACCTAATAAAAGGCAGAGCAATGAGACGGTATTCACGCTTGAGGCATAAAGACTTAAGTAATTACTGAGGGCAACGCCTGAGTATTGAGAACTGGCGGCAATTTTGAAGTTAAAATCAAAGATCGTGACGATGACTTCATAGATAAAATTCACTCCAAACATGGCGATGAGATAGCGATGCTGCAACAACAGTTTAAGCCCTTCAAAAAACCCAGCCTCTTCTTTTTTTTCATGAGCCGGTTCGTTTTTTCCCTGGAAAGAGGCCAGCAAGTGTGCCGGTGTTGAGCGTAAAAAATAGCGGAAAAGCGGAATGATCAAGAGAACGAGGAATCCCAAAATGAACATCGAAAGAGCATCGCTTTTCAGGCCAAGGCGAAAGGGCAGGCCAGCGATGTTGTAGGGAAAGAGCACGCCACCGATTTGTCCCATCGTGTAAACAAAAGCAAAGCCTCGTTTGGCAGAGGTGGGGTCAGTCGTATCTGAGGCAAAAGCCCAAAAAAGCGCTGGAAAGAGCGATCCGAAACTCTCTACAAAGAAATACCAAATATATCCTAATGCTTTTGTTGCAATAAACGGGATCAGTGAAAGCTCGGCCATGTTGGAGGCGCCTTTTTGAACAAAGAACATGAGGGCAGCAAAGCATAAAATGGCAACGCCATAGAATGCTGAAAAAATAAGCATCATTTTTTCTCGAGTGGTGCGCTGCAGGAGCCTTGTGTAGAGCATGAGGAGCGGAAAGAAGCCAAGCACTGATACCGTTTTTGCAAAAGGAAGCTGCATGCGATCAACAAGCTGAATGAAAATCGAGTCTTTGAGGGGTCGCAATGTCCAATAAACCCCAATAATCAAAGAAAAGATGAGGCCCATTCGGAGGAATTTTTTAAATTCTTCCTTTTCGAAATCGCCAAAATTGAAGCGACAGATTGTTTGGAAAAACTGCAGAATACGACCTCCAATATCCATAAATCACCTTATAAAACCTTAATTTAATGGTATTTCCTTGCTCATTTCTTGTATTGTCGATATTATTGGATTTTGATATCTGATTTTTCGATTTAAGGAGAGTGACAGATGAAAAAGAAAAAAGAGTCCCTCGATACATCCTTAAGGGATTTACGCATCGCAGATTTAGATCTTTTTATCTCTGCAGCCAGGTTAAGAAATTTAGGAAAGGCAGCACAAATGAACCACCTGAGCCAGAGCGCTGCTAGTGCTGCGATTCTTCGAGTAGAATTGGCTTTTGGAATGGCTCTCTGCACACATGAAAAAAGGCAGTTTCGGCTCACAAAAGAGGGACAGCTTCTTTTGCCGAGGGCAGAATTGTGGCTGCGCCATCTTCGAGAAACTGTTGTTACAGATACTCCTCAGTCTATTCGCATCGCGACGACCCATGCTATTGCACGGGCATGCATTCCACCCATTTTGACTGAAAGAATTGAACTTAAATTAATGCGCCCCGATCATGCCTATGGAGCCGTTTTACGTGACGAAGCCGATGTTGCCATTGTTCTCGACAACGCTCCGTGGGAAGGAGTTATTGCAACAGAGGTGGGGAAAGGCTCATTTCAATTATATTCAACAAAACCGACAGCTAAACCCACTGCTGTTTTATTGCCTGAAGATCAGATTGAAGTGCTATCACTGCAACAGCGATGGCAACAAATCTACGGCGCGCCTTTGGCTGTGAAGGCTCGACTGCCAAGTTGGTCACTTATCGCCGATATCTGCTCCCTCTCTCAAGAAATTGGATTTTTGCCTGATTTTCTGGCACTTAAGTCGAAATTAGAGCCAGTCGCGTGGCAGCCAACGCCATCGCGTTATCGAATCCTGGCACTCTATCGCAACAATAGCGATGCCTTTCAAAAGCGGCTTGAAGGCCTCTTTCGGCAATGGCGAGGAGTATTTACTCAAAAATAGCGATTATTGTTAGCACTCACTTCAACTTCTTCCTGAAATTGATGAATGTCTTTTTTGGGCAACAACAGGTATTTTTTCCATTGAGGGACAATGGTTTCACGAAGGGCATCTAAATAGGGATGGCCAATCGTGGGTGGATAGGTAACTATAGAGAGGCGAAAGCGCAACTCATTGTCACAGGCAAGCTCTAATATCACATGGGAAAAGAAGCCATCTTTTATCAAATAAGAGTGCATTACCTCGTGCCACAAGTACACTGTGGTATAATTTTCGAATTCTTCTTTGCCGCCCCAGGAAATCTCACCATTGAGAAAACTGACTCCCGAATGCACTCCAGGATGGCTCGTATGGACTGTAAAAGAATCCTGAAATGGAATACCCGTTATCTCCTTCATGATGGCAAAACATTGAGGGTAATTTTTTTCCCATTGTGTGCGGCAAAAAGTCAGCCTCTCTTCTGCCTGTTTATGTAGTTTTGTGAAAATGGGAAGCTTCTTTGCGGCAATGACAAGGTGATCGAGGGCGCGTGTAGGTTCATATCGAAAGGCCCTGACACCTTCTCTGGATGGCAAATAGTTTGCAAGCTGCAAACACTCCTTTTTCCTATGGCTCCACATATGTTCTTGAAAGGCTCGAACATCAGCACGATAGGGTTCTACAAAATTCGACCAGTCATTCAGAAGAAGACTGGCAACAAGACTTGCTTCATCTAGGACAAAGCTAATCTTGATATACTCAACAGGTGCCTGTGGAGTGGCAACCTCTCCTATCCTTTTTGGCACATTTTTTTCCTTTCGCAGCTCGTTTGTGATCTTATATTTTTGCTTGAGCGTTTTTGCCAGGCTCACAATATCGCCTGTTTGATGACGACGGAAGGCTTTCCAATCACGCTCGAGCGCTTTTACACATCTGACTTCTTTTTGTTCTTGTAATGAGGAAGGAGTTTTGCCTTGTAAGAGAGCATTTAATTCATGATCACAGACAAATGTCTTAAGAGCTTCGCTGATACAATCGTTATCTAAGTAGCTTGAAAGAATTATCTTCCAGACATGACGGGTAAAACCATTTTTTTCCTGCGCCCATTCATCAAGAGCGGGGTGCGTAATTTCGAGCCGAACATGTTTTTCGCTTTTTATCGATAAACCGGTCACATCCTGCACTATTTTCCTGCTCAATGTTGCATTTTTAGACCACTCTTCTTGACACTTTGCCAGCTGCCCTTGAGTCTCCAAAAAAAGCTTTTTGTAGGTGGGAAGATTTTTCACAATCTTCATAAACTCTGGCAATGCATGCTCATCTATGTCGAACAAAATAGAATTGTATTTTCCCGGATGAGTGGCCGCCAATTCTTCTTGAAAAGCCTTAATGTCTTTTTTTGTAATCTCTTGAGAGTTCACGTCGCATGTAAGAAGTTTGCCAACCAGCAACTCCTCGTCGATGTAACACTCAAGCTTAATAGCCTCTGACTCTTGTGCTATCAGCGTGAAAAAAGGAAACAGGATAAGACAGAGTAGTTTTTTCATTATTAAACCATTATTAGTAAAGTTATACGATGCAACTTTTTGATCCATTTTTGCCAGTTAATTTCTAACAGGCATGGCATCTATTTTTGATACAAAATCACGGATATAGATGGCAAAATCCGCGGTTTTGTTCATTTCTCAAATAATTATGTTTAAGGCGCTTCTAATAATTTTGCTTCGATGGAATAACGCCGCGGACTCCGCCTCTTGGGTTTTCCACATCTCCCAGATAGCGCGGAATGACCTGCATATGGAGATGCATCACGCTCTGGCCTGCCACTTCGCCTACGTTGAGGCCAATGTTATAGCCATGAGGTTTGTACTCGGAATCCAGTCGGCCTTTCATGATGGTCAGAGCCTTTATCATATCAAGGCGGACTTCTTCGGATGCTGTGAACCAGTTTTCTGTATGTTCGTTTGGAATGATGAGAATGTGGCCATTTGAGACTGGAAAGGCATCCTTGATAACATAGCAGTATGGAAACTTTGCAAGAATTTCTCGCTCTACTTCTTGGCGCGGGATTTGGCAGAAAAGACAATCAGATTTGTGGGAAATTTTTTCATGGCTTTCATGGAGATCGAGAAGACTTGTGCAAATTTTTTTATCAAAACCTCCTCTGGCCTTTAGTTTTTTAAGTCTCTCTTTTTCAATTTGTTGCATCGTTATGCCACTTGCTTTGGAAAGAGTCTGAATAACCTCAAGGAGATCGGCAAGCTCTTCGGTTAGCTCATCAGAAGTTTGGGCGGCTTTCACTTCTTCGGCCTCTTCTAAAAGTTTGTCCTTGAGCCTCGAAATAAACTCGTCTTGCTCCAGGATTCGTTCATGAAAGGCAGTGCCTTGTTCGCGAAGGATGGAAGGAATGAAGTCGCGAACGAGTTTGTCAACTTTAAAATGGTAACATGGCATAGTGTTATCTCCTAAATTGGTGAACTTATGGACATGATACAAGAAAAGAAAAAAACTTTTCGCTCTATTCTCTTTTGGTCAATTTTTTATGTGATTTTTTTCCCCGTTGCTTTGTGGTGTTCACTTGAGGGTGGCCTCATTGGTGAAAATTCCCACGTACCTTATGTTGTTGTTCTTGCAGCTGTTTTTTCCTTTATGTGTGTACCGGTTTCGATGCCCGTCACCATCGTGATGATGAGAAGAAAATATGTTGCACAAGATTATGAAAAAACTCGGCAATATTGCGCGCTTCCTCTTTTTATATTCATCGGTACATTCTTCTTTTCTAGCATTTTGTTTGCTGCGGTTCGCCATATTGCTAGTTGAAAAGGCATATTTAAAAAATGAGGCTTGCAGGGTTTATAAGGCCTTATTTTCATGAGTTTTTGTTGGACGCACCCGCTTCTGAATTGCCTCGACAATATCTTCTAAAGACTCTTTACTCGTATCGAATTCAAGGTCATACTGCACTCCAGTATGAACAACTCGATGTTGTGCGCGCGCCGATCCTTTTATCCTTCCAGTCCTTGTTTTTTCTCTTTCTTCAAGATGTTCTACGGGTGTCGTGAGGCCAATCCAGAGCACTTTGTAATCTTTCAAAGTTTTTCGCCATAGGTCAATTTCTTTGGCTCCGAAAGCAACATCATCGATGATGATATTATGGCCCTGCCTGGCTAGTGTAAGAACGATTTCTTTAAAGGTGGCACTCATTTTTTTCGCAAAGGGGCCCATCTGCAATTCATGCACTTGGCGGCCTGCTTCATCAAAGGACGCCTTCCAGGAGTATCCTTGAGGGGCATGGCTGCTGTAAATTGTAAGGCTATTTACAAAGGAGCAGGCCAGAGTAGCTGGCAAGAAATATACCAAAAAAAAATTTGTTTTTAGTTTAGGAGCGAAGCTTAACGGGGTGATTTTTTCTCGATTGCGTTTCTTTGATTTGTACTTCCTCTTTTTTGACTTTTTTGGTCTTGTAGTCTTCTTTCCTCTTTTCCCTTTTCATTTCTTTAGCCTCAAGGAGGCTCTTTTCAAGCTGCTTTTCTTTTTCTTCTATAAACTGCTCACGCTTTCTTTTTCTCTCATGTGTCTTGGTCTTTTTCATTTGGTCAATCGCTTTTTGTTTCTCCTCTGGCCTTAAGTTTTTTTTCTGGATAACCACTTTATTTTCTGTCTTTTGTTTTGGAGCAGCCACTGCTTTCATTTTCAGCTCTTTTATGCGAGACGACTTGACTGAAAAAGGCAATTTATGAGCATGAGAGTTTTTCACTTTCTCAATCGCTTCGACAACTTGATCCCGAAAAAGGGCAAAAAGAGCAGAGCGCATGACATAAGCTTCTCGAATATCGATAGAGTGTTTTCTTTTGACGAACTGCTGAATTGCCCCCAGATGATGCCTACGGTTTTTTTCCAAAAAGACGCGACCATCCAATACTAAGCAGTTATGGTGTTCAGGACTTGCTTCCTTTATCTTTCCTGATTTAGAAACATTCAACAATAGGGAGTTTCTGTGCACTGCAGTAAAATCAATTTTCTCTGCAACAGCGGCGATATCTTTCTTTTTGAAATACTTAAGCAGCGACAAAGCCGCTCCAAAGTGAAGTTTCTTCAATTGAGGAAACTTAAATTTTCGCTCCGATGGTTGACTAGTTGACTGAAGCTTTTCTTGAGTAACAGAATCAATAAGGTTGTTTTTGGCCTCAGTGGCTTTTGGGCCTAATTTACTGCTTTCCCTTTCGATTGTGGCTGGTCTGAAAGTGTCCAACCCTGTTTCAGAAATATCGGGCATACTTGCTCCAACCTCTTTTAGATTGTTCCTTTGTCAGATATATGAGCTTTAGATTTTGTTCAATTTTTTTATAGTGCTTGCCTGAGCAGAATGGGCAAGAAGGAGGTGGGCAAGCATTTGTTGGAGCTCTTGATTCAATATCATGTGGCCCATCTTCGGGATCATGATTTGTGTTGCAGAAGGAGAGGTTTTTTTGAGAGTTTTTAGAGGGATTAAAAGATCCTTTTCACCATGAAGAAAGAGGCCTGGGATGGTCACTTGACTTAATTTGGAAGAAAAATCTGGCACGTTTTCTTGGCAATGAATATGGTTCCAGGCAACACCGACGGGATGTATTGATCGAGCATAAAATTCTTTTGTGTAATCACGTGCCATCTTTTCATCGAGTGGAAAATCACCATTTAAAAACTTCCACACTTTCATAAATCCAGGAAGACTTCTCTCAAAATTTTCAGTCGGCTTGTTTTCTAAAAGAGCTTTCATAACCTCTTGTGAAGGAGCAATATTTTCGCCAAGTGTGCCAACCGACATCGAAGTAAAGCTGAGCAATCGATCAGGATGAAAAATTGAAAGCAGCTGAGCAATAGTTCCTCCCATAGAGTGGCCAACCACATGGGCCTTTTGGATTTTAAAGGCATCTATGATAGCAATAACATCGCTCACTAGGTCCAGAACCGTGTAAGGCTCTTTTTCGAAATCAACCGAAGAGGAAAGGCCACAGTCTCGATGGTCAAAACGAATCACATAATATCCGGCCCGAACAAGCGTTTCACAGAAAGTGTCCGTCCAGAAATGGGCATGGGCTCCGGCGCCACATATCAAGATAGCAGCAGGATCTGAAGCTTCACCGATCGCTTCACAAAAGAGGCGAACATTTTTATTTTGGACATAGCGTGAAATCAACATACAACAACCTACTCAAAAGTTTTATTTTCTTCCCCACGCTCCTAAAAGTCAAAACATGAGAGTTTTAAAGTCATCTTGACCGAAAGCAAAAAGAGCGCTAATATTTCACGGACGGACGAGTCAGTCCGGCGCTGTTTTTAGGAAGGTTTTTTATGATAGAAAAAGCACAAGAGCGCAAAGAGACAATTTTACAGGCCGCAACAGATCTCTTTGCAACTTCTGGATATCGCAATACTGACGTGCAGCTCATTGCAGATAAATTACAGATCGGAAAAGGAACAATCTATCGCTATTTTCCCTCAAAGGAAGCCCTCTTTTTTGCCGCTGTCGATCGCGCTATGCGCTTGATGGCAGAATATGTGAGAGATCACATCCGTGATGCCAAAGGTGACATCGAACGCATTCGGTTGGCTATACGCTCTTACATCGAATTCTTCAAAACCAATCCCCACCTCACTGAGCTCTTCGTCCAAGAACGCGCTGAATTTCGACGACGCGAAGTTTCCACCTATCTGGCCCATAAAGCTCAACTCAGCGCCCAATGGAAGGCAATGTTTCAGCGATTGTATGACGATGGGAAAATGCGAATGGCGGATTTTGAGCGCGTTACTGATTACATCTCAAACGGCTTATATGGAATCATGTTTACGAATGCCTTTCTAGAAAAACAATCCAATACAGCTTTTCGCACAGACGAATCTATCGACATGCTCCTGTATGGAATTTTTAAGGAGAGCACATGAAACAAATAAAAATACTTTGTCTTGTCCTCTTCTTCAGCACCACTCTTGTAGCAGCACCCGAGACCATTTTCACATTGGCCGATATTGAAAATGGCTCCATCAAACATAGTGAGGCTCTTTCGATTGCCGAACTTCATACTGTGATAGCAGCAGAAAAAATCAGGCAAATCCGAGGAATAAACCTGCCAAAGCTCACAGCAAATGGCACCTATAACCGCAGAAATTCACAGCCTGGAGTCGTTCGATACACTCCAAAGCCCCAAAAAGGTCCAGAACAAAAAATGGCAGGGCCTCAACAATTTCAATTGCCAAAACAGCCACACCAGCCAAGGAAGATCATTACGCCCGTTGCTCCAAAAGAAAGCATGACCGGGAAACTCTCTTTGGTCGTCCCTATCTACGATTTCGGCTACGTATCAAGCCTCATGCAGGCCCAAGAATCACTTGTAGAGGCCTCCATTCATGATAAAGTGCGCATTCGACAAGATTTACTCTTCTTAGTGTCGACGACTTTTTATCGAGCTTTGGAAGCCTCAAAAATTGAAGCTGTCGTGAAAGAATCTATCCACATCCTAGAAAAACAACAGGCGACAGCAGAGGATTTGTACTCAGTCGGGCTTGTCACAAAAAACGACGTCCTGGCAGTCGAAGTACAGCTGGCAGAGCGCCAACAACAGAGTATTGAAGCTCATCACACACTCGATAGCGCGCTCGCTACACTGCATCGACTCACCGGCATATCAACTATTACTGTTTCCCAGCTGCAAGACGTATGTGAGCCTCAAGAATGGGATTTAGATGTCGAAAAGACAATTGCACAGGCAGACCTTGTCCATCCTGTCTTGAAAAAAATCAACGCCGAACGAGCGGCTGCTGTATCGGATGTCGCAGCAACAAAAGCAGAAAATTATCCCGACATCAATGCTTTTGCAAACCTCCACGCCACAACAGACAAATATCTGGCACACAAAAACTGGGTTCATACGGGCCTTGAAATCGAGATTCCAATTTTCGATGGCGGCATTGTCTCTTCAAAAGTGGCACAAAAACAAACGGAAATATCAGCCATCGGCCACCAATATGATAAGAGTGTGGAGGATATCCATCTGCAGATTCGAAAATCTTGTTTTCAAGTCGACAGCGCCTTCCACAGGCTCTCGGTAGCCAAAAAATCGATCGGACTTGCCGAAGATAATCTCACAATATCTCAAGATCTTTTCGAAGAAGGACAGATTTTAAGCGATGACGTTTTGGATAACGAATGGCGCCTTGCACAAGCAAGGTCAAATTATTGTCAGGCCCTGTATGAATTTTACATGGCCAAAGCTGAGCTAGAATATGCTGCAGGGCTCATTCAACTTTCAGGATTAGGATAATTATGAATAAATTTCTCCCCCTTGTTGTTCTGATCGGACTCTTTCAAACGCCCATCGGTGCTGTTGAATACAAATCGATCTCAACAGTTGGCACCATCTGCTCCGAGCATAAAAGCAGCTTAGGCAGTGTCGTCTCAGGACGTGTCGACGAGGTGGCAGTCGACGTCGGTGATTTCGTCAAAAAAGGCCAAGAGCTCATCAAACTCGACTCGAGCTTTCTTTCTATTGCTCTTGCCGAAGCAGAAGAGACTGTTGACTCCGCAAAGGTGGAGCTCACTGATGCAAAAAGAAATTTCGAGAGGATGAAAAAGCTTTTTAATAAGCCTGTAGGGCAAAATCCTTCTATATCTCAAAAGCGCTATGAAGACGCTGAAGCTCGCTTTGCAGAGGCGGTTGTGAGCGAAAAAAGGGCCGAGGAGAATCTCAAACGGGCAGCGACAAATCTCAAAGAAGCGACAATTCGGGCTCCCTATGACGGCGTCATTACCAAACGGTTTGTCCATCCAGGCGAGGCGGTGAATGCAACTCCCGTGACAAAGCTTATTGAAATAATGTCGATTGATAAGCTCTATGTTGAATTTTCTGCTCCCCAATCACAATTATCGAAGTTACACGTAGGCTCCCCCGTAACGCTGAATATTGAAGGCACAAGCCGTGGCCAATATTCGGCAAAAATAGACATGATCTGCCCAGATATCGACGAAAAAACTCGTTCTGTCAAGTGCCGCACCTACCTCGACAATACCGATCGCACTCTCCATCCTGGATCTCTCGTCCGCGTCACGATCCCTCTCGACACGCCTCCTCCTGACACGACCCCACCTGACACGACCCCACCTGAGGAGGTGCCAAGTGTTTCTCGCTAATATTTCAATTAAGCGCCCTGTTTTTACAACGATGATCATGTGCGCTTTGGCAATCTTTGGTGCGATTTGTGTTCGCTCTCTCGGTGTTGACCTTTTCCCTCGTGTCGAATTCCCCGTCGTCACCGTTATCTCAGTACTTCCTGGAGCCGATCCTCACATCGTTGAAACGACCGTCACGACACCTATTGAAGAGGCCCTCTCAACCATTAGCTCGATCAAACACCTCCGCTCAACAAGTGCCGAAAGCGTGTCTCAGGTCGTCATTGAGTTTGAACTAGATAAAAATGTCGATGTGGCCTTCCAAGAAGTGCAGGCAAAACTCGGCACAGTACGCTCAGAGCTCCCAAACGGCCTTGAAGACCCTGTTGTGGAGAAGCTCGACATCGACGCATCACCCATTATGGCTGTTATCGTTTCAGGTCCACAGCCCATCCAAGAGATCTCCCGCATCGCTGACAAGGTCGTCAAGAATCGATTGCAGCGAATCAAAGACGTCGGGCAAATCAAACTCGTCGGCGATCGTGAGCGCAACATCTGGATCAACCTCGACCCTCAAAAACTTGAAGGCTTTGGCATCTCGCCCCAAGAGGTTATCGCCGCTGTCCAGTCTCATCACATCGAACTGCCAGGCGGACGTATTGAAACAGGACCAAAAGAGATCGTGGTGAAGACCAAAGCCGAATGCAGCGACGTCGCAGCATTCAACGACCTTGTCATCGCCTACCGCAATGACTATCCTGTCCACCTTTCTGATCTTGGCCAGGTCGTCGACGGTCTTGAAGAAGAAAGGTCAACGGCCCGTCTTGATGATGAAAAAGCTGTCGCCCTGCTCGTGCGAAGGCAGTCAGGGACAAACACGGTTTCTGTCGCCCATGCCATCAAAGCAGAAATCACAAAGCTTTCTCAGGAACTTTCCCCTCAAAAAATTAACATCCAGATTGCTCAAGATGCCTCGTCCTATATTGAAGATTCGATCCACGACATCCAGTTCCACCTTCTTTTTGGTGGAGGGCTCGCTGTCCTTATCGTCTTTTTATTCCTCAGAAATTGGCGTATCACCGTCATCAGTGCTCTGGCCATCCCGTTAAGTGTGGT
>Ga0209777_10005581_pt1 | contig 14416 bp, 14 predicted proteins | sample FrelakmetHBP12HB_FD_187147 | JGI IMG/M metagenome (GOLD analysis project Ga0209777, IMG submission 187147) | Freshwater lake sediment microbial communities from the University of Notre Dame, USA, for methane emissions studies -HBP12 HB (SPAdes)... | ecosystem: Environmental > Aquatic >...
GGTGGAGGCAGCGGAAGTGTAGCAAATGAAACGGGTTACGCGATCAGATGAAGGTAGTCTGCCAGAGCCCTGATCTCAGGGTGCTACCCGACCAGCCAGGGGGACACACTGTAGTTCATCCGGTGTACCCCTGGCATTCCTGTCCACGCGCCGACCTGCGAGACACGCCCGAACTGCCGTCCAGCACTGGAATGGCCTTGCAGAGCAGGCTGAAGAAGTTTTATGGTGCCTCGTGGAACATGCAGCAAAAGGGCGGGTCAGTGGCGATTGGACCAGAAGCTTGAGCATACTAAAGAGCAATTACACGTCCGTTTGACCTTCGTCACTTCATCAGCCCCCAACCCCTCTCACTTATGATTGTCGGCGTTCCCAAAGAAATCAAAGACCAGGAATATCGAGTGGCTTTGTTGCCCTCGGCAGCTTATCAACTCATCAAACGCGGCCACCAGGTATTGGTCGAGCGCAATGCCGGCGCCGGTGCGGGCTACCCCGACGCGGACTACGCGCAGGCTGGCGCGACGATGGTGAGCGACCATGCGGAGCCGTTCGAGAAGGCCGACCTGGTGGTGAAGGTCAAGGAGCCACTGCCATCCGAATACGCGCTGCTGAGGCCGGGCCAGATCCTTTTCACTTATCTCCACCTGGCGGCGAGCCGGTCCTTAACGGAGGCGTTGATGAAATCGCGGGTGACCTGCCTCGCCTACGAAACCATCGAGGTCAATCGCCGGCTGCCTTTGCTGGAGCCGATGAGCGAAATCGCGGGGCGGATGTCGATCCTGGTCGGCGGCTATTTTCTGGCTAAACACAACGGCGGCAGCGGCGTGCTGCTCGGCGGCGTGCCGGGCGTATTGCCGGGCAAGGTGGTTGTGCTGGGCGGGGGCTCTTCCGGCATCAACGCCGCGCGGATGGCCCAGGGCATGGGTGCGGATGTGACCATTCTGGAGGTGGACCTGGAACGGATGCGGTTCCTGGACATCACGCTGCACACGGCCCACACGCTTTACTCGAACGAAGCGCATCTGCTGGAGCTGCTGCCTGCGGTGGATTTGCTCATCGGCGCGGTGCTGGTGCCGGGGGCCAAAGCGCCACGGCTGATTACGCGCGCTATGCTGCGGCGGATGCGGCCGGGCAGCGTGCTGGTGGATATCGCGATCGACCAGGGCGGCTGCGCCGAGACGTCGCGCCCGACGACGCACGACCATCCGGTCTTCGTCGAGGAAGGGGTAATTCACTATTGCGTGGCGAACATGCCTGGCGCCTACACGCGGACAGCGACGCAGGCCTTGACGAATGTGACTTACCGGTACCTCGAGCTGTTGGCCGATCACGGGCTGACTGAAGCCTGCCAGCTACAGCCAGCGCTGGTGAGCGGCATCAACGTGATGGATGGCAAGATCACCCACAGGGCTGTGGCCGAAGCACATGGGCTGGCTTATTCTGCCCTGGCGCTATGAGGAACGATTACTCTCATCGTTGCAATCTGCCCCGCATGAGGGCATGTTCCCGCTCGGAAGTTGACTCAGAAGCCGCTCGAATGCCCGAATGAAAGCCCAGATACCAGAAAACGAAGCCCAACGGCTGGCCGCCTTGAGGGAATACCACATCCTGGATACACAAGCGGAACAGGCCTACGATGACATCACCGCGCTGGCGGCCTACCTTTGCCAAGTCCCCATCGCCATGATCTCGCTGGTGGACGAGTCCAGGCAGTGGTTCAAATCGAAGCTGGGATTGAACCAGAAGGAGACGCCGCGCGACGTGGCCTTCTGTGCGCACGCGATTCTCCAAACCGAACCCCTGATCGTGCGGGATGCGTTAAAAGATGCGCGATTTGCCGACAGCGCCCTGGTCACGCGGGCGCCGCGCATACGGTTCTATGCCGGTTTCCCGCTGGCCAACCCGGAGGGCTTCGCTTTGGGCACACTCTGTGCTATCGACCGCAAACCCCGGCAGCTCTCGCCCGAGCAAAAGGCGGCGATGCAGGCCCTTTCGCGGCAAGTTATGGCGCTGCTGGAGTTGCGGCGTGTCTCCACGCGCATGGCGGAGGTGCTGGAGAAGGTCAAGACGCTGCACGGGCTCCTGCCGATCTGCGCCTGGTGCAAGCGCATTCGCGACGACAAGGGCTATTGGAGCCAAGTCGAGGCATACGTCCATGAGCGCACGGGGGCCGATTTTACGCACGGCATTTGCCCCGAGTGCCTTGAGAAGCAGCGCCCGAAGAAGCCGGCGGTAGGATGATAGGGCGCCCCCGAACAGGGGTTGTAGCGTAAGCCTCCGGCTTGCGACTGTCCTGGCGAGCCTTCGGCTTGCCGCACCCAACCGCAAAAGCAAGCAGTCCGCCAACCCAGAGAGTCGGCGGGACAGCGGCAAGCCGGAGGCTCGTCCTGCTGCAGAATGAGCTTTCTCAGCCGGGCTTTCCGTCGGCCAGGCAACTCACCGACTTCCCTTGGTTGGGCAGCATTTGGATCGCCCGGTCGTCGTAATAGCGGATCAGGTCATAATCCTTCTGGTTGGTGACTTCCAGGCACCCCAGCCCGTGCTTCTCGGCCCAGGCCTGAATAATCGGGATGCTCTCCGGCTCGCACGCCCGGGCAGAAAAGATCTTAACTGTCACGCCGGCCGCCAACAGGCTCTTCACCATCGCAATCATTTCGGGGATCGGCTCCCCCAGCGGGTACGGCGGAAGAAAATGCCCCTCGGCATCATCCCGGGCTAGCGTGCCGTCCAGATCGACGCCGATCCAGTGGTGCTGGGCAACAAAGACCGGTTCGGCGCCGGGATCGAGAGCGATCCAAACACCGGGATTCCCTTGTTCGTCAATTGTCTTTTCAATTTGCAGCGGGCCCATGGAAGAACTCTAAATTCAGGACGGTTGAAGTCCATCACAATGTTGTGCGGGAGACCAAACTGTCTTTGACGTTCTCGCCTCTTCGCGGCAGACTGCTCTCCAGGTGGCAATCCTGTTGGAACAACGCGCCACAGACCCTTTATGCGGCACACGACTCATTGATCACTTCATATGGCAATCCGAACTTACAGAAGCAGCCTGGCAATCTTAGCCGGAGGCGGGCCGGCTCCCGGCGTTATCACCAACCAAGGCACCTGAACTCATGCCCACAATTTCCCACGCTGATCTGGTGCGACGTCTCGAGTCCATGCTCGTCCGGCCGGAATCGACACGGCAAGACCTCGAAAAGCTCTGCGCAGCGGCGCGCGCCCGGGGCTTTCACTGCGTATGCGTAAGCGGCTCCCGCGTCGAACTGGCCCGCACGCTGCTCGAAGACAGCGAAGTACAGGTCACCGGCCTGGTCGGTTTCCCGCTCGGCACCGCCGACTCGGACGCCAAGCGTTATGAAACCGAAGTCGCCATCGACCACGGCGCGCAGGAGATTGAAACGGTTCTGAACGTCGGCCGCCTGAAAGACGGCGACCACCGCTACGTGCTGCGCGAACTGCGCGACATTGCCGAGGCCGCTGACGAGCGGCCCGTGAAGGTCATCCTGGAAACCAGCTTGCTGACTTCGGAGGAAAGAACTCTTGCCTGCGAAATCGCGCTTGATTCGGGTGTGCGTTGCGTCTGCACCAGCTTGCTGGCCCCCGCGACGGCAGAGGAGGTCCAGAGTTTGCGCGCGGCGGCAGGCGAGAAATTCGGAGTCAAAGCGGCGGGCCTTAAGGACCTGCAAACTGCTTTGGTATTGATTGAAGCCGGCGCCACCCGTCTCGGCACAGTCGAGGGAGTGGCTGAAATCTCGCCCTTGCCTGAATAGGCCAGGAGACCCTCTCTACCCGCTCCGAAGGGCGTGCAGAAACTGGCACTTGGCGGCAAGCCGCGCTAGGTTCGACCATGTTTATCACGGGATTGGGGACGGCTGTGCCGCTGCAACGCTACGCGCAGCGGGAATGCTGGGAGGCGCTGCTGCAATCCGCCCGGTTTCAGCAGCTTCGTCCCCGCTCGCGCGCGATCCTCAAAAAGGTCCTGAACGGCAGCAACGGCATTGCCACGCGCCACCTGGCGTTGGAGAACCTTGGCCAGGCCTTCGAACTAACGCCTGACGTGCTGCAAGCGCGTTTCGCGAGGAACGCGCCGCTGCTCGCAGCCCAGGCCGCGGAACGTGCCCTGGCTAGTTCCGGCAACCAACCGGGTGAAATCGACGCCCTCGTCATCAGCACTTGCACGGGCTACCTGTGCCCGGGGTTGACCAGTTACGTGAGCGAGTGGCTCGGCTGCCGGCCGAATGTGCTGACTCTCGATCTCGTCGGGCAGGGCTGTGTCGCTGCCCTGCCGAACCTCTGCGCAGGCGAAGCACTTCTGGCAGCCGGCCGCTACCAGCGCGTACTGTCAATCTGCGTAGAGGTGTGCAGCGCCGCGCTCTACTTCGATGATGATCCGGGCGTACTCATCAGCGCCTGCCTGTTCGGCGACGGCGCGGGCGCAGCGGTGCTCGCGAATTCCCCTGGCGGGAAAAGGCCGGTGCAGTGGAAGTCGAATGGTTCCCTCTTACAGCCGGACAGCCGGGACCTGCTGCGGTTCGAGCACAAAGCCGGCATGCTCCGGAATATCCTGACGCCGCGGGTGCCCGTGTTGGCCGCGCAGCATGCCGCCACGGTTCTGGATCAGGTGCTGGCTCGGGCCAAGGTGCGGCGCTCGCAGGTGAAAGGCTGGGTGATGCACCCCGGCGGGCGGGATGTGCTGCTGGCGTTGCGCGAGCGGCTGGGTTTGAGCGAGCATGACCTGCGCTGGAGCGCCACGGTGCTGCGGGAGTTCGGCAACCTGAGCAGCGCGTCGGTGTACTTTGTCTTGCAGGCCGCGTTGGGAGACTCCACGCCCGACGGTTATTGGTGGATGTCGTCGTTTGGCGCCGGGTTCAGTTCTCATGGAGCGCTGCTAGAAGTGGAATGAGACGTGGTGCGTGGTCCGTGATGCGTGACTGAGCGGCTCAGACTGGCGCTCACGCAGCACGCCGCATGAGCTATGGAACGTTGCGTAAAACCGGAATTGCTGGATGAACTGCCGCCGCAGGACCTCCGCGCTGTGCAATCGCGCAAGGACTTGGAGCGGGTGAACGCGTGGATGGGCAACTGCGGAATCATGGCCCGGGCGCTGGGGTCAACGTGCAACGGACCAACGGCCCGGCGGCTGGTCGAGCTTGGCGCCGGGAATGGGAGATTCCTGTTGCGCGTGGCGCGGCGGCTGTCGGCTGGCTGGCAGGGCACGAGCGCGGTGCTGCTCGATCGTATGAACATCGTGTCAGAGGGAACGCGGCAGGACTTCGAAGCCTTGGGCTGGCGGACGGAAATCCTGGAAGCGGAGGCTCTGGATTGGCTGGCGCGGCTGGGGGCTCCGGCTTGCGACGTGATGCTGGCCAATTTGTTCCTGCATCACTTCCGTGAGGCTCAATTGGCGCGACTGCTGGGCGCAGCGGCGAAGCAGGCCCAGGTATTCATCGCCGTCGAGCCGCGCCACTCAGAACGAAGCCTCTTCTTCAGCCGCTTGCTTTGGCTCATCGGCTGCAACCAGGTCACGCGGCATGACGCCCTGGTGAGCGTCCGGGCCGGTTTTGCCGGCTGCGAGCTGTCGCGGCTGTGGCCGGCTGGCCAGGACTGGGCGTTGCAGGAGCGACCAGCCGGCTGGTTCAGTCATTTGTTCATCGCGCAGCGGAGGAACTGAACCATGCCGGCCCTGACGCAAACATTTCACATTCAAGTAGCCGCCGACGGCAGTCGGCGCAATCTTCGCTGCGGAAAGAGCGCGCCGACTGACGTCGGCGGCTACCTTCTGTCGGCGAGTCGTGCGAGATTTGAAATATCCAAGCCAAGCCCCATCAAGATCGTCGGCGGCGGCCTGGCGGGATTGACGCTCGGCATCGGGCTGCGCCAGAAGGGAATCCCGGTCACTGTGTGGGAGGCGGGCCATTATCCGCGACACCGCGTCTGCGGCGAATTCATCAGCGGTCGCGGCCAGGATGTCCTGGCGCGGCTTGGATTGTTGGAGTCCTTTCGCCAGGTAGGATCGGTTCCTGCCCACACAGCCGCTTTCTTTCTCGGCCGGACTGCCTCCGTGGTGCGGTCCCTGTCCGCACCCGCGCTGTGCCTGTCCCGCTTTGCCATGGACGCGCTCCTCGCCGAGCATTTCCGGCAAGCGGGCGGTGATCTGCACGAAAACGCGCGCTGGCGGGACAAGGCTTTCGGCGAAGGCGTCGTGCGCGCGAATGGCCGGCGTCTGCAACTGACGGAAGATGGGCAGCGGTGGTTCGGTCTCAAAGTCCACGCGCGAAACGTGCCGCTGGCGGCGGACCTCGAAATGCACCGCGCGCAATTTGGCTATGTCGGGTTTTGCCGCTTGAAAGACGGCGAGGTCAATGTCTGCGGCTTGTTCCGACGACCCGCCGCCGCGCACGAGCCGCAGCCGCCCTGGACGGATATCCTGCGCGGCCAACCGGGCACCCCCTTGTGGGAGCGCCTCGAAGGAGCAGTGTTTGACCAAGGCTCATTCTGTTCCGTTGCCGGAATATCGCTCCGTCCGCAACGCGCCGCCGCGCGGAGCGAGTGCTGCATCGGCGACGCCCTCACAATGATTCCCCCGGTCACCGGCAATGGCATGTCCATGGCCTTCGAGGCTGCCGAAATGGCCATCGGACCGCTGGCCGCGTACAGCCGCGGCGAGAGTTCCTGGAGCCAGGCCCGGCAGAGCATCGCTGAGGCTTGCGACCACGCCTTTGCGCGGCGACTCGCCTGGGCGCGGTGGTTCCAGTGGATGATGTTTACCCCACTGCTGCGGGGCGGGTTTGGCTCCGTGGCGGTGCATTTGGACTTGCTGTGGCGGACGATGTTCATCTACACGCGCTAGTGCTTGCTTGGCTGTCTTCTTCAGTCCGAACGAGACGTATCATGCGACGGCGAGGCTGGGGAGTCCGCAGCCTTTGCCTTTTGCGTTCCTGTCGGAAAGGTAACCGTTCCGCCGTGCTTGGGCGAAATCTGTTTGGTGCCGCCGTCGGGCAAGTGGACGATGACGGCCTTGCAGTTGGCAGCGAGCGGCTTCACCGCGACCGTCGCGGTCTTGCCGTCCTTGTCAGCCTGCAGCGTCATGTCGAGCGGGCCGAAGGGAGTCGCCACGCCGGTGAGGCGCGTGATCATGCCGGGGCCGGCCCATTCGGGCGGAAACCCTTCCAGCAGGTGCAGTTCGTCACCCCGATCCAGCGCGAGCAAGTGGACCGTCAGCCGGATGAATTCGGCGCTGGCCCAGTTGTGCGGCATGTCGCCGACTTTCTGGAACTTCTCGCCGACCAACGACTGCTCCTCGCGCCACACGCTGGTCGGCGCAGCGTGGTTGGCGAAGGCGTAGAGAACTTGCGCGGCCTTGCGACCGTTGCCCTGCCAGAGCCAGGCGTGGCCGTAGAACGACGCGAAGTAATTCCAGATGCCGGTCGCGTCCCACCCGGTGCCATAGACCATGCCTTCGCGCTCGGTGGCTTCGAGCATCGCCATCGTGCTCGCCACGAGCGGATCGTCCTGGGCGAAGATTTGGCCCGGGTAAACGGCATGGCAGAAGGTCCACTGGGCGCGCTGCGGAAGCTCCTTGCCTTCGTTGGCCATGAAGATGGGCACGTAGGAGTGGCCTTTGCTGTCCTTGAACGTATCCCGCGCGGCGGCTTTGCGGAACGTGGCGTACAGGTCGTCGTATTCCTTTTGCCAGAGCGCCGCGGAGTCTTCCCTGCCGAGCCAATGCGCGGCCTGGATGAACGCGCGCAGGCCGAGAAGGTTCCAGTGGACATTCGAGAACTCCGGCCACTTGAAGCCGGTCGTGTGCCCCGCCAATCCGCCGTCGATTTCGCCGGGAGGATTCAAGCCATCGTCCAGCGGAGTGGGGTCTTCCAAGCTGCGCTGGCGCAGAACCTTGATGTAGCCGGCGGCTCCCTCCAGCTTTGGCCAGACGGATTCCAGCCACGCCTTGTCCTGCGTGAGCATTGCATGCCGCACGCAGGTCCAGAGGACGATCCCGTTCTCCTTGTAGTATTGCGGACTCAGCACCTCGAACGCGCCGTTCGGCTTCTGCTGCGACAGCGTGTAGGTGATGCCGCTGCGCGCCTCCCGGCCCGCGCCAACCATCGCCGCCGACTCCAGCAGGAATGCGCCATCGACAATCCACAGCCCGCGATAACAGGTCGGGCCGACCTGGAACACCGGCAATCCCTGCTTGATTTCGCGCGCCTGCCAGATATTGCGGATGGAAGAATCCACCAATGTCTGAATGCCCGCGTCCGGCACTTGCACGCGGCCAAACGGCAGCGGCACCTTCTCCCAATACGCCACCGCTCGGTCGCGGCTCGCGAGCGCCTGCTCGACGGTGCCTGGCTCAATCACAATCGCGCCGCCGCCGCTGTGGAGCGCGAAGAACGCGGCGCTCTGGCCCGCCGGCACGGTCAGCGCTTCAAGCTGGATCGCCCGCCGCGACTGCTTCTCTTCCGCCAGGCCGGTCATCTTCAATGACGCGGTAACTGTCTCATGGTCGTTGATCGTCACGCGCTGGGCCTCCGGCTGGAACGCGAACGCCAGCGTGGTGTCCACGATCAGCCGCGGCTGCAAGGTGCGTGCTGCTGTGCCGTTGTTGGTCACGCGGACGAGGATCAAGTCATTGCGCGGCGGGCCGCCGGGATGGGTACTGTTCATGCGCGCGAGGGCGAGCGAGTTCAATTTGCCGGCCAGCAGCGCCTCGCCGTCGGGCTTCGCGTCCGCGCCGAAGATCCAAAGGCCGTTGAGAACGGTGTTCTTGTCCGCGGCTTGCGGCGCGGCTTCCACCGCGATCTCGATCTTGCCGTCGCCGTTGGCGTCCTTCGCGTCGAACCAGTAAACCGCCGCCTTGTTCTGGCCAATGTCGGCCACGGTATCGACCGTCTTCGGCTCCGCACCTTCCACGCGCAGGAGCTGCACGCGCTTGCCGGTTTCGTGCCACCAGCCCTCGCAGAACGCGAGCGCAACCCGGCGCGACGCGCCTGCGGGCACCTTCAACTCGTATTGGATGCTACCGTCCATGTGAACGGCGATGTGCTTGAGGGACGGGTCCACCGCGGCAGGAGGCCGGGCCCAGTCCCGATTCATGCCGCCCGAATCGACGCGCTGCAACGGCGAGGCGGGCGCATTGGTCTGCCGCAGATCGGTGACCGCGAACGCCTCTTCCACAACCTCAAGACCCTCCGCCGCGCGCAGCGTTCGCACGATGGGCACACGCCCCGAATGAAGTTCCTGCTTCTGCCACACTACGCCGCCGGCTACCTCCACCCCGACGCGTGTGGCGAACTCGCGTCCGCCCTGGCCGTAGTGGTAGAGCAGCTCCCCGCTACGATCCACCAGCGACTTGTGCGGGTCGTCCGGCAGGCAGATCGCCGTCTGCCACTCTGGAGGCGAATAGCGGAAGTCAACCGTGCCAGGCTGCCCTGCTGCCGCGCCCATCCTGAGAGCTGGCAGGGCGGCAACCACCAAGAACACAGGCAACGGAATGCGCGACCGCCTGGTTCGTTTCATCACCCGCAGTGGGCGTAATGGCTTCATGTTTCAGTCACTGTTGACACAACGGCAACACCTCCTGAGCTTGGGGCTGCGTTTGTGGGGGCTCATTCAGCAGGTTGGAAATAGAGGTCCAACTGCCCATCTGCAAGCGCTGGGAGATCCACTTCAAACCGCATACACCTGCCACTCGTTTTTGCCGCAAGCCTCGCCCAGCGTGGACAGGAACTTCTGGCGGTCTTCGTCGTCCCCGAAGATATCCTTGCGCTGGTCCCCGCGGTTCATGACGTGATACATGGCCGCAGGATACTCAATGCGCAGCTTGCGCGGCATGGGGAACCCTAACCAACACCCTCCGGAAGTGTCAATAGTGAAGCACTTGTTTGTACCCCGGCCACTCATACCACTCATGTCTCTTCCCTCCCGCCTGCCCACCGGCTACATTGCAGTCGATGTCCGACATGCTGGTCGTCAACGAAATCTATCTGAGCCTGCAAGGCGAGAGTACGTTTGCCGGGTTGCCGTGCATCTTTATCCGGCTCGCCGCGTGTGACTTGCGCTGCTCGTATTGCGACACGGCATACGCATTTGCCGAAGGAGGCAAGAAGTCTCTGGCGGCCATACGCGAGGAAGTCCACCGGCTGGCCAGGCCGTTCGATCGAGTGCGGAGTGTGGAGTGCGGAGTGCGGAATGGAAGTGAGCCTTCGCGCGTCGGTGCCTGCAAGCTGCCCCTCGTGGAATTGACCGGCGGCGAGCCGTTGCTGCAAGAGAATTCCCTGCCCCTCATGCAGGCGCTGTGCGATGACGGCTTCACCGTGCTGCTCGAAACCAGCGGCGCGCACGACATTGCCCCGGTTGACCCACGCGTGCGGCGCATCATGGACCTGAAATGCCCCGGCAGCGGCGAAGGCGCCCGCAATCGCTGGGAAAACCTGCTTCGCCTCAAAAGCACGGACGAAATCAAGTTCGTCATCACCACCCGGGAAGATTACGAGTGGGCCAGGGAACGCATCGCCGAACACAAGCTCACGTCGATTTGTCCCTTGCTGTTCTCGTGGGCGTACCCGCTCATCCCCGAGCAGCGGGACAGGTCGCTCAAGAAGGTCCCGCCGGGCCAGACGCTGCTATCGCGCCAGGAACTGGCGGAGAAGATCCTCGCCGATGCGTTGCCCGTGCGGTTTCAAGTCCAGTTGCACAAGGTGATTTGGCCGCCGGAGGCCAGAGGGGTTTGACCAGCACCATGACGACTCGCCAAACACTGGCCCTGCTGCGCGCCCATGAATCGCGCAACGTCACCTTCATCGAGCCGGATGGCTCGTGGCCCATTGTGTGGGAACGGGCCAGGGGAGTAAACGTCTGGGACGCCGATGGAAGGAAGTATCTGGATTTAACCGCCGCCTTCGGCGTGGCAGCAGCCGGCCACGCCAATCCGCGCGTAATCAGGGCCGGGCAAATGCAGATGGCCCAGCTGCTCCACGCGATGGGAGATGTCCATCCGCACTCGCTCAAGGCCCGGCTTGCGCGAGAGTTGAGCCGGATTACGTTCGAGCGGTGGCAACGGAAGTCCGAAGTCCGAAGTCCGAAGCCCAAAGTCCTTGGCCGCCGCATGGTTGCAGCCAGAGGCAAGACGATTTTCTGCAACTCAGGCTTTGAGGCAGTGGAGGCGGCGCTCAAGACAGCGATGCTGGCGACGGGCAAGCCGGGGGTGATTGCCTTTGAAGGCGCTTATCACGGTCTTGGCTACGGCGCGCTCAATGCCACGCACCGCGAACATTTCCGGTCGCCTTTCCGCAGGCAGCTCTGCGAGTTCGGGCACTTTGTGCCGTTTCCCAAAGCAGGCCAGGCCTCCCGCCTGGCCCCAGTTCCTGCACCGGCTGCCGCAGTGCCCGCAATCGAATCCGCAATCCGGCGCCTGTTCCGTCGCGAGAAAATTGGCGCGATCCTGGTCGAGCCGGTTCAGGTGCGCGGCGGCATCAATATCCCGCCGCCGGGCTTCCTGCCCGTGCTGCGTCGGCTTTGCGACGAGCACGACGCCCTACTGATTCTGGATGAGATCTACACGGGCTTCGGCCGCACAGGCAAATGGTTTGCCTGCGAACACTCCAGGACGCTGCCCGATGTGATTTGCGTCGGCAAAGCGCTGACTGGAGGCTTCCCGCTGTCGGCCTGTGTCGGACGCGCGGAGGTGATGGACGCGGCCTGGCCGCCGTCGTGCGGTGAGGCGATCCACACCAGCACATTCCTTGGCCATCCCGTTGGCTGCGCCATGGCGCTCGCGCAGATTAAGGAGATCGAGGGGCGGAAACTGGTGCAGCGCAGCGCGGAGCTTGGAGAATTCCTGCTCTCCGCCCTCGCGAAGCTCGAACCCCGATCTTCGAACCTTACCTTCGGGAGCCGCGGCTTAGGGCTGTTGGCTGGCCTCGAAGTTCTTCTGCGGGACGGTTCCCCGGCCACCGGGGCCGTGCTTAACTTGGTCAAGACGTTGCTCCGGCGCGGGTTCATTCTCCTGCCCGACGGCGAGCATTCGAACGTCATCGGCTTCACTCCGCCGCTGACCATCTCGGAAAGCCAACTTCAGAAGGCAGTGAGCGCCCTCGGGGAAGAGTTACATCGTTGCAAGGTCACATGATATACATCAGGCGTCGGGCATGAGACTCACGGAAATGCGGCAGCTTCTGGCGGCGCACGACATCCGGCTGACCAAGTCGCTCGGGCAGAACTTTCTGCATGACGCCAACCAGTTGCGGCGAATCGTGGCGGTTGCTGAACTGAGCAAGGCAGATCGAGTCCTCGAGATCGGGCCGGGCCTTGGACCGCTCACGGACCTGCTGGTCGAGCAAGCCGGTGAGGTCCTGGCCATTGAGAAGGACGTGAGATTGGTCGAGGTGCTCGAACAGCGCTTCAAAGTAGGACAGGCGACCGGCCGGTCCCTTTCCGGAGAGGGGACAGGCGGGACGCCTGTCCTGCGTTTGGTCCATGATGACGCCCTCGACTACCTTAGCCACGAAGTGCGCGATTGGAGCGAGTGGAAGCTGGTCGCCAACCTGCCGTATTCCGTCGCCTCGCCGATCCTAGTGGAGCTGGCGCAAGCGGTGCTCGGCCCGCGGCGCATGGTCGCCACACTGCAAATCGAGGTGGCGAAGCGGCTGGTTGCCAAAGCGGGCACCGCCGATTATGGCTTGCTCACCCTGCTCGTTCAGCTCGACTACGAACCGCAGGGTTGGTTCAAGATCCCGGCCAGTTGCTTCTTCCCGGAGCCGGACGTGGATTCGGCCTGCGTATGCCTGGTGCGCCGAGAGCAGTCACTGCTCCCTCCGGAACAGAAGGACACGTTCGCCAGCATCGTCAAGCGCGGCTTCTCGCAGCGGCGCAAAATGATGCTCAAACTGCTTAAGGAAGATTGGCCCAAGCAGGTCCTGGCCAGGGAATTCGAGCGCCTGCGGCTCTTCCCTCAAATCCGCGCGGAGGAAGTCTCCCTGGAACAATTCGCTCAGATTACACAAGCTCTGTTTGGGAGTCCGAAATGACAGAAGAAATCTTCGATGTCGTGAACGAGCGCGACGAAGTCATTGGGCAACGGTCGCGCAGCGAGGTGCACCGCCTGGGATTGTTGCACCGGGCGGTGCATGTGTTGGTGTTCAACGCGGCCGGGTTGGTGTTTCTGCAAAAGCGTTCCATGACAAAGGATCGGCAGCCCGGCCTGTGGGATTCGTCAGCCTCAGGCCACGTGGATAGCGACGAGGGTTATGACACTTGCGCCGTGCGCGAGTTGCGCGAGGAAATTGGTCTGCAATTGGACGTGGCCCCGAAGCGGCTGTTCAAGCTGACCGCCTGCGCCGAGACGGACCAGGAACATGTCTGGGTCTATCGCTGCGAAGCGGAGGGGCCCTTTAGGCTTCACCCCGATGAAATCGAGCGGGGTGGCTGGTTTGGGCCCGAAGAAGTCACGCGCTGGATAGCGGAACGGCCGCAGGATTTTGCCGGCGCACTATTACTGATTTGGAAGAGGGTGAACCCCGAATTCCGCTAAGTCCCGCGAACCAACCACTGGGGCCGCGTCCGCCGGCGCTCTGGGTCAGCGGGCGTGAAATGTCCGGATTAACGGATGCTCGAATTCGACGTGCGCTCCACCAAGTGGAGCAAGTTGCCCTCAGGGTCCTGGAAGAACAGAACTCTTCCGCCGCCGCCGGCCGGCTTGATTTCCTCCGTGAATTTAAGGCCGCGCTGCTCGAGCTCGGCTTTGGCGGCAACCAGCGAGTCCACGCGCAACGCTACATGCCGCCAGCCGTTCAGCTTGTTGTCGCTGGTTTGCGGCAGCGAAGAGTCGCCGCCATAGATTTCGAGCATGACCTGGCCCGGCATGGCCAGGAGAAAGGCGGGCGGCTTCTGGTTATTGCTGAAAACGACTCGGGCGCCAAGTACGCGGGCATACCAATCCTTCAAGGCTACGGGGTCCCGCGCCGGCAAGCCCAAGTGTTCCACCCGGAAATTCACGGGCCATTCAAACCGGCGGGCCGATTCTGTGAGCGATTTCTTTCCAGCCATACTGCTATTTTTCCGACTTTGTTAGCAGGGGTGATGGGAGCGAGGACATTCTTGTCCGCTCTTGGGCGCCGGTCAACACCAAAGCCCACACCAAAACCCACCGGCAGGGCTGGATCAAGCTCGCGGAAACCACTCGTACCTGGCAGGGCAGGCGTCCTCTGCCCGCCGCTGAGTGCCCACTGTTGCTGACCCGCTTTCCCAAGTCTCTCAAACACGGGAAAGCAGCCTTTCCAGCCGTTGACCGTAAGCCTGGCTTACATTACGAGGCCCGGCTGGAGGCGCCCCCGGGAGTCTCCCATGACTGTCCCATGAGTCTGCCGGGTAGCGCCGCCAGTCGCCTGGCGGCGCCCCCACGGACCCGTACGCGCCC
>Ga0209777_10005582_pt1 | contig 14415 bp, 14 predicted proteins | sample FrelakmetHBP12HB_FD_187147 | JGI IMG/M metagenome (GOLD analysis project Ga0209777, IMG submission 187147) | Freshwater lake sediment microbial communities from the University of Notre Dame, USA, for methane emissions studies -HBP12 HB (SPAdes)... | ecosystem: Environmental > Aquatic >...
CACCCGCATTTTTGTATTCTGAGAACAGCCTTTTTGTTGCTTTCATGGTCGCCTCGTCCCTTGTCCTGGACGAAAGCATGGTGAATACCAGAATTTTGAACGGGTCCTTGCCTGTAATCTTGTAAATGCTGAAGACTGGCGCATGCCTCTTCCTGGCGTCATTTTGCATTGTGCCCAAGACGGCTGAAAGCCTCATGCCTTTGTAAGATTCCAAATCCCGTCGCCCATGTGGTGGATGTTCTTTATTGCCTTTCCTTTTGCCATTGCCATCATTTCCTCAGATGAATAGAGCGATATGCCTATGCAGACCGCAACGTTGTTGTCCTCGCCCCTTACGACAACAGCGGCGTCCTTTTGGAAAGCGTCGGTCTTCCTTATGCCAGGGCGCATTACGTCCGCGCCTGAAACAAGGAACCTCAGCGCACCCTTGTCCACGTAGACGGATGGCAGCTTTTCCGCGTTGGAAAGCGTCTCCACCCATCTTTCCCCGTGCTCAAAGAATATCGGCTTGTCGGAGCACAGCAGGAGCCTCGTTTTGTCAGCTTCTGCGATGCACGGCCTTTCGCATGCCGTCAGGTCAAATCCCGTCTTTGCAGAGAATTCCCTTATGCCCTTGTTGGATAGAAATTCCGTTATCTTGAGCGCCATCGTAAAAAGATTGGATGGAAGCGTTTAAATTAGTTCTTGGGGTGCGCCTTCCTGCCTGCCCTCAGAGCAAGGTTGATGCACCGCTGTTCCTTGGTTATGCTGTAAAGTATAAGGTACAGTGCCTCGGCAACGTCATGCCTGCCTTCCCTGCCCGCTTTCTTTGCAAGGGAATTCATTTTCCTAAGCCAATTGGCGTTTCCGGTTTCATTATACAGATGTGCCCATATCTCGGCTGCGGGGGTGTATCTTCCCGAAAGCACGTAGCCGCTCGCGCGATGGCTTCTCGTGCCTATTGTATCCTTCATCCTGTCAAGTGACGCATGCGCCGTAAAGGCCCCTTTTCTTTTTGCTCTTGCAACATGTATACTGGCCATATGATTGTCTTCTGTGTGTTAAAGTGTTTAAAAGGGTTCCTATTGGCCTTTGTCTCTCTCAGAGCCAGGCTGCGGGAGTTCCCAACTATATACTGAAACAATTGTCTCGGATATGGAAACGGCGGCACTGGCATACCTTCGGTCATTTGTCATGCCATAAAGTATCAGGAATATGGCCTCTGCCACATCAGGGCTGCCTTCGGAAATAGCCTCATCTGCAAGGTGCCCGGCAATGCCCACGAACAATGGATTCTTGGATTTTTCATATGCATTGCGGCATTCCATGGCTTTTTCCAGAACATTGAACCTGTTCGCCGAGCGCAAGGCCTGCGTTTTTGCGGCGCTATCCGGCTCAGGCTTGAGGTCAAGCATGAATGCCTTGAACACCCCCTTGTTCTTTTGGGGTGCCGGCTTGGAGGGTGCGCTTATGCTGTTCATTGAATCGCCTTTTGATGGAGGATGGAAACGTTCATTTGAAAGGTTTAAAAAGCCGGCGGCAAAGACAGCAGCATGGATGCATTCCGGATAGCTGTCAAATCGTTCATCGTCAACAAGGACAACGAGGTGCTGCTTGTCAGGAGACGGGACAACGACCCGCACAAGCCCGGCGTCTGGGAGGTCCCTGGCGGCAGGCTGGAGCCTGGCGAAGACCCGTTTGAGGGCCTGAAAAGGGAAACGGAGGAGGAGGCAGGCATCGGCATTGAGATACTCAATCCTCTCAAGATACACCACTTCACAAGGGAAGACGGGCAGAAGATAACGATGATAACGTTCTTGTGCAGGCCCGATTCGCGTTCTGTTTCAATAAGCAACGAGCACACCCACCACGAGTGGGTTAAACTGGACAAGGCCGAATCCAAGATATGCCCCGAATTCCGGGAAGAGATAGGCATTATCAGAAGGTATTTTGTTACTGGAAAGTGACGCGCGCCGAGGTTTAAAACAGTTTCCTTCAACACAGGATTATGGAAAAGCGTTTTGTGGAACTAATCCTTGACGCAAAGGCAGACAGGGAAAACGAAGTCAAGGCAAAGCTTGCGGAATTCTCCAAAAACGCGAAGCTTGACGCCGACGGAAAATTCATTGAACTGTGCTTTTGCATACTGGTTGCAAACTCAAATTTGGAAAAGACAAAGGCAATTTGGGAAAAAATCAGCGAAGGTTTTCTTTATTTGGACGAAAAGGAGCTGAGCAAAAAGCTCAAGATGCACGGATACAGGTTTTACAACCTCAGGGCCAGGTTCATTGTCGAGGCAAGGGACAAAAAGGACGAGATGGAGAAAAACCTTGAAACTATGGAGGAATGGGAGCTCAGGCAGTGGCTTTATGACAGCATAAAGGGCCTTGGATGGAAGGAGTCGTCGCATTTCCTGAGAAATATGGGGTTTTTTAACTTCGGGATACTGGACACTCATGTTGTGGGCGCAATGCACAAATACGGGTTGGTTGAAAGCGCGCCAAAAACATTGTCGTCTAAGAAAACCTATTTTTCGCTTGAGAAAACGCTAAGCGAAATTTCAAAAACGCTCAAAATGAGCATGGCGGAGCTGGACATGTACATGTTTTACGTTGATGCCGGAAAAATCCCGCAGAAATGATTCCTTGGGGTGTTATCTGTCCCCGTATCTGACAATATGGCGCTTCCCCTTCTCCCTTTGCGCAATTTCTTTCCTTTTGCCTGTGTTGGAGTACGCGAAAGCGGCTACAAACGCAGCAGCGAAAATTGAAAGCGCGACGACAAGCTTCTTCAGTGACGCATTCTCCTCGGCAGTCATCTTGGCATCCTTATGTATCACTAAGGGTCTCGCGTCAGGATGATGCCCCGGAACGCCATTGTCAGCCATGGGGGCAGCGCAGGGATACAGCGCAAGCAATGAAACGAATGCGGCTTTCCGTGCGGATTCCGTAAATGACTTGAATCTGCTTATTTCCCTCGAGACAGGCGCATTTTTGGCCAGTTTTGTGCCTTGCTTAGATTTCGAAACCTGAAAACCCGCCATACCGGCATTGTGGGCAAAAAAGTATAAAAAAGCATGCCTTCGGCTAATCAAAATGAAAAATAAAAAAATACCCGATGAACTAGCTGTTCATACGAAATGCAGGCAACAAGAGCAAGAAACACAGGTAGTTTAATCTTTTAGTATTTGCCGGCTGAACACCTCGGTTGCCCTTAGTGCTTACACCGCAAACCTATCTAACCCATCTGCTATGGGCAGACTGCTTCCTAGTCTTGGGATGCGCTTCGACCTTAGATGCTTTCAGGTCTTATCGCAGTGAGGCGTGGCTGCCCAGCGATGCCATTACGACAACTGGTCCACCAGAGGCCCCGAGTCCATGTTCCTCTCGTACTAATGGATCCTTACCCTCAAGAAGCGACGCTTCCAGTAGATACTACCGTACTGTCTCGCGACGTACTGAACCCAGCTCATGTGAGTCTTTAATGGATGAACAACCCAACCCTTGGCGGCTCCTGCACCGCCAGGATGACCCAAGCCGACAGCGATGTACCAAACCGCGGGGTCGATGTGTACTCTCTCCCGCGACGAGCCTGTTACCCCCGGGGTAGCTTGTCTGACAGAAAGGAGCCCAACTAATAGGCTACCTTTGTTCGTTAAGCCCTGCTTTCGCACCTGCTTTCCACGCTTTTAGGAAAACAGTCAGGCCGACATATGTCTTTAACCCTCTACAGCGGATTTCTGACCCGCCTGAGTCGACCATTGGGCACTCATGTTTCTTTTTCGTGAGTGTACCGCCCCAGCCAAACTATCCACCAGATGCTGTCCCCGTTGGGGTAAGCCGTACTAACAAGACTAGGTGGTGTGACATTGTCGCCTCCACAACCCCCGAAAGGATTGCTTCGAAGGCTCCCACCTACGCTTTGTAGTCCCATCAATACAGCAGCATCTGGCTATAGTAAAGCTCCACGGGGTCTTCGTTTCCCACTGGAAGTCCCCGGCATCTTCACCGGGCAGTGAGTTCACAAGGTTCCAAGCAGGGACAGTGGGGGAGTCGTTACGCCATTCATGCAAGCCGCCAATTAAGCGGCGAGGTATTACGCTACCTTAAGCTTTTTCAGTTTTTCCCACATTACTGCGGGTGTCGGACTATATCATCATCTTTTTCATTTCCAACTTCAAAAGACGTCTCGCGTATAGTCTCTGAGGATCCTACTCCCGCGCTCGCGGTTTGGTTTCCTGCTGATTGCCCTCATCGGTTTGGACATTTTCACGTATACAAAATATACGTAGCCCAAACCATCTGGGTTTCCAGCATACAGCGAGATTTATTAGCACTCCCAATCCCGACGTACAGGATTGTCTTGTGTTGGACCCCCTCATTTGAGGGTCAGAGTTACCCCCGCTCTTTACCAGCCCTTCTTCCGGTTGAACCCGATATTCAGGTACTGGCAGTGAGCAGGCGTCGGCCACCATACACGGCGTTTCCGCTTTGCGGTGACCTGTGTTTTTGATAAACAGTCGCTCCCCCCTGGTTTCTGAGACCTGCCCTTTACTCAAAGGCAGGCACTCCTTTTACCGAAGATACGGAGCTAACTTGCCGAGTTCCCTTGCCTGGATTTTCCCTACAGGACTGAGCTTTTTCAGCTAGGGGCACCTGTACTAGTTCTAGGTACGAGCATGGAGGATCGTTCCACTCTCTCTTTTCATGGGCCCAAGGCATTGATTCCCTTACGCATTCAAAGTTTCGCTTCCTTCTCCTCATAATGAGACTCCGGAAACGTATACTCTTTAGACTCCTTGCGGAGCGGAACCTAGCCCCAGGCGTTAAGAAAGTGGCGTTCATTGCTGAAGACCTACCTCCATGGGACAGGAATATTAACCTGTTTCCCATTCGTCCGCGACGAGTTGCGTGCGGACTTAGGATCGCCTAACTCTTGGCTGACGAACATGGCCAAGAAAACCGTGCCCTATCAGTCCCCTGGGATTCCCACCCAGGTATGCTGCTACTAATGCCAGGATATTCATTCCAGACCGCTCCATCGGACCTCACGGCCCGACTTCTCAGCAATCCGGACGCCTCCTTACTCAACGAGCTTTCGCTCTGGATGGGTATCGGAAACCAGTTTAGTCCCGTCAATTTATGATAACTGCTCCCTCGGCTGGTCCGCTTTTACGCGTTGCTTAGAGGGTGGCTGCTTCTAAGCCTACCTTCCAGCTGTCTAAGGGAAGAGCTATCTCTCTGATTAACACTTAACTGGTATTTAGGGTCCTTAACCCAACGTACGGTCGTTCCCGTAAGGGCTATCGGGCTTACCCCGGATAAACCCCACTGCGGCTGTCTACAGAGCCTAAGGATTCGGAGTTTGATAAGGAAGAGAAGGGTTTCCCCTCCTGATTTCCTATTCAGTGCTCTACCCCTTAGGTATCCTCGAGCCACGCTGGCCTGATGGCCATTTCAGAAGGAACCCGCTATCACCCGGTTCGAATGGACTATCACCCCTAGGGCCGAATCACCCGAATGGATATACCAATAACGGTTGAAGTCCTCCACCAACATTCCTGCTGGCTTCGACTTGTTCGGCTCTAGATCACACGGGCTTCGGGTCGCCAGATAGTGACTGGACCCCCATTAAGAGGTCGCCCCTGACGGATTGCTCCGCTGCGGGCTCTTGCTTTCGCTTCGGCTTTCGCCTTGCCACTACCAGGAACTCCCTGGCTCTTGCTTCGAGAAGAACGCCACAACGCTGATGACCCGCTTGGCTTCCAGCCTTGCGACTGGTCGCTTCGGCGGGTTTACTTTAACGCCGTGGCCGCCTGTTCCCATATAGTTTCAGGTTCTTTTGACACCCCTCCCGGGGTCCTTTTCAGCTTTCGATCACTCTACTCATGCGCTATCGGTCTGAGGATACTATTTAGACTTGGGAGTTAGTACTCCCGCATTCGCGCCTCCAGCCGGGAGACGCTACTCAATCGGTTCACGCCCACAACCTTCCCCTACGGGACTATCACCCCCTATGGTACATCTTTCCAGATGACTTCGGGTCGGTAACGGGCTGTTCCCCCACACATCCGCGCGCCTATTACTAGACGAGCATTCGTGACGGTCTGACCAGGGTTCAGTCGCCCTTACTACCTGGATCACTATTGTTTTCTTTTCCTTCCGGTACTAAGATGCTTCAATTCCCGGAGTGCTTCCCGCACAACTTTTAAGGGTCGTGCGTGCGGCCCAATCCTAGGATTAACGCCTGCGTGCGGCTTCCCTAGGCTTATCGCAGCTTGCTACGGGGCTTCGCTATCCTCAGCCAAGCCATCCACTAAATGGGTTGCAACATACCTGTGTTTCTTACTGACTGATTGTACTTCCATTTTGCTTTACTATACTACACAGTTTTTGCTTTCGCTTCTTGCTGCCTGCACTTCATACTCATAACCTATCCTGCAAAGAGCAGGATAGCGCTAATATCATTAGGTAACCCTAATTACTATTCACATAGTTTTTTAAAGATATTCCCGAGCCCCTATACCGTAAAATCAACGATTTCCCGGCATTTCTTTAGTTTTAAACACTTTTGAACACGTTTTTAAACTGTTTGCGCCAAGAAAACAGCAATGGAAGATTCCGAGATTAGGCTGATTGAGGGCAGAAGGATTGAGGCGCTCTCGAGGATGGATGCAAAATCATACGCCACGCTTTGTGACGCAATGGGCGTGGAGCCTGAGGACGGCGACCTTTACATGAACGGCGTCAGGCTGCTCGGCAAGGATAAAGAGGGCCAGGAGATGGGCGAACTGATTGAGAAACAGCGCGAGTTTGAGAGGACGCTTGCAGATAAAATCCCGAAAGAAAGGTATGCCGCGTTCATTTCCGAAGCAGGGAAACATAACATTGACGCATCCAACACCTATTTGGGCGCTGCACAGAAAAGGAGCCTGCTGTTCAAATTCTTTCCAGAGGATTTTGCGCCAGGCAAGCCCAGGGACATGAGGTTCACCGGACAGCGCGCAGTTGGAATCATATTCAGGGAAGTGACAAAATATGCGGAAGGGAAAGCCAAGGGGCGCGGACAAGGAAGGATTAAAACGGTTTAGGCAAAAGTGCCGTTTACTCGTTCAAGATAGCTCGGTATCTGGTAGCCGCTAAATCCTGAGATCGCATCCTCAAGGTCCCGCATGGCTCCCAGCGAGAAAGATTTCTTTGTGAAAAACCACGAAAGCATGGATATTGAGTCTTCCGAGGTGCCGTTGCATTTTGACGCTATCATGGTGACCAGCCGGCACATGGCGTCCACGTATGCTTGCGTTATGCCGTCAGCTTCCGGCAGCGCGCGCCTGGCGCCCCACTGATTGTTTATGCCATGCCTGCCTGATATGAGCCTGTTGAAAAGGAAAAGGCCGTAATGGGAATGCTCGCGGTCGAGTGACGAAAGCATGCGCTCAACATGGCCCAGATGATGAGGCTCGAAGTCGGCTGTGCAGACCATATCCGAAAAATAGCAAAACAGCTGCTCCCGCTGTTCAAATTCATGGGAGCCTATATCGGCGATTATCGAGCAGTATTTGTCGAACCATTGCCTAGTCATGTTTGAGTTTGCAATCTTCAGCGCTTCCCTGGTAATATGCACGCCGGCTTCGAGTTGGCATCCTTTTCCCAGGCATCTCCTAAGCTCTTTCATCTTGCCATTTACATGGTCATCATAGAAATAGATGCTCGTTGGCCTGCGGGCAGCTTTTGCTCTGTTTTTGAAGAAACTTAGGGGGGCTTGACTCTGCATGTCACTATTGCTGTTTAACTATTTAAATTCTTTTCCCATGACAGCAAAGCATGTTTAAAAAGCTTGTTTTGTTGTCTGTATCCCTCATCCCAAAAGGCAGCATCTCAACGTATAGGGACGTCGCAAGGGCGCTCGGCTCCCGGAGGCTTGCGAGGGCGGTTGGAAACGCCCTGCACAGGAATCCCTATCCAAAAAAGGTGCCGTGCCACCGCGTCGTGCATTCAGACGGCTCCCTTGCCTCCAATTTCGCGTTCGGCGGCAAAAAACGCCAAATGAAAATGCTGGAAAAGGAGGGCGTGCCGTTCCGCAAAAGCGGGAAGGTTGACATGAAAAGGGTGCAGAGGCACTTTTATAAACAGTTTATTGCAAAAACGCATATATGGCAAACGGTGAGAAACTCGCCAAAAGCAGGGAAGAGCAAAGGCAGAAGCCGGCTGAGATAAAGCCGACAACCGTTGCGCAGAGCACAAACCTCAGCGATACGAACATAAACCTCATCCAGGTCCTCAAGGAGACGTCAAAGTCGCAGTACGAGGTTGTCCGCGCAATGATAAAGGTGCCGCTCTGGAACATGATTTCAAAGGAGATGTCCGGCACCGGCATAGTGACAAGCGCCTTCACTGGCCCTAAGAAATACAACGAGATGCTGAAGGAATCCGACCACGTGCAGGAGATGTACAAGAACTTCGCGAACGATTTGCTTTACCTTAACAAGTACCTGATAGACTCGCGCTCCGGAAAAATCAAGTTGGACGGCGTGGAACTTGCAAAGGGGATGGTGAATTATTTCAATTCGTACAACGCGTACACCGAAGGGCTGCTTAAGCTTAGGGAAACGGTCGAGGCATACACGATAAATACCAAGAGCGATTACGCGCTGGCCGCAGTTGACGCCGCGCTTACCGTGTCAACGGTAATCGGCGTCGGGGCCCTTGTAGGCGCAGGAGCGAGGGCGGTCGGCGGCCTTGCGCTCAAGGAGGGCGCGGAGCTCAGCGCAAAGGCGCTTGCCAAGGAGGCGGCAAAGAACGCGTTCAAGGGCGCAATCAACAGGAACGCCATAGCGATAAACGTGTTTGCATCCGCAACGACCGCGGGGATAGAGGTATGGAACCAGAGCGAGATTAACGACGCCATAAGGAAGTTCGGGGCAAACCCGCGCGAAGGCATAGACAAGATGGGCGAGTTCCTTGCGGGCGTGGAATCCGGCGTGGCGAAGTCCGACAACAAAAACAAGGAAGCGATAGGCAAGATGATAAAAGAGGAGCGCAGGCACCTCGATGAGATGAAGGCCAAGCTCGACGAGCCGGGCCACAAGATAGAGTTTGCGGACGCGGCAAAGATGTTCGCGACCACTTTCGCGGTGTCCATGCTCATTGAGACGGGCCTCGGCGCTGCCAAGACCGTGAAAAGCGCATTCAAGGCAAAGGCGCCAAAGGCAAAAATGGAGGCCCCGAAGGTCAATGCGGCAAATGAGGAAGCAGAGAGAAGGAAGATAGCCTCGCTCACAGAGCAGATAGAGTCTGCCCCAAGGGGCACTTCAAATGCGCATGTGGAAAGGGCCAAGGCATATGCGGCAATAGGCAAGCCTGAGAAGGCCGCAGAGGATTTGACGATGGCGATAGCGAAGAATCCCGGAAACGCGGCCGCGTACGCAGGAAGGGCGGAGCTAAGGAGGAGCCAAGGCGACGTCACCGGCGCAAAAGCGGATGCCAAAATCTACAATGATTACAGGGAAGCCGCAACCATCGTGGAGCAGGCCGTGCCCATTGTCGGCATAAAGCCTACTGAGGCGGCAGGCATGTTGGGGCAGGCAAAGGCGCTGAACCCGAACAGCCCCGACGCATACTATTATTCCGGCCTGGCAAACTTCAGCGCCGGCAAGGCGAACGCGGGGCGCCTTGACTTGCTCAGGTACGAGGAACTGGTAACAAGTTACGGGATGAAGGACAAATTCGGAATACTTGACCCAACGCCTGGCGTGAGCATAGGGAAGAAGCTTGAATACATAAGGAACCAGATGGAGCACAAGAACGAGTCGTGGATATGGCGGGCGCTTAACAGGGACATGGAGGTAGACGAAAAAGACATGCTGGAAAGGCTGATAAAAACCCAGGTTGTCGGAGATGCGGCCCAGAGAATGCTGTCCAAGAACGGCATTGAGGCGACTGCCATGGCCTTTGACGGCGGAAAGACCTGGCTCAAGAACGGGATATCGTACGATTTGGGCGACGCCAGCCTCAAGATATACTCAAAGGCGATTGTGGACGTGGTTGAAAGGACCTCTACAATGCTCAGGGGCTCCAACGTGTCAATCAGCGCCATAAGGACAGGCGGCGACGAGATAGTGGTTTTGCTTACAGGCAGGGGAAGCGCAACCGTGGGGACTAGGATAGAGGCGGAAGTCAGACGGGAAATAGGCGCCGCAGTGTCCGCCCATTACAACAAGATACCAAAGGAGATGGAAGGCGTCATGGGGGCGCACACCTGCCACAGGACGGATTTCAGCATCAAGATGGGCGAGGAAAACAAGCTCGTGGTTGAAAGGGACGGAAGGCAGATGGCCCTCGGGCATTTGCTCAACATAGTTGAAACGGAAGGGACATGGGAGGAGATTTCCGCAAAGTCCGCCAGCCTGCTCAGGCCGCTGCTTGAGCTGAAGCCAAGGGAAGGAGCAAGGGCAGTAGAGGAGACGCCCAAGGGATACATAGGCGGGGACGTGATGACGTTCAGGCTGAATTTCAGGGAAGACGTCAAGGACGCGTTCGTGGAGGTCGCGGAAAAGGAGGGCAAGGCCATGACTGCGGCAACAAGGAACGAGGTCGGCCCGAGCCTGAACAACATGATAGGCCATTCCATAACTGACGGATTTGAGTCAATCTACGAAGAGAGGCTTGCGGATTTCTTAAGCAGCAGAAACGTTGAATTTGAGATATACAAGGAAGGGGCGATGACATTCAGGGTCAATGGGGGCGAAGGCAGGATTCCGCAGGGCATGCTGATGGACGCCGCGAATTACGCGGCAGAAGGGCTGATAGGCCAGACAGAAAAATACGGGGTTACCGGCTGCAAGAGCTTCATGTCCAACAGCAAGGACGGGCTGGGCCTGGAGATAGCCGGGAGCCTGAGCTCCGAGACGCTGTCAAAGGCGGACGTGGAGATTGCCAACAGGGCGCTGGCGCTGATGAGGCTTGATACCAAGCACATGGAATATGCGCTTAGCGGAGATTGCCCTGCCAATGTAAGGGCGCTGTTTGGAAAGGACATGCCCATGTGGGTAAGGTCATACCCTGAGCTCAAGCAGTACCTACAGGAGAATGGGATAAAGGACGTAAACATAACAAAGCTGAAAGGATGGCTTAACGTAGAAAACCTTGACCTTGAGAGGACCGAATGGTACCTCTTCGGAGAGTTGAGGCCTTATTGAGGGGATAAACATGGCACAAAAAACAATGGAAAAAGGAGACCCGCCAAAATCGGGAATAATCAGGATAGGGGACAACTGGCTGATGCTGAGCCTTTTCAGGGCTGCAATCTCAAATGCACGCGCGCCAGCGGACGCGTTGGACGATCTGAAGTCGGCGTGCGGCGAAGGCGCCCTGATAAGCAAGTACGGAAAAATAAGGATGGGACGGCTGCTCGAGCTTGCAAGCAAGGACGAATTCTCGGCGAATTACACGATTACTGCGCTTAAGAAATACACAAAGGACAGCCTGTTTGACATAGACGAGCATACCCTCTTCCTTGACGCATATTCAAAAAGCCAGTTGGCATCATACGTGCCTCTGCTTATCAAAAAATTCAGGGCTATGAATTTCCTTGAAAAGGAAAAGGAAGGCATGGAACACATGCTGAAAACCGGCCTGAAAAAGGAAAGCAAGGCATGCGTGCATGCGATAACCGAGGTGCTTGGCTGCATCTACCTCTTCAAGGCAGGAAAGACAAATTACAAGGAAGTCATAGAAAACGGGAAGGAAACGATGGACGCCTGGTAATATAAAAAAAATAAAGATGGATTCAGTCAGTGATGCCTTCCGGCATCACCCTGAATATGGCCTCTCCTTCCGGCAGGTTCGGGCTGTCCACCATCCTCGCAATCCTCTTGCTCTCCTTGCCCTTCCTTAAGTAAATCCTGTATGTCGCGGCATGGGCTATTATGTGGCCCCCTATCGGCGTCGTCGGGTCGCCGAACAGTATGGCCGGGTTGTCCATGACCTGGTTGGTGAAATACACCGCAAGGTTGAACCTGTCTGACAGCCTCTGGAGCAGGTGGATGTGCTTGTTCAGCCTCTGCTGCCTCTCGCCCAGCGCCCCTCTTCCAATATAATCTGCCCTGAATTGGCTTGTCAAAGAGTCTATCACTATCAGCTTGACGTTTTCCTTCTCCAGTATGTTCTCAAGCTTGTCAACAATCAGCACCTGGTGGTCGCTGTTCTCAGCCCTCATGACCAGTATGTTGTTCAGCGCCTCCTTTGGGTCCATCTTCGCGGCCTCTGCCATCTGCTTTATCCTGTCAGGACGGAACGTGCCTTCAGTGTCTATGAATACGGCCTTTCCTTCAAGCCCGCCTTTGTCCTTTGGCAGCTGAACGTTCAGCGAAAGTTGAAAACCCACTTGGCTTTTTCCGCTTGAGAATTTTCCATAACATTCGGTCAAAGCCTGGGTTTCAACCCCGCCTCCCATAAGGTCATCAAGGTTCTTTGACCCTGTTGTTATCCTTCCTATATTTTTCCTTCTTTCAAGTATGTCCCATCCTGTTGAATATTCCAAAGTGATGGAATCCTTGGCCTTGTTGATTATTTTCCCAGCGGCGTCAAGCGAGATGTCAGCCACTTCGGACAATTCCGCAGGTATGGCGGCGGCTATGGTGGTCATGTCGCCGTATCCAGCCGCCCTCAGCTTCTCTGCCGTGGCCTCCCCGACTCCGGGGAGGTCCTCAAGGTCCTTCGGGATGCTTGGCTCATTGAGTTTTGACATGGTCATCGCCCCTTGGCTCGTTCGGGAACGCCAAAAGCCTAAGCTCCCCTATTTTTAGAGTATAGAATTCCCTCCCGTTCTTGCTTACGGACTTCCACATGGCGCCTACAGAGCGGTATGCCTTTGTCCCGTCCTGGTTGGTCTCTGGCTGGACTATCCTTAGGTCCGGCCTCCTGCCCTTCCGCTGTTCTGTGGTGTCCTGCTGTTCAGGCTTCTTGCCCGCGCTAACCTCCTCGTATTCCTCGAGGTCCTTCACGTCTTCTCCTACAATTTCTTCCATAGTTCTCCTCTCCGGGTCTTCCCCTCGGCCCAAAGGGTTGCGGCTCTTCGCCCCAACAATATGGCTTGCTGTTGGGCTGTTTAAAAACGTTGGGAGACGTGCCTGCCAAGCGTTAAAAAGCTGATTGTGCGACAGGGAAATATCAGGGCTATTTGGCGCCGCGGGCTTTGAGGAAGGCGATGATTGATTCTAATCTATCATATTTAGGATTTGACGTTGTCGATGGGCTGTCATCAATCGGCTCACCCGCATAAGAAGCTATCATATGCTCTAAACTCAAATGCGCGTGATCAAATGGAATGGTTATCTCTGGAGATGTACTGGCAAAAGCACTCTCTGCAAGATTAAGCGCGGTCTTTCCGTCCTTGTCAACGGCGTTGACGTCCGCTCCGTTATCTATGAAGAATTTAACTATGGATTCATATCCTTGCAAAGATGCGTGCATCAATGCGGTTTTTACTTCGCTATCAACAGCGTTGATATTTAATCCTTTTTGGATAAGACGCTCTACTTTTTCTTGTTTGTTATTCAAAACTGCTTTAATTAATACCTTGTTTCTATGATTCTCAGCCATCGCTTTGAATTTTCCGAATATTCCACGAGGAGAAGGTTTGTGCTGTTCGTTGCCCTGCCTGCTAATCCTGCCTGACCCGGCTAACGCGCCATTCATGTGATACATTGTGTGTGCAAATGCTTAAATATTGATAATGCGCACTGCTGTTTGCCGACGAAGAATATCCTGTCATCTATATATGCAGTCAAAGAACGCGTTGGCAAAGACCTTTATTGATGAACCCAAAACAGAAAGGGCCGCGTCCCTGCTGTCCAACATGTTGACAAGGTCGGCTGCGCTGATTGGGTTGGGCCAGAACGGGGCATGGTTGCTTGCCGTCCATTCCTTTTCCTTGACTATGGACCCGAGACTCATATAAAGGAATATCAGGCATTCGGCAGCCCTGTCCTTGGTACTTTTGCCCCCGCTGATATAATTCTCCTTTACAGCATAGGTGAAGGCATCGACGCCACAATAGTCCAGCTTTTCGATGTCAGCCCCGTTCCGTACTAGGAACAGGCACATTTTCTTGTCGGCGTTGCGCGCGGCCAGCATGAGCGGGGTCATGTTGATCCCGGGGTCTATGTCGTTGATGTCCGCGCCGGCCCTGATGGCAAGCCCGACCTTCCTTTCGCTGCCTGACCATACCGCGTCCCTCAGCATGTTTGAGAGCTCGCCCTTCGTCATTTTAGGCTTTTCCTCCACCTTCGGCTGCCTCTTGCTGAAAAGCCTTTCCCTTATTGCGGTAAACGCCTGCCTTATTTTGCCTTTTCTTTTTTCCATTAGATGGCTTATGCGGCAAAGGTGTTAAAAATCATGAGGAAACGCACTCGCTGAAGCTGGAAATGAACCTGCC
>Ga0209777_10005583_pt1 | contig 14414 bp, 2 predicted proteins | sample FrelakmetHBP12HB_FD_187147 | JGI IMG/M metagenome (GOLD analysis project Ga0209777, IMG submission 187147) | Freshwater lake sediment microbial communities from the University of Notre Dame, USA, for methane emissions studies -HBP12 HB (SPAdes)... | ecosystem: Environmental > Aquatic >...
TGGTAACAATGTCACTGGCACGCCCTCGGCGGCCAATCCGGGTTCTGGTCAGATACTCAAGGCAACCACCACCAACACGGCCCAGACTCCCACCATCACTCCAGACATGACCAGTGCGACCATCATCGTGGCCACCAATGCCATCACTGGGACATTCGTGCCAGGCATGAGCATCACTGGCATACCTTTCGACAATCCACAGACCAGCACACCGCCCCAGCCGCCAAACACAGTGAACAGCGGCAACACCAGCAGTGGCTCCGCCACACCCATGCCAGGCAGCGGCAATCCAGTGGTCACCGTGGGTGACCAGAGTGCACTGGCCGTGGGTCAGAGCCTCGGACAGTCGCGTGCGGGAGTGTATGCCGACGGCAATGTAGCCACCACTGCCAATCAGCTGCTGCAGAACATACAGACCAACCCTGCCACGCAGAATGCTGCGCATGCAGTGGTCAGCATGACCGGCATCACGGGCGACAGCGGTGCTGGCGTGGCAGGACAGCTCACAGCCGACTTGCAGAACATACGCAGCAATCTCAATGCCAGCGGTTACACATGGCTGTTGCCCAGCGATGATGCTGCGCGTGCTGCTGTGTATGGCGTGGCCACGGCCAATGGCGATGCGGTCATACCACATGACTTTGGACAGACGCCCGGACAGCCCCCAAACACCTCTGCCATAGCCAACAATATCAATCAGAACATAGGCGCGACTCCCGCTCCGGTCATCGTGCCCAACACCACCAGCACTGCTGGCACGCAGGCGCCACCTGTGCCAGCCGTGACCGTGGCCACCGTGGGCAATGATGGCAACCTTACCATGATAAACGTCACGTTCAGCACCGGTAACACGGCCAATGCCAGCAATGTGAATGTGATCACTGGCACGTTGCAGAATGAGACCACGAACAACAACGTCACGGTGACCAACAACAATGTCAGCGACAGTGGTATGGTCATGATCAATGCCTACAAGGACATGCACCTAACCACGGGCAGGGACATGTATCAGCACAGTGACGGATTGACATCGCGCAGTGCCACCAAGAACTTGTTTGATACCGCAGGCGGCAGCTGGGATCAATCTGCCGGTGGCTATCTCACGGTGGAGAGCAATGGTCTGCTGAGCCTAGGATCCAGCAACAATATAGCCATGGGTGCTGTGCGCATCGATCTCAATGGTCCCACACCGTCTGCAGCCAAATCTGCTCCCCCGGCCCTCACTCCCATAGACACGCAGCTCAAGGACAATCAGGTGCTTGGTCCAGCACAGTTCCGTTTCACGCTGCTCAACACCATCGTGAGTGTGTTGCCCACACATGAACCCTATGACGGGCACGCGGCCACCACCCAAGGTCTCAACGGACATGTGGAGAGTGGACCTGCCATAGATGGCAGCAATGGTGAACCACTCAAGGATGGAGCCGTGACCAGCGGACAGGCCAAACCCTTGGACATACAGGGCAGTCCTGCAGCAGGTGGACAGCCAGGCAAGTACAGCGGTCAGACCTATGACAGCAAGGGCCAGCCGCAGTATAAGTTTGACAGCGCGACCACAGCACTGTCTCCCATAGGTAGCTTCCACATCAGCCAGGCTGGTGCTGAGTTCATAGGACAGAAAGAAGGCAAGAAATCCACGGTGTACCCCGATGCCGTGAAATTGCCCACCATTGGCATAGGTCATCTGTTGTTGCCAGATGAGAATGCCGGCAACTATGTGACCATCAACGGCGTCAAGAGACCTCTGACCAGCCCGCTCAGCACGCAGGAGATCTATGACCTGTTCAAGCAGGATATCGTGAAATACGAGAACATCGTCAAGAAAGAAGTCACGGTCAATGTCACCCAGACACAGTTTGACATGCTGTGCAGCCTCTGCTACAACTGCGGCAATGTCAAACGCGTGGCAGCCGTGCTCAACACTGGCAACTACAACTGCAGCGAACCATGGATGAGCTACAGCTATGCGCGCGGTGGCGTGTTCCTGCAGTCATTGAACAACAGAAGGCGCGAGGAGTACACCAATTTCAGCACTGGTAATCCAATACAGTCGCCCAGCAGTTAATGCCCAAAGTCCACTGATTTTACCGCCATAAATACAGCTACCGCCGACACGCGCAAGGTAAAAGCATGGCCGTAGTTGCTCAGACGCAGAAAAAGATATTCGTTGGTTTCAGCACCATAGAGACCAACAGCAAGAATCAGCAGTTTGCTGACATAGCATTGATCAAGCGCGATTTGCTGAATCAGCTCAACACGCTGCCAGACGAGCGAGTCATGATGCCTGGTTGGGGTTGCGGTGTTTGGAATCTGCTGTTTGAGCAATTTGATGAGGCCACTGTTGACAGTGTCAGGTCAGAAGTAACCAAGACCATTAACAGCGATCCTCGCGTGACGCTGCAGAGCATCGATGTGCAACAATACAACCAAGGATTGGTGGTTCAAGTCACCTTGGTATATCAACCCTATGGCGTCATAGACACGTTCAGCGTCCAATTTGACCAACGTGCTGTGGCCATGTCATGATGAGAGAGTAATATGGCAGTCAGTCAGCAACAACGTCAGAAGCAGCTGTTCGCAGCTGAGGACTGGCAGGTAATATACCAAGCCTTCACCCAAGTAAACTTCAATGCCTATGACTTCCCCACCATACGCAATGCCATGGTGGAATACATTCGCCTCAACTATCCAGAGGATTTCAATGACTGGACCGAATCAAGCGAATTCGTGGCCATAATCGATCTGCTGGCCTATCTGGGACAGAGCTTGGCCATGCGCATGGATCTCAACACGCGCGAGAACTTCCTCGACACTGCGCAGCGTCGCGAGAGCATCTTCCGGTTGGCTCGCATGCTGAACTATCAACCGCAGCGCAGCATACCGGCCACAGGACTGCTGAAGATCAGCCAGATTCTGACCAACGAGCCTGTCTACGATGCAAATGGACTCAATCTGCAGAACGTACCCATAAACTGGAACGACCAGAACAATCCAGACTGGCAGGAGCAGTTCACTCTGGTCTTGAACGCATCACTAGACAGCACCAACTATTTCGGCAATCCAGTCAAGAGTGGCACGGTCAACGGCATACCCACTGCGCTGTATGCGCTGAACAACACAGCCATTCCCACCAGCGTGATACCGTTCAGCGCCACGGTTGCTGGCGTGAACACCAGCTTCGAGTTGGCTAACCCTGATTTCGTCACAGAGAATACAGGTAATGCCACGGTGCTGGGCAGCACTGGCAATTTCTACGAACGCGATCCCAATCCAATCAACAGCTGGTACATCATCTATCAGAATGATGGCAATGGATACAACAGCCCCAACACTGGTTTCTTCCTCTACTTCAAACAGGGAACCATGGGTTATGCTGACTATCTGCTGGATCTGGCAGTGACCAATAGGGTCATCGATGTCAATGCTGACGGTGTGAACCAGATCGACGTGTGGGTGCAGAACATCAACACCAGTGGCTTGGTCACCAACACTTGGACGCAGGTGCCAAACGTCAATGGATTCAACGTGATCTACAACAGTGTTGACAAGGGCATCCGAGATATCTACAGCGTGATAACCAGGGACAACAACGGTGCGGATGCCATCAGCCTGCGTTTCGCAGACGGCAACTTTGGCAACGTGCCCAGCGGATTGCTCAGGGTTTGGTATAGGATCAGCAATGGCCTGACCTATCAGATTCGGCCAAACGATATGACCAATCTCAAATTCAACTTCCTCTACAATGACAATCTCAACAACATATGGAGCTTGGCGTTCAACAGCAATCTGCAATACACAGTGGCCAATGCACAGGCCAGCCAGACCAATCAGCAGATCACTCTGAACGCGGAACAGGTGTACTATACCCAGGATCGCATGGTCAATGGCGAGGACTACAATCTGTTCCCATTGCAGAGCAGCCAAGCGCTGAAGGTCAAGGCCATCAATCGCACCTATAGTGGCCAGAGCCGTTATCTCGATATCAACGATCCCACTGGTGCATATCAGAATCTCAACGTGTTCGCCAACGATGGCATACTCTACGAGAGCTCACAGCTCAATGCACAGACCATAACCATCAACGTCGGGACTCCCAATCAGGTTTATGTTGTCGATAACATACAACCAATGACCGAAGGCGGTACCGGAACGTTTGATGCCATAGCGTTGGAACTGCAGAATTTCTATTACGCCAACTTCCCGCGTTTCACTCCGACGAACGGTTTCACTGCCAACGTGGCAACCACATCAACTGGCAGCAGCACTGTGTATTTCACTCAAGGCGGCACAGTGCAGCGCATTGGACCTACGGCCACAGCAGGTACTGGTCAGGTATACATGGCTGCAGGCAGCCTATTGAATGTCACAGACATCAACAGCAACAGCACATCGTGGACCAGCATAGTCAGCGTGGTGGGTGATGGCACCGGCGTCAATAATACCGGCGTGCTTGCCAGTGGGCTTGGGGCAACCACGATAGCGACTCCGTTCCTAGGCAATGCCACGGTGCAGAGCATCTGCGCTGCATTCAACACCACATTCACCACAGATGAGATCACGGCCATAACCAATGCCATGGATCAGAGTCAGACCTTTGGCATAGGATATGATCAGCTGAGCAGCAGTTGGTATGTGATCACCAACAGCAATCTCAGTCTCAGTCCAGTGTTTGATCTAACCCATGCACAGGACCAAACTGGCACCTATCAGGATGCCAGCTGGTTGATCAAGGTCATCTACAACATCAACACCTGGGTCGCCCAAGCACGCAGCCAGCGTTATACCTTTGAGAGCGTGCTGGAGACGCGATTCTATTGGAGCAACAGCAGCAAGGTCATAGATCAAGTCACTGGCAAACCCGTGAATGATTACGTCAGCGTGCTAGGAGTGAACAGCGCTCCATTGCCTCCTAGCCCAGCGGCTCCGCTGGGCCAAGATTACCTATGGCAGATATATGGACAGGAGATCGATCCAGACGGATATGCCAATCCAGCCAGCGTGTTGGTCACGTTCTGGAGCAGCCAGCAGGAAGGATTGCCAGACAATCCAGATGAATTCATCACCATAGTCAATCCAAATGTCACACCTCCGGTCAAGTATGTGTTCTGGGTGCGTGTGCTGGATTCAGAAGGCTATCAATATTGGCAGCCGGTGGCCATATCAGACTCGAGGATCTATGCCACGCGCAGCAGCGTGCCATCAGCCAGCACTGGCAATTGGGTGGAAGGCGAGCTTGCCTATGTGATCAACGGCAGCGTGTTCCTGCAGTACATCAAAGGAGCACTGATCGATGTCACACCTGAGTACAAGGTGGAGATAGGACGCAACGACATCAGCTATCTGTGGCGCCATTATGCCACCTATGAACAGCGCATCAATCCTGCGGTGCAGAACATCATAGACATGTATGTGTTGACCAGCACATACAATTCAGATCTGCGCAACTGGATCGCGACCCAAGGCAGTGCCAGCACCAAACCGCAACCACCAACCAGCGAGGAGTTGCTCAACATATTCGCCTATTTCGAACAGTATAAGATGATGACTGATCAGCTGATATGGCATCCAGTGACCTACAGACTGCTGTTTGGTTCACAGGCTGAGATCGAGTATCAGGTGGTGTTCAAGGTGGTGAAGGTTCCTGGCACACCCTACAGCGACAATGAAGTCAAGAGCTTGGTCAAAGCACAGATAGACAATTACTTTGCTTTGGGCAACTGGGACTTTGGCCAGAATTTCTTTTTCACAGAGCTGTCCACTTACATACAGATGAATCTCGCCACCATAGTGGCCAGCATAGTGATGGTACCAACCAATGGATCTGCTAAATTTGGCGATCTGTTTGAGATAGTGGCCCAGGCTGATGAGATATTCATAAGCTGCGCCACGGTCAACAACATCGTGATCATCAGCGGATTGACAGAATCACAACTGGGAATAACCAATGGTTGAACATCGTCGCCCCATCAAACTGTTACCCGGTGTCAATCAAACTGACACGCTGACCAAGTTCTTCGCTGCAACGGTTGATCACCTCTTCCAACCAGAGAGCGTGGAATTCATCAGCGCCTACATTGGCACCAAGCCTGCATACTATGATCCTCAGACTGATTTCTACGTGGGAGAACCAACCAAGAGCAGGCAGGATTATCAGCTGCCAGCCACGGCAGTGAGCACCAATCCCAACAGCGGCAAGATCACCAACATCATGTTCTATCATGATTTCGTGAATCTACTGCAGTTCCATGGCGCCAATGTGCAGAATGAGAGCAGGCTGTTCGAGCAAGAGTATTACTGCTGGACTCCGCCCATCGATCTGGACAAGATACTGAACTACACGCAATACTACTGGTTACCCAGCGGTCCAGCACCTATCTTGCTGCTGTCTCAGACTGATCTCAATCGCGATGCAGTGGGCCATCCCCAGTATACCTATCAAGGCGTGTGGCAGCTGACCAGCACCGGTGCCATACAACAGGGCGAATTGGCATTAAGCACAGGATTGGTCATCATACCAACGCAGGACGCGGATACAGCACTGAATGGCCTCAGTTGGATAGTCAACGACGTTGGTCGTGACATACAGCTGATATCGCTGCCAGTTTTCACGCAGCCCAGCTGGGATGAGCGTGGTTGGGATACCTATGCCTGGGATGGCGACAGCACTGTAGATATCAAAGACTACACCACTATCGCACGCGCTAAGACACCCACTAACCAGTGGAGCAGCAACAATCGTTGGTATCACGAGCAGATCCTATCTATCAGCGGCACGTCTGCGCTGGATCTATATCAGGCCCGCGCCGCTCGTCCGATAGTTGAATTCCAGAGTGACCTCAGGCTGTACAACGCAGGCTGGCGTGGTCGTCCGCCTGTGACATTGGTCAGCACCGATGATCCCTACTTCTTGCGCACGGTGGTGGGATCGACTCCCGGCTCTGCCAATGCGATAGTGGACGGATTCACGCTGAACGATGGGGACACAGTGCTGGTGACCGGTGACCTCGATCCGCTGGTCAACAATCAGGTGTACCTCGTGGGTGGTATCGCAGACTATGGCGTGATCACGCTGACAGAAGTTGGCGGCCCGCCAGTGCTAGGTGATACCCTGCAGAGCCTCTATGGACAGCAGTGGGAAGGCGTGCAATGGTGGTATAATGGTTCAGCCTGGGTGGTTGGTCAACAGCGCAAAGCCATATATGGATCAGAGCCGGTGGTCTATGATGCACCACTTTTCATGCTCTATGACTCGGATGGCAATGCTCTGAATGATCCCAGCATCTATCCAAGCAGCACGTTCGCGGGCAACAGGATATTTGGCTATCAGCGCGACAGCCTTGTGGAAACGGCTCTGGATGTGGGCTATGACACTGTGCTGGGATTTGGTCCAGTCACGGATCAGTTCGGCAGCTATGTGTTTAACAACTATCTGGTGACCGATAGCTATACCTATCTGTACAACACCACGGTGACCACCATACCTGGTTTCGCATTCTATCGCAACGACAGCGACCTTGGTAGCGAGTTCAATGACTCGTGGTACAAGAGTCCAGAACCCAGCAGGCAATACATCTACAACGATTTCACGGTCGCGGTCAGCACAGCGTCATTCACCATCGACCAACAACCTGATCCAAATCCGGGATTCCTGCCCAGCATCTATGTGACGCAGATACGAGATCAGCAAGCGACCCTGCTGACGCTGGGTGTGGATTACACGGTCAGCTTCAACGTCGTGACCTTGGTCACTGCGGCGCAAGTGGGCGACAGGATAGTCATACGCAGCTGGAGCCGCGGAGTTCCAGTGGCCAATCTGGGTTACTATGAACTGCCTCTGAACCTCACTGCCAATCCCAACAATGAGCAGGTCACTAGCATCAGCCAGAGCCAATATCTGCAGCAATTCGAAACCATAATAGGCAATCAGCCAGGGTTCCAAGGGCAGGTATTGGGCAGCAACAACTGGCGCGATACCGCGCAGATCAGAGGCCTAGGTTTCAGCATATTACAACACCGCGCACCCATGATCAAACCCATGATCCTCAGCAGCGGCAATGTCACCGTGGGCATCAATTCAGTGCAGAGCAACACTGATCCCATCACTGCCATCCAATTCGCCGGTCGTGAGTATGTGAGATTCTACAACAGGTTGCTGAATTCTCTGCAGACTCTGTGGCGCAATGGTTTCGGCGCCAACCAGAGTCCTCAGGATTGGCTCAACGTGGCCTATATGCAGATCAATCTGGGCAAGACTCTCAGCAGCCCATTCGCCAACAGCGGTCCAGATGGTGCTCAGGGACGATACACCTATGCGCAGAGCACAGCACCAACATATGTGCCTCCCACTGCCACCAGGCTGGGCATGGCACCTGCCTACCAACCAATGGCCTACATATTGGATGCCAGGCTATGGATACAGGCACATGATGGTGCACAGATGATAATGGCTGGCACCGATGACGTGGATCTGGGTACCATCGCTGACGGCCTCACCGAGACCACCAGCCCACTGCTGCTCACCAATCCTGTGGCAGCTGCATGGCTGCAGTTCGAGCTGGACATGTTCACCAACATGCCCACGCAGTACCAGGATGCACAGGCCACGCTGGCATTGGATATACGCAAGTATGAACCAGGCAAATGGCGCCAAGGCAGCTACACAGCAGATGAATTCCTTGGCATACAATATCCCATGTTCAATCGTTGGGCCATCAGCGCTCAGGTGGATTGGCGCGCCAACACCACCTATGATCCCAATGATCCGTTCACTTGGAACTATCACAATCAGACCGACCAACAGGGACAGCCAGTGCCTGGCTACTATAAGGGCATCTATCGTTGGTTCTACGACACGGATAGACCGCACACGCATCCCTGGGAGATGCTGGGATTCGGCCAGCAACCGCCATGGTGGACCAGTGAATATGGTCCTGCACCCTATACCAACGGTAACACCTTCATGTGGGAGGACCTATCACTGGGTCTCATACGTCAGGGGCCACGAGCAGGCATAGATCCAACGTGGGCTCGTCCAGGACTGCTCAGCAGTATACCAGTGGATGCCCAGGGCAATCTCCTACCGCCGCTGTTGGCGGGCACAGTCACCAGCTTGCCAGATGCTACCAACGCAGCAGCAGCATGGCAGTTTGGCGACGGAGCACCAGTCGAGTCCGTTTGGATCTACAGCAACGATTACAACTTCGATATCGCTGCATATAGCTATCTGATGAAACCCGCGCAGTTCGTGGAGTACAACTGGGACACTCTGCGGCAGATCGATGCCTTCCCCGATCAGGTCAATGATCAATGGATCTATACCGATACCTATGATCGTCGGCCCAATAAGGAGCTGTATGTGCATCGCGAGAATCCCAGCAGCATCGTCAGCAATGTGGTAGTGCCCAACGAGACCACGCTGACATACTATGGCAGTGGTGGCTTGCAGCATTGGATCAGCGAATATCTGATCGGGCAGAATCTCAATGTCACGCAGTATCTAGGCAACATCGTGCGCGGCACCAATGTGCAATTGGCGCACCAGTGCGGTGGATTCGTGGCCAGCAATCTATACCTCACTGCAGACAGTTTTGGTCAGATAGGCTATACCAGTCAGATCATACCAAGCGAGAATGTCAGCGTGTATCTCTACCGCAGTGCCAGCATCAAGACCAGCTTCTACACTGGTGTGGTGGTCACGCAGCTGCGCACGGGTTATCAGGTCATAGGTTATGATGGTGTCAATCAGTATTTCAACACCATCCCCAGCAATATCTATGGTGCCAAGACCACGGTAATCATAGGCAACGAGCGAGTGGTCTGGTACAAGCAGGGCATAGATTGGGCCCAGCAGGTACCCTATGGCACCGTGTTCGCCACCAAGCAGGAGGTGTTTGATTTCCTAGTTGGCTTGCAGCGTTATCAGGAGCTGCAAGGCTGGGTGTTTGACACCTTCAATCCAGATGGCAACTACACCTATGACTGGATACAGAGCGGCAAGGAATTCCTGTTCTGGAGCCAAGGCAACTGGGCCAACGGTAATTTCATCGCACTGAGCCCGTTGGCAAACTCCGCGAAGTTCGTGCAGCAGTTTGGCATGGTGCAATTCGTCAGCGGTTTGGTCAGCGGCACCTATCCTGTGCTGGACAAGACAGGCAACGTGATCGATGGACAGAATCTCGAGGTGCTGAGATTCGATGATACCATTAACATCAATCCGCTGAACACTCAATCTCTCTATGGCCTGAGGCTGTTCGCGACCACGCTGGAAAGCGTCATCCTCATAGACAACATCACCAGCTTCAATGATGTGGTATATGATCCACTGTATAATCTGCAACAGCCGCGTCTAAAGCTATATGCATACAGAACCAATGACTGGGACGGTCGCGTGGATGCTCCTGGCTATTTCCTCTACCAGGATGGTACCAACAATCAATGGGATCTGGTGCCTAATTTCGAGAAGACAGCCAACGATTTTAGGAAATACTACAACATAGATCAACCCAAGAACTTCACCACCGTGGATCCAGTGACAGGCAATCTCATGCTCAGTGGCACCACGCTGGCCACCACTGACGTCGCTGACATCAGCAAGCTCGCCAAGCATCAGATAGGCTATCAGAATCGACCCTATCTCAGCAATCTCCTCTTGGAGGAAAGCACCGAATTCCAGTTCTATCAGGGATTCATAAGGCAGAAGGGCACTAAATCTGCCATCGACAAGCTGCTGCGCAACAATGCCATCGTGCCAGTGGACAGCACCTTTGAATACTTCGAGGAATTCGCGTTCAGGGACAGCCGCTATGGAGCCAGCAGTCTAAACACTGGATTGGATTTCATCGTACCTCAGAACCAATACATCAACAATCCTCAGCAGATCACCGTGTTCGGCACCCAGAGCAGCGACAGGGAACTGGACGGCGTGATCACGCTAATACCGCACGATCCCCTGATAGTGGTACCGCCTCCCAGCTATGACAATCGCACCAATGCGCTGTTCCCACTGCGTGATACCGCACTGCCAGATTTCAACACTGATCTGCCAAACGCAGGCTATGTGTTAGTTGGAGAGACCACATACACAGTGACCAACAGTGCGGTGCTCAGCACGCTCTGGGAATCACAGCAGTCAGCGAATGTCAGTTTGCAGGATGGCGACACCATCTGGGAATTGATCAGCGACAACAACAGCTGGATGGTCTATCAGTTCAGCCAGGCAAATGTGAACATAGCGAATACGTCTCCCAGCATAGCCACTGGCTTGCCCACCACCATCAACACCACGGGCAACGTTGGAGTGCAGCCCGGAGATCTGGTGGTGTTGTCTGGCATCAGCAACATCACTATCAATGGTACCTGGACAGTGAGTGCCATCGCAGGCGACGGCAACAGCTTCACCATCAGCACTTCGACCTTCGACATTGGTACCGGTGGCACCTATTATGTTTACAAACCAATACGTTTCGCCAACGTGGCAGGCCGCGATGCCAATCCGCCGTTTAATGGCTGGGCAGACGGTGACCGAGCCTATGTGGATCAGAGCGCAGCTGATCCCGCTCGATGGACGGTGTATCTGCGGGCCAATGGGAACTGGATAGCTGATCGCATCGCCAATCTCAAGGTCAATCCACAGGGCATGCAGAATGCCAAGCTTTACAGCGCTCTCAAGGGCACGGTATATGGCAACCTGGAATACTATGATCCTGCCAAGGGTGTGATACCTGGCCAGGCATCGCGTTACATCAACTATCGCAGCATCTATGACCCTGCGGCCTACAACAGCGGCGACAGCACGGTCTATCCTATCGTGAACAGCAGGTCATGGGGTCCGGAGCATGTGGGTGTGACATGGTGGGATCTCAGCAGCATCAGATATCTGGATTATGAGATCGGCAACACTGCCTATAGGTGGCAGAACTGGGGTTCCATAGCACCGGGTACCACGGTGGATGTTTACGAATGGGTGGCCAGTCCAGTGACTCCGGCCAATTGGGCGACCTATGTTGCAGCCGGCAATGATTTCTCACAGTTTGGTCTGAGCTACGCTCCATCCGGCACAGTGCTGAATGCCAGCAATCCTGCCTGGAGCCAGTTCTCTGAATACACCAGCAGCAGCGCCACCAGCCAGACTTTCTACTATTTCTGGGTCAAGAATGCCTACACGCTGCCATTGCCGCAGGATCGTGCACTGACCACGGTGCAGATAGCCAACATCATCGCCTATCCTAACAGCTATGGCGTGGTTTGGTATGCAGCCATAGATGATAGAAACATCGTGGTGGCCAACATAGGACAGTTCCTCAGCGGGTATGACACTGTGCTCAGCCTGTCATACACCGACATACCAAACCAACAGAATACCTACACGGAATGGGAATTGGTGCGGCAGGGAGATCCAGAGAGCCTGCCAAGCGATTACTATTGGGCCAAGCTCAAGGCAAGCTTGATCGGCAAGGATGGCCTTGACAACATAGTGCCAGATGCCTTCCTCAGCGAGCTCACTCGCTACGGCGTGCTCATACGACCAAGGCAGAGCATGTTCGTGGATCAACAGATAGCCAGCGAGACCTACATCAACCTGGCCAATCAACAGCTGGGCGAGATACTGTTGGTGCTGGATGTGAATCGCAGCACTTGGGTGGATTACCTCTATGCGGCAGAGCCATCGCCGCCAGCTGATTACACGGTTGGAACCATCAGTAGCATGCAGGCCCTGGGCAATACCATACCAGATGGCAGCACAATACTGGTGCTGGGAGGCGCTGACACAGCCAATCTCTGGGTATTGTACACCTACAGTTGGAATGGCGGATCTAATCAATTCACTAGGACGCAGGTCCAGGCCTATAACACGCCAAACTATTGGACCTATGTGGATTGGTATGAGACCAGCCTTGGCATCACTGCTAACACGATTCCCAATTACACAGTGTCCGATCTCACAGGTCGTGACCAATTCGCAGGCATAGATGGTATCATCATCAAGGTCAGCAACACTGGCAATGGCAGCTGGGGACTGTATAAATGGTATCTCAGCGCATGGATCACCGTTGGCTATCAGAATGGCACCATACAGATACTATCCAGCATCTATGATGGCAGTGGTAACACCATGCAGTTTGGCACCACCCCGTTTGACAGCGTGACCTTCGACATCTATCCATGGCAGGAATTTGGTTATATCATAGACGGTTTGGTGAATGTGATCCTACCCAGCAATCAGGGAGAGACCTACAACATAACCATAGCCTCGGTTGCACAGTCTGCCTATCTCAACACGCTATGGTTCGCCATGGTCAACTATGCATTGGTTGAACAGAAATTCGTGGATTGGGCATTCAAGACCAGCTACATCACGCTGCACGGATTCAATGTGCCGTTGAGCACCAGTCAGCTCTATGCCCCCGACTATCAAGACAGCATCATAGCATACATCAACGAAGTCAAACCCTATCACGTGAAGATACGTGAATTCGTGAGTGGTCGCTCATGGTTTGATAACGCTGCGGTCAGCAGCACTGATTTCGATAATCCTGCCAACGTGAATGTGATGAGCAACACTGCCTACAGCAATGCTGCTTGGCAAGCCAATTATCAGACCAATCCAGAATTGATCAGGACCCTGAAGCTGCAGCTTCTTTTTGATAGAGTGGCATCGATATCCACTGGTTGGACCAGCTACGGCTGGCAGGATACGGGTTGGCAATTGGAGACTGGCAGTTATGAACCAGTGTCCTATGGTGCTTTCACCAGGATAGCCAAATACTATGCTCCTGGACCAGACATGATACGACCAGATGATCCGGATCTGATACCAGGCAGTGACTATCGCGGCATCATAGTGGACGGCGTGGGATTCACCTATCGTCCAGGTTGGAGCTACAGTCCCTGGGACAATCCCACTGGGTGGAATGCCGATCAGCAGTCATTTGACGATTATCTGGACATAATGATATCAGGCGGTGTCGTGCCAGTCTATGACCAATATTATGGCACGGGTACCACGACCATCTACAAGCTCAGCAGAGTGCCTCAGAGTCCAAGCAGCTTGGTGGTATGGAGTGACAATCTGCTGCGAGATTACGGCGTGGATTTCGTGGTTCCCAGTTTCGTGACAGCTGCCATGGTCAGCTCTGGTGGATCTGGATACGCCGTGGGTGATCTGTTGCAGTTGTCAGCAGGTCCTGCCGTAGAATCAACCAAATTCACCGTGGAATCGGTCGATGACGATGGTGCCATAGTGTCACTGACACTCACCAACCGTGGTTACTATGACGTTTGGCCAGCGGGTCCGATAGAGCTAGAGTATCAACCCTATGCAGTCGGCAGCGGTATCGGTGCAGTGGTCATGCCAACCTGGGGCGGGGACACACTGATATTCGCACAGCCACCGCTGAGTAATGCCGCACCTAACA
>Ga0209777_10005584_pt1 | contig 14414 bp, 12 predicted proteins | sample FrelakmetHBP12HB_FD_187147 | JGI IMG/M metagenome (GOLD analysis project Ga0209777, IMG submission 187147) | Freshwater lake sediment microbial communities from the University of Notre Dame, USA, for methane emissions studies -HBP12 HB (SPAdes)... | ecosystem: Environmental > Aquatic >...
CCTTGTTAATCAATCTCAAGAAAACATGAAATCCGGGCGAGGGTTCACTTCATCCCCACCCTAAAGGATGGGGAATTCGTGACCCTCCGCACTCCCGTTGTATTAAAATCTGAGGTTACGAGAAGAAAAACGCAGAGGTGCAAGAAGCGCACAGAGACGTTTTGGCAGACTTCAAGGTTGTCTCCAGCATCGCTATCTTTGCGAACCGTGGGCTAGCCTCGCCCGGCTTCCTGCTGTGTCGCTCGTGGCCGCCGCCCGTGGGCCGGGCCTGGGCTGCACTATCGCTTGGGCTGGCTTGCCCGGCAGGCGATCGTGTCCGGTGGCAGGAGGCCGGTCGGGCCGAAATCACGGGTTCACGCGAAGGCGCGAAGCCGCGAAGTTCCGATGAGAAGTACAAATCTTGCGACCCCTTTTGATTTTCGCCTCAAGCGATGACGCATGAGAACAACTGCAAGCACTCCGGGCTTGGGTGGGCCAGCCGGCGCTCGCCCCTCCCGGCCTGGCAGCCCCGGAAGTGGCGGGCCCGGAGCCCAGCAGCGGCTGCTCGCTCACGGGCGCGAAAGCACGCGGGCGGGGCGCGGCGGTCAGCCCCGTCCCCTGCGCTCCATTGAGCAAATGACCGGAGAATAGCGTTGGCTTGATCGATGCGACCCTGCAGTCATGTCGCTACTGATGATATGATTCTTGGCCACTTTTCCTCCCGGCCTAGACCCCCAGAGCGTTGATGGCTTCAATCAGCTCCCCGAAGGCCTCCATCTCCAGATCCAGGACCTCCTCCGTTGTCATGGAGATGCTCATCTCTCCATCCACGGTGAGCCTGTCCGGGCCCCGGGCCACAATCCGGTTCCGACCGTCGCGAGAAAGCGCCTTTTTGATCTCTTTCTCGTGGGCCAGGGTGCGCCCAGGAATGATGACCGTATCCTTGACCACACCAAGATCCAGGTTCATGAAATCCTCGATGGTTATCAGGCAGCCTACATCTTTGTCGACTCCCACCACGTTGACCTTCTCTCCCATCTGCTGGAAGATAGTTGTCAGCAGGGGCAGAGCTACACTGCTGGTGATTACAGTTGCGCTTCTACGCAAAGGCGGCAGAGTGGAGATCTTTTCCGGATAGCGGGCCAGGGCGAAGGGCGCACCCGTGAGCGGATCCCAGAGAGGAGTTCCAGTTACTCGCAAGCGATGCCCTGCTGCCGTCTCTGTGACGATGTTTTGAAACTCTTCCACCGAGTGCGGCGTTATGCCCGGCATGATAGGAGCATTGCCCAGGATCAGACCCTGCTCGCGGGCATTGGCAAATCTCATCAGGATCAATCCTTTTGCACCCATATCCTCCAGGTCGCTACAGGTCTTCTCCAGCTCAGCTCCGTCGTTGACGCCGGGGATTAGAACGACAGCTCCGTAAACCTCGCAGCTCTGGCAGAAGATTTTGAGGCATTCGAGGGCAATCTCGGCATTCTTATCGTTCATGTACTTTCTGCGCAGCTGTGGATTCGTGGAAAATACAGTAAAAGAGACCTCAGTAACGCCTGCCTTCACCAGGGCGGCGGCATCATTCGCGCTCTTGAAGCCTTTTCCGGAGGTGTAGCCTAAGACAATAGGCACCATGCCCTGGGAGAGCATCTTGGTCAGGGGCAGAAGGTCGGGATAGCAGCTCAAATCCCCGCCGCCGCTGATGGTGACTTTGTCGGGGATGCTGCCCATGCACTTTCCCGCCACCTCGAAAACGACGGCGTTCATGGGCTTGAAGCCGGGATAGCCCTCCACAATGGCGCGGGAGCAGTAGTCGCAGCCCTTCTGGAAGGGCATGCAAAACTTGCAGCCAAAGGGTAGAACGTTTTTCACTCCTTTGAAATAACAGTAGCTGCAAAAGCCTTTGCAATCCAGGCCCGGTCTTCCACCGACATCGGCAAGTATCTCCATGGCCAAAGCAACTTTTCCAGAGGGTAAATAAGTTTTGGGCTTTCAGATAGACGGATTGCTTGCACACAAGGACTACTGCAACATGTATAAGAACGGGCTAAATTACAGGTATTATGTAGAGGTGAGAATATGGATAAACAAAATGTAGAGGCTCAATTGACTGCCCTTGGATTGAATATGCTTTATGAAAAGTTCCTTGTGATTAGGCGCACGGTGAATTTGGCTCAAGCTAAACACATGTTAGAGAATGCAAACCACAAGGCATCTACTCCAAGAGAGCTTGCTGAAGAGCTTGGCTTATCTGAAGAGCTTGTTAAATTAGCGCTGGCTGATATGAAGGATGAAGCTGAGAAGCTTCTTAGACGAAAGTAGCTTGGTCGTCTTCCAGGCATCTTCCTCGGCCTTCGCGATCCGGCCTTTGGCCGGAGCCTGCTCGTGGTAGATGCAGAACACCAGAGGTTAGCCAGCTCGGTAATCTTCTGCAAGGGTGTTGGCGCGACGCACTTCCCGCGCGGCTTTCCATGATAAAAGATATGAGGGCGAGGCAAGGGGTCGGGGCGAAAGTGCTGGTCTCCAGAAACCATTTCAGCCGAAAACTGTATTATCTATAACGATTAGATAGATAGCTTGCTGCGGGATAAGGCTGTAGCCGATTAAGCACCGAGAATTGGGCACCTCGCTTAATTGCGAAGTCTTCGGTGAATGCGAGAATCTGTCGTACCTCGTTCAGTTCTTGTATGATCGCGGCAAGAATCGAAATGTGTGCAGGCGAAGCGGGAGCAGGCTCTTCATCTCTGATGACGTGTCCCCGTAAGAAGGGCGCTGTGTCAAAATCCAGTGCTGCCTCGCCGTTACCTGTGTGATGGCGCAGGGCGGGCTCAAGGCCGCCACTACGGTGGTTGGTCCCTTTGAGATGGGCATTGTGGATCGGTGCTTGACTCGCCTAAAACATCACTGTATTATCGCACTATTCTCGGGCTCTTTATCCATTCCAGGACTACCTCTTGGAGATGCTGTGGCATGTGGTAATGAGAACAGACCGTGCTTCAAGCAATTGACCTATCCCTCTTCAAAAAGTTCTTAACTACATCCGTAAAGATGACGAATGAGTATACAAATAGAAGTCCAAAAGCAGGTCGTTGTTCAGAGGCTCGATATTGTGGGACTAGAGACTGATAAGATCCGGCAAAATAATGAAAACCCAGATTGCCAAGCACATTCCGGGACTAAGGTAGGGCAAGAACTGGATTTTGCCCACATTATGAATACAATTGGGCAGGGCATATTGGTGACTGGCATAGGATGGCGCTTTGAATACGTTAACCCGGTCTTTGTTCAGATGGTTGGCAAACCACTCGCGGATCTCATCGGCAAGTCGATGAACGATTTCGTAATCCCCGATGATTGGCCATTCCTTACTCAGGAGAGATTAAATCGATTAGAGGGAAAGACTACAACGTATAACCTTCGCCTAAGAAGATCCGACGGAGAGATTGTTTACGTACATGTTACTGGTGTCCCCCGAAAGAACGGAGATAAAATCATAGGGTCGATATCAGTTATTACCGACCTGAGTGAGCAAAAAAAGGCCAAAGAGGCCATCAAGGTTGAGAAGGAGAGGGCAGAGAGCTACCTGAACATCGTGGGTGTCATTCTCGTTGCCATAGACATCCAAGGTAAAATCACCTTAATCAATCAGAAAGGCTGCCAGATCTTTGGCTATGAGGAAAGCGAGCTCATCGGAAATGATTGGTTCAAGGTTTGTCTTCGCCTTCAAGACGATGGGCGCATCTTTGAGTGGCACAAAAAAATCATCGCCGGAGAAAACAAGTATTCAGAATACGTCGAAAACTACATTATCACAAAAAAAGGGGAGGCCCGCTACATTGTCTGGCACAACACTGCTATAAGAGATAATGAAGGCCGCATCATCGGCACCCTCTGCTCAGGAGAAGACATCACCGAACGCAAGCGAGCGGAGGAGTTGCTCCGCATCCAGCATAATCTCAGTTTAGCCCTCAACGCCTGCCACAACTTAGATCAGGCTCTTCTCCATGTCCTGGACGCAGCCTTGCAGAATGAGGGGCTGGACTGTGGGGGCGTGTACGTGGTTGACCCGATCAGCGGTGCGCTTAATTTAGCGGTTCATCGCGGGCTGTCGCTGCAGTTCGTTGAGCACACCTCTCACTTTGATTCCGATGCTCCCCAGGTGCAACGGGCAAAGACAGGCAAGCCGTTCTATGGTCGGTATGCCGATTTCCGCCAGCCGGCCAGTGACGAGATCCGCGACCGGGAAGAGGTGACTGCCCTGGCAACCATTCCAGTGTTGCATAAAGGGGATTTGATCGCCCTGCTGAACATGGCCACGCATGCGAACGATGATATCCCGATACATACCCGGCAAATGCTTGAGACGCTGGCAGCGCAGATCGGCAGTATTCTGATTCGGATCCGCTCCGAGCACGCACTGCAGGAGAGTGAGGAACGATATAGGACCGTGATTTCGTCCGCTTACGATGGGATCATCCTCCAAGAAAGCACAGGAAGAATTCTGACCTGGAACAAGACTGCGGAAAAGGTATTTGGTATCAATGCCGAGGAGACCCTGGGTCACACCTCGACCCGTCTGGATTGGAGGACGATCCGGGAAAACGGGTCAGAGTTCCCCGGAACTGAGCATCCATCCGTTCATACCCTTATGACCGGAGAGCCCTGCAAAAATGTGGTCATGGGGGTCAGGAATTTCGCCACCTATCAGCTTTCCTGGATTAACATCAACACAAACCCCCTCTTCAAAGAAGGGGAACTGAAACCCTATGCCGTGGTTATCTCCTTTTCGGATATTACCGAATGCAAGCAGGCCGAATTTATCCGCGAACGTTCCTTGGCACGCCAGAAGCAGTTGAACCTGCTTCAACAGACTCTGCTAAGTCCCGGCAAATTGGAGCAGAAACTCAAGAAGATCACAGACAGCGTGGTGGATATCTTCGGGGCCGACTTTTGCCGCATTTGGATAACCAGTTCCGGTGACCTCTGCGATGTCGGGTGCATACATGCGGCGGCGACTGCTGGACCGCATGTCTGCCGTTATAAAGACCAATGTCTCCGTCTCCTGGCGAGTTCCGGACGGTATACCCATACGGATGGCGAGGTTCACAGGCGCGTGCCTTTTGGTTGCTACAAGATCGGGTGCATCGCGTCGGGGCAGGAACACAAATTCCTTACCAACGACGTACAGAACGAACCCAGTGTTCACAACCGCGAATGGGCAAAAGAGATTGACCTCGTCTCATTTGTCGGTTACCAGCTGCGTCCACCAGGTGGAGGTGTCGTGGGTGTCTTGGCACTTTTCAGCAAACAACCTATCACCGCCGAGGAAGATGCCCAACTTAACAACCTGAGTAATGCGGTCACCCAAGTCATTCAGACAGCTCGTATGGACGAAGAGCTGCGGGAGTCTCTAACTGAAGCAATCAGACTCAACGAGGATCTCGCGGAGCAGACCTCTCAAGCCAACGAGATGACCAAGCAGGCCAGGAATGCCAACGCCGCCAAGAGCGAATTCCTGGCCAATATGAGCCACGAGATTCGCACCCCTTTGAACGGCGTTATCGGCATGACCGGATTGCTGCAGGATATGGATTTGAATGCGGAGCAGCATGAATATGCACAAATTGCCCATATCAGCGGCGAGATGCTTCTATCACTCATCAACAACATCCTGGACTTATCCAAGATTGAAGCTTGCAAACTGGAGCTGGAAACGCTGGACTTCGATCTGCGCTCCACGTTGAAGGATACGGCAGATCTTCTGGCCCTCGGTGTTCATGAGAACGGGCTGGAGCTGGTCTGTCTGGTGGAGCCCGATGTTCCTTCGCACCTCTCTGGAGATCCGGGAAGGCTGCGCCAGATTCTAGTCAACCTGGGAGGCAATGCCGTGAAGTTTACCGAGAAGGGCGAGATAGTGATCCGCGTCAGCCTGGAGAGCGAAGATGAACGAACTGCCACAATTCGCTTCTCGGTCAGCGACACCGGCATTGGCATCCCGGCAAACCGACAGGATAGTCTCTTCTCACCTTTTACTCAGGTGGATAACTCGACAACACGCCAATACGGCGGAACCGGTCTGGGTCTGGCCATCTCCAAGAAATTGGCGGAATTGATGGGTGGCAAGATCGGCTTGGAAAGCGAGGTGGGCAAAGGCTCCACCTTCTGGTTCACAGCAGTGTTTGAGAAGCAGCCAGCCGATTCTGGATTGGCAGATGAGGGGCTTGCCAAAATTGAGAGCGAGGGAGCTATAGAACGCTGTGCGGCTGTGCCTGCCATTTCAGAAAACGGCAAGCGCAAGATACGCATTCTGGTGGTGGAGGACAACCCCGTAAACCAGAAAGTGGCACAGGCAATGCTCCGAAAGATGGGGCTGCGGGCTGATGTGGTGGCAGATGGTCAGGAAGCCGTCAATGCGCTCCAGATGATTCCCTACGACCTGGTATTGATGGACTGCCAAATGCCTGAGATGGACGGTTTCGAAGCCACTCGCGTCATCCGCCAGGAAGGATCGAAGGCGCTCAACCCGCATATTCCCATCATTGCCATGACCGCCGCTACCATGCAAGGAGACAAAGAGAAGTGTATTCAGGCCGGGATGAACGATTTCATTGCCAAACCGGTCCAGATAAATGAACTGGCACACATGCTAGCCCGGTGGTTGGCGATAACGACGAACGACAAATTAGATCGCCATGTTGAATGCAATCGTCTATAGCAAATAAGACACGCTGCCGAAATGCTATTTAATAGGGCGCAACTTTGCAGAATAAATGAGGAATATATTATGAAAATAACAACATCTCTATCAATGATATTTTTAATAGCCCTACTTGCAACACCCTTGTCTGACCTGGCCCTCGCTAAGGGAGTCCAGGCAAATGATGATATGGGTGTGATGTACGGCCTCGTCCTCGGCAACAGGATAACCCTATGAGTACTTCGTCACCATAGGCCATAACGACACCGATTTAGGCCCCGGCGACGATCCCTGGGAAACGGGGTCTTACGACTTGGCCCTGATGAATGCAAGCATTGAGAACTTCAACGTGCTGAAGTACACCTCGGTGCTGCCATTGAAACCATCATGTCTGATCTCAATGGCGTGAAGGGTGATACTCTGTGTACCGGGGTAGGCAGGATCTGGGTGAGGACTCCGGAAGGAGTGCTGGTCGGCGGGTTCGCTGCTGAGTATATGAAAAAGTATGGAAACCAGATAGTGCCTGAAGAACCGGCCAGGGAGGATGCAAAAAAGGCTTTGCATACTTCCCTGATGGGAGAGGTGAATAGAAGGTACAATGCCAGTGAGTATCAATTCTCTGACCCAACCTACGCCATCGACTATCTTCAGGTGAATAAGAAGTATGGTACATCTCTGGTGGCCCTCTGTTGGGTGAACTATATCTTTCCCCAGATGGAGATTGCTGGTAATTATTTATATGATTATGTTATTTGTCAGAAGCGTCTGGAGGAAGCATCATCAAAGGCGTTACTATCAAGGTTGCAGACAAAGAGGACTTGTTGTTCATGCTGGGCCTGGAGAGCTTGGGCATGAAAAGAACCGTGGCCTGCGTCATAACATTTCTCAAGGATCAGAAGGAGAGATCTTCCAGGGATATCGAGGTGGCCACCGGCCTGAACCAACCGACGGTCGGCATCGTCATGGAAACCCTGAGAGAAAGGAACTGGCTCACGGAGCATGAGATCAAGAGCGAGGGAAAAGGCAGACCCTTGAAAATCTATGCTTTGCGAGCCACCATTGACGAAATCATAAATTATTGTGAAGCTGAAAAAAGCAGGGAGTCGGCCAGGTTCTCTGAGGTCATCCAGAGGCTGAAGGACCTGAGCTCCACATAATCTCAGAAGGGGTTTTCCCCTTCGTAGACCTTCGCGCCCAGGCCCACCGCCTCCTCGACTGCTGCCAGGTCTTTCATCAGGTATAGCCGCTCGTTCGCGGCCTCCTTGAATGCCATCGCCAGATCCTTAACAATCGGCCTATCAGCTTGTTCTTTGCCCTTCGTCTTGCTGGCTCTGGATAAGGTGCCATAGATTTATAATTCTACTAGATGCTATTTTCCTAGTTATAGCATCATTTGCTGGATTGCTTGCCACTGATTCAACTCGCGGGGTTAAGGGGTCAAGGAGTCCCCATCCTTTAGGGTGGGGAGGAATTGGACCCCTTACATGATTACTTTCACCCGCAACAGATTGATATAGTATCAGGTGAATATACTTAACCATGCAGCTCACAAAGACCATTATCCTGAAGCTAGATGTACCGGACAACGATCTAGCTGAGCTGCTTAAATCCTTCTCCCAAGGCATGAATTATGTCTCGCAAATCGTGTTTGACATCGGCAAGCCCATCGGGAGCGGCCAGATCCAAAAGGCTACTTATAGGCATCTACGAAACAATCTTAACCTGAAATCTCAGATGGCTTGTAACGTAGCTCGCCAGGTATCGGGAGCCTACAAAACGCTGCAAAGTCAGATCGACAAAGAAGAATCTGAATGGCAACCCCTAGATTTCGATCCAACCTCGGCCACATTCTCGTTTGAACGCGATTTCACGTTATCCAGGGACACCCTGAGCATAACCACATTGGCGGGCCGCAAGAGATATAAGATCCTGAATTACCAGTACGCTCAGAAATACCTAGACGGATCTTGGAAGTATCTGGCGTCCAAGCTTTGTTTACACAAAGACGGAGATTACTTTTTCCATCTGGCCTGTGAGAAGGATATTCCAGACAAGAATATAGTTGATGCAACTACCTTCATGGGCGTTGATGTCGGTATTAATTGTCTAGCTGTTGCCTCGACGACTGACAAGGAATGTAAATTCTTTGCAGGCGGCGAGATTAAGAATCACCGAAACATTAGATCCAAGGAACGCCGGAGACTACAGAAGGCGGGCGGTCGCTATTTGGGCACTCGATCTAGCATGAGACTTCTACAGAAGTTATCTGGTCGAGAGACACGGTTTATGACTGCCATGAATCATAATGTATCTAAAAAACTCGTTCAGTTCGCAATGCAAAATGAAGTCTCCGTAATCGGTATGGAAGATTTGACAGGTATTAGGAAGAGAACGGAAAGCAAAGTATCCAAAGAGTTTAGGTACGAGCATTCCAGTTGGGCATTTCGACAGCTACAAGGCTTTGTGGAATACAAAGCCAAAGAAGCCGGGATAGCTGTAATCTACGTGAATCCTGAATTTACTTCCCAAACCTGCCCAAGATGTAACCACATCAGCCGAAATAACCGGAAGGGCCTAGCCTTCCGATGCGAAAAATGCGGTTACGAAACCCATGCCGATAGAGTTGGTGCAATGAATATTGAGCACCGAACACGAGACTTGAGGTATATCCTTGAGTCTCAGGGCGGTTTAGTCAGCCCGCCAAACGCGACACGACTTTTTACATAGTCGCAAGCCACGTCCTTCAGGGCGTGGTAGTTGACACGCCTGATATTTCCACATAGACCCTCGTTGCCCGGTCGCAGATCTCCTCCCAGTCATACTTCTTGGCCTCTTCTATGCACCGCCCTCGCATTTTTTCCTTCATTTGCAGCGTGCGGCAAATCGCCCCGGCTATAGCCTGCTCTGTAGGCTCGCATACCGCCCCGGTCTCCTTCGTGACCAGATCCATAACTGCGTTCATTCTATGCTTGACGGTCACCACAGGCAGCCCGCAAGCATTCGCCTCCAGGGCGGCCATGCCGAAGCCCTCTCTGGTGGAGGGCGTTGCGAATATGCGTGAGGATTTCATGAGAGCTAAAGCCTCATTGTAGTCTTCCAGAAAGCCAAGGAACAGTACATTCTTTTCCAGTCCCAGTTCCAAGACCAGGGACTTCAGCCTTCCAGCCTCCGGACCATCGCCAACGATCAGGGCTTTTACATCCGGGACTTCCAACTTGACAATATTTAAGGCCTTGATGAGAAGATCCAGATTCTTGTGCTCGACCAGCCTTCCCACGTAGATGACATCTGAGTGCTCTTGAGAAGGCATAACGCCGGAAATTTTCTTCCAATCGATGCCATTGGGCACAACCTGTACCCCTCTTGCCCCCCGGTCCAATAGCTCACTATGCGTCCTCTCCGATACGGCAATGTTCCTCTGTGTCAGCCGGGCAGCGGCCCACTCAACTGCCTGGCCGGCCCTGCCCTTCTCTCCCAGGTACTCGCGCCAGTAATCGCCCCACACCTCATGCCAGGTGATGAAGAGCTTCTGCCCTCTGAGGCTGGAGAGCATCTTTGCCGAGAAGCAGGATAGATAAGGGAAATTCTGGCAGTCGATAACATCGCAGTCGGTGCGTAGAGACAGAAGCTTGCCCGCGAAAAAAGCGGCCTCATAGATCGATCGCTTGCCTTTGACATAAAGGGGCATGGGCGGGCAGATGCCGTGCAGGTTTACGCCCTCTCTCTGTATCTCATCATCTCCCGTCCACCACTTTATGCCGTAGCAGTGCACCTCATGGCCTCGCGCCGCCAGCCGGCGGGATAGCTCATAAATCCTCTTCTCCGCTCCGCCCTTTACCCAGGGGTAGACGGCGTCGTAAACATAGGCGATCTTCAACTCCGACCCCTGGGACCTAATCATCCTGCTGCCCATTGCTCAGCAACAGCAGGCTGATGAACATCCCCGAGAAGATGGTCTGTATTCCCAGAATGGACAGAATCATGGCCATCATGGCGTTCTGGTATGCATCCAGTGCACCGAAGCCTGTCGCCCCCCAGCTGAAGAGGACCTTTCCTCCGAGAAGAACGCCCAACCCGAGCAATAGCAGTCCCAGGAGCAACTCTTTTTCCAGGAAGTGGTAACTCATCAGCCTCTTCATCCTTCCCGAGCCGGATAGTCCGTAAGCGACTCCAAAAGCATCGAAGTGCAGGCCGGCCAGAAACATCTGGTAGCCTATGATGAGCAGCAGTCCTCCCAGGATCAGAGAATGCATTCTCGATGTGCCCTGCAGATAAACTCCGGCTGTCAGGACCAGTCCCAGGCAGAGGGCCAGCAGGCCGGGAACGAGAAGAAAAGGCACAGGACGGTAGAGCATCATAAAGCGCATATGTCTCCAGCCGTCCGTAAAGGATTGAAGTTTGGAACTGCCTTTGCGGGGATGATAGGTGATGGGAACTTCTGCGATCCTCAGTTTCTTGGAAGCGGCTTCAATCACCATTTCCGAGGCGAACTCCATTCCGCCCGACCTCAGGTTCAGCCTTTGCAGGGCCTCGCGGGTTATGGCCCGCATACCGCAGTGTGCATCCGATATGCCGGCGGAAAAGAGCAGGTTCAGCACCCAGGTGAGAGTCGGATTTCCAATATACTGATGAAGAACAGGCATTGCTCCCGGAAGTATCTCTCCTTTTAGCCGTGACCCCATAACCATATCGAAGCGGCCGCTCTGGAGGAGTTTGAGCATCTCCCTCATTGCTTTTGGATCATAGGTCAGATCACCGTCCATTAACACTATGTAATCTCCGTTTGCCTCCTTGAACGCAGTCAGATAGGCATTCCCGTAACCCAATTTTTCCGGCCTTAATACCTTCGCGCCGCATGATAAGACAATCCGGGCAGTCTCGTCCGTAGAGCTGTCGGCGACCAGAATCTCTCCCAGCAGCTTCATCTCGGCGAATGTCTCTTGGGCTCGCAAAATGCACTCGCCAATGGTCTCTGCCTCATTCCTGGTGGGGATGATCAGACTGACTAAGGGCACAATCCATAGCGTTGTAGCTTCATCTGTTAAGACTTTTCCTTTACCCGGGGCCGGGAGCCAAAACCCTTTATATAATGTTTTCCTTATCGGGAAACATGGATGGAGGGAAGAGGAGCGAGAAGGCAGAGCTGCTTGCCGTTGTTCTCGTCGGCTTTTTATTGAAGTTGTTTGCGGGGCGTAGTTCCCTAACTGAAAGCGGCGTTATTCTGCCTGGCTATGATGAGTTTTATCATATGCGCAGGATCCTATATACTGTGAACCATTTTCCGGACACCCTTTGGTTCACAGTATATAGGATTTATCCGCATGGTTTGAATCTAACCTGGCCTCCTCTCTTCGATCAGCTCTGTGCCGCGCTATCTTTAGCCCTGGGCCAGCATAGCCAGGCAGGCATTGAGATGGTGTCAGCCTTGGTGCCAATGCTCATCGGCTCCATAGCAATCGTAGTGGTTTACTATCTGGTGAGGGAGCTATTTGATCGCAGAGTAGCTCTTCTGGCAGCTTTCATGACCTCTCTGGCTCCTTACTACCTCTTGTACACGATGTTTGCCGCCCTGGACCACCATTGCCTGGAGGTGCTTTTGCAGCTAATGTCTCTCCTCTTCATCGTCATGGCCCTCTCCCGCCACGAGAAGAGATACCTCTTTGCAGTCTTGGCCGGCCTGACAATGGCGGCTCTGGCATATACCTGGCAGGGCACAGATGTCTATCTCGGGATTTTCCTGATTTATGCTGTGGTCAAGATAACCCTGGATCTAAAGAACGGGTCGGATTCAAAGGATACCACGACAACGCTCTTGGCTGCCTATGGCGTGGCTTTGATCCTGGTTCTTCCCTTCTGGAGCACTCCCTGGATGTCTCCCTCCTTCCTGGGATTGGCGGCAATGATCGTTGCCATATCCATCATTTATGCCCTCACTCATTTTATGGTGGCAAGGAAGCTTTCCTGGACGTCCTTTCCTCTGGGTATCCTGCTTCTAGCTGCCGTCTTCGCTCTTATCTCCCCGCTTACAGGCGGCTTGTTCGGATTAAGTGGGCTGATCCATTCAGGACTTGCGTACATCTGGGGGGGCGAGATGATCGGTAAGATCGGTGAAGCCGAACCTCTTATTTTTGATGCCGATACGTTTTCCCAGGTCGTATTCTCTCGTCTTGGGTTGAATATTCTCTTATCACTGGCGGGGATGGCGGCCAGCATCGCCTTCATCCGGCGAAGCGATGCTGCAAAGAGACCCGGTCAGATACTTCTTCTGGTGTGGGCCGTCTCCACCATCCTTCTCACCATTGGGCAATCCAGGTTCCTTTACATATCCACCATCTCGATGGGAGTGCTGATTAGCATTCTATTATTTTGGATCCTGGATTACGTCGCAAAGAATTTTACAAAGCGCGAACAAAGAGCATCACCATGGCTGACTCTTGCTATGTTGCTGCTTCTCGTTCTGCCTACCATGATCGATACCATCTCTTTTGCACAGAGTACACCACCTGAGGTGAGCGGAGATTGGTACCAATCTCTCATCTGGCTGAAGGATAACAGCAACACCACCAGTTATTATGATAATCCGGTCAAGAATGCAGAGTACAGCGTCATGAGCTGGTGGGATTATGGGAACTGGATTCTCTACTTATCCCAGAGGCCGGTGGTGGCGAATAACTTCCAGGCAGGTGTGGAGGACTCCGCCAAGTTCTATCTATCCGAGAGCGAGGAGAATGCAACTGCCGTGCTTGACGCGCGAAGATCTCGCTACATCTGGACTGATTACAATCTGATCTACGGAAAGCTGCCGTATCTTACTACCTGGGCAAATGAGGATATTGACAGCTATATGAAAATGCAGGATTACGGGCTGCAAATTGCCGCGATACCAACGCAAAGGCTTTTCAATACAACCCTGGCGCGCCTTTACTTCTTCGATGGGGCAGGGACAGGCCATTTCCGGCTGATCTATGAATCACCCACATTCCTTGGCGAAAGCCCGGCAAAGAGCGAGGTCAAGATCTTCGAGTATGTTCCTGGCGCATTGATACGGGTAAAGACCGGCCCGGACCAGAGGGTGGGTGCATTGCTGAATATGACCACAAATCAGGGACGGTCCTTTACCTACGTGAAACAGGCTTCATCTTCGCCAAAGGAGGGAGCTTTTGAGTTAAGGGTTCCTTACTCCACAGTGAGTCGTTACGAAACTCATGCTACCGGCCCCTTTATGGTATTCTCCGGCAACCAGGCCGGTGTGAAGATGCAAAGCCTCGATGTGAGCGAGGAAGACGTTCTCAAAGGCAAGACCCTTGAAGTGTCACTGTGACTTCCTCCCCACCCTAAAGGATGGGGCTTCCTGCTTCGACGAACCGGCGCTTACTTTGGACATAGGCCAAAGCCGGAGGTCGGTTCTCCACAGGCTATCCCCCTCAGTCCGAGGGTTCTGATTCCCATGCTTGCATTGAGATCTCTGCAGATTATTAAACCACACCGAGAGCAGATATGCACCCTATCTTTTAGCTTCTTGGACACGATCTCGCCACAAGCGGAACATCTTTGGCTAGTGTTATAGGGATTAACCAATACCACGGTTTTGCCAGCTCTTTCAGCCTTGCTCACCGTGAAGCGTATTAGCTTTCCCCATGATACATCCTGAATATGCTTTGCCAGACAGTGGTTCTTAAGCATATTCTGAATGCTCAGATCTTCAAATACTATACTGTCAGCCGAGCTTACCAGTTTCCTGGAT
>Ga0209777_10005585_pt1 | contig 14412 bp, 14 predicted proteins | sample FrelakmetHBP12HB_FD_187147 | JGI IMG/M metagenome (GOLD analysis project Ga0209777, IMG submission 187147) | Freshwater lake sediment microbial communities from the University of Notre Dame, USA, for methane emissions studies -HBP12 HB (SPAdes)... | ecosystem: Environmental > Aquatic >...
GCCGCCGCCAATTATCATGATCTTATAACGCAGGAAGAAAGCGACTGATCCGTTATTATGGCTTGGAGATTACTGGATTTCCAAAATAATAATATTTTTAAAAACATGGCCATAGACGAGGTGGTTTTTCGCGAAACAATAAAAAACAAAAAATATCCTACAATCAGGTTTTACGAATCAAATCCGTCTGCTGTTTCCATCGGTTATTTTCAGGATGCGAAGAAAGAAGTCAACATTGAGAAATGTAACAGGGAAGGAATTGATATTGCCAGAAGGATAACAGGAGGGAAAGCGGTTTTCCATTTTAATGAAATAACTTATTGCGTTGTAGCCGGGGAGCAGGAAAAGATATTTCCCTCTAATATTTCGGGAACGTATAAGGTAATCAGTAAATGTATAGCCCGTGGTCTGGCTTATTTGGGAATAAGGGCGGATTTGGCTGAAGGCGGCCGTGTTGGGGCAGGAGAAGAACTAAAATCCTGCTGCTTTTCCGTTCCTTCTAAAAATGAGCTTTTAGTTGAGGGGCGCAAGATTTGCGGCAGCGCTCAAGTGAGAAGAAGAGGCGGATTTTTACAGCATGGTTCATTGCTTCTGGCTTTTGATCCGTGGGAAACGGCCTCTTTACTGCTGCCTGCGCGCACTCCTGAACAACTGGAAAAACTGAGAGAAACAGTAACGGCGATTAACGAAGAGCTTGTTTCGCCAGGTGATGTGCAGGAAATTTGTTTACAATTGAAAAGGGGGTTCAGTGATGAGCTTGGTGTAGAGCTCTTGGAAGAAACTCTGACGCCAGCGGAAGAAACATTGAAGAATGAATTGATTAAAAAATATATTGACATGAACTGGAATATAGAAAGGGAAAAAACATTTTAAAGCGGATTGATTATAAAATGAAAATCAGTGATTTGGTGGCAAAAGGTATCTGGAAACAAAGCGGCTATATTGCGCCGGAGGTTACGGGCGCGATAAAAATGGATGCCAATGAAAATCCCATCAGTTTACAGGAACCATTAAAGAAAAAGCTCATGGAAGAAATGAGCAGGGTTGATTTAAACCGTTATCCCGTAGCCGGCGCTCCTGAACTACGCGGCAGATTTGCTCAATATTACGGTGTGGATAATGATATGGTTATGTTGGGCAACGGATCTGATGAACTGATTCAAACCCTTTGTCTGACGCTGAAAGGGAAAATAAACGGCGTGCTGGTTCCCGTTCCTACTTTTTCCATGTATAAAATTATCGCTGTTAATACCGGCAATAAAGTTGTTGAAGTTCCCTTGGATAAAAAATTCGATCTCGATGTTGACGCAATCATAGATAAAATAAAAGCAAACTTTCCCGCATTGATGTTTTTGAGTTATCCGAACAGTCCCACCGGTAATATTTTCAGCCGGAAAAAAATAGAAACTATCATCAAAAAAACTCCCGGCATTGTCGTCATTGATGAAGCTTATGCCGCTTTTTCCGGCCAGACACTGCTTCCTTTGCTAAAAAAATACGATAATTTGATTTTCTTGAACACACTGTCCAAATTGGGACTTGCCTCTCTGCGTCTTGGTTTGTTGATTGGCAACAGAGATATTGTTGCCCAATTGGACAAAGTTAGATTACCTTATAATGTCAATTCCTTATCGCAGATAGCCGCCAATTTTTTTCTGGAGTATCAGGACGAATTTTCCAAGCAAATTGCGGAAATAATTAAAAGACGTGAAGAGCTTTACCTGGGATTGAAAGAAATTGCCGAAATTAAACTCTATCCCTCCCAGGCGAATTTTATTTTTTTTAGTTGCGCTTTTGATTCCAATCGCATATATAACAAACTCGTTGCGGAAGGTATCATTGTAAAAAATTTGAATCTGCCGCCGCTGATGCCCAATTGTATGAGGGTTACCGTAGGAAATAGTAAGGAAAACGAAGCCTTCCTAAGGGCGTTAAAAAGTGTTATTCCCAAGTAAGGAGCGTGATTTAAAATTAATTGAAAATTTCAGGGTAGTTTACGGCGCAGAAAATCTCTGTTTTTGCCGTACTGCCCTTTTTTTATTTTAATGAGACTCCAATATGACAAGTGAAGCGCAGTCAGATTGGTTAGTCGTAATGAGGCTAAAACTTCAAAAGCAAAGCGTATTGAAGTTTTTTAGCCGAATTACCCCAATAGCCAAAAGGCTATTGGAAATGATCCCACTTGCGAAGGCAAGTGGGATCATATGTGAGTACGCCAACGTAGTTGGCGGGGAAGCGGGGTTCATACCCGTCGTTTCTAACGATTTTGTAAGTAAAATTATTAATTAATTGTAACGAAAATTAGGAGGAATTAACTTGGAAGTAAAAGTAATTGACAATGATGTAGAGAAAGCCCTGAAAATCCTGAAAAACAAACTTTCGAAAAGCGGCTTATTTAAAGAATTAAAAGTCCGTCGTGCTTATGAAAAGCCTTCAGTAAAGCAAAAGAGAAAAAAAATTGAGGCACAGCGCAGACTGGCCAAAGTTCAAAGACGCCGCAAGTTTTAAGCTTACAGTTTGCTAATACAGCAATTTTTTATTTTTGCTTCGGGGGAGTAGCGCCTTATGGAAGAAAAACAATACGTAATTGATGCGCTGTCCATCAATGAATCATGGCGGGTATTTCGCATCATGGCGGAATTTGTCGAGGGCATTGAGACTCTCTCTGATGTTAATAATGCCGTCACTATTTTCGGTTCCGCCCGAGTTAAGCCGGATGATATTTACTATCAGAAAACCGAAAATTTGACCAGGCTTCTGGTCCAAAATGGATTTAGTGTAATCACCGGCGGCGGTGGTGGAATTATGGAGGCGGCCAATAAAGGCGCCAACGAAGCCGGCGGCAAATCAGTTGGAATGAATATTCAATTGCCCTTTGAACAAAAGCCGAATCCTTATGCGAATATTCATCTTCATTATAAGTATTTTTTTATTCGCAAGGTTATGTTTGTCAAATATGCTGTTGCATATGTGATCTTGCCGGGCGGATTCGGCACGATGGATGAACTTTTTGAGGCGCTTACTTTAATACAGACAAAAAAAATCAAATCTTTCCCCTTGATTTTAATGGGGAGCGAGTACTGGCAAGGTTTATTGGATTGGTTGAAAAAGACAATGCTTGCGGAAGGTAAAATTTCTCCTATCGATTTCGATTTGATTCAAGTCGTCGATGAACCGGAAGAAGTTGTGAAGCTCATTAAAAAATACATTATAGTTTAATCCTCTAAATTAGTTTTAATAGCCATGGAAAAAATCTTCACCAATTTGAAAAAAGGTATTATTGCGCCTTGTTATCTTCTTTATGGAGAAGAAGAATATCTAATCAACGAAACCCTCAATAAGATTTTAGATATAATAGTGCCGGAGGGAAACCGGGATTTCAGCCTATTTTATCTTGATGGCGAAAATACTGACATTTCTAATCTGATTGAACATATCTTAACACCTTCTCTCTTAGGCGACAGAAAAGTAATCGTAGTTAAGAACACTACTATTTTTCAGTCCCGCGAAAATCTTGCCAAATTAGTTCAAAAGATACGCGGCAATATTGATGAACAACCGGCCAAAGCGGTAAAATATTTTCTGACTTTTTTAAAAATAGCGGGGTTCTCTTTAGAAGATTTACAGGACGCCGGTTGGCGAAAGATAAACGATGATGAGTGGAGTAAAATTGTAAAAGGAGATGCGGGGGAAGACCGCGAAAAATGGTTGCCCCGTATTTTGGAAATTTATTCCAGTTCCGGACTCACCGAGTCATCCGGCGCGGATAAAACAGAAAACTTGGAAGACATTATTAAAAATGGCCTACCCGGAGGAAATTGTCTGATCTTTACGGCGGAGGCTGTGGATAAAAAAAGAAGACTTTACAAGATTATTTCTGAGCTGGGGGGTGTCCTTTATTTTGGCGCGCCACGGGGGGAAGCCGCCCAAAAAGAAATTCTCCAGAAGGAAGCCCAAAAATTACTTGATGATTATGGAAAGAAATTATCACCGACAGCGTGGATTGCTTTAGGTAAAAAAACGGGGTTTGAGTTGCGTCGTTCCCTTACTGAATTGGAAAAATTGATTTTCTTTGTAGGAGAATGCGACACCGTTGAAGAAAAAGACGTCGAAGAAGTTGTCGGCAAGACGAAGGAAGATTCCATATTTGATTTAACGACAGCTTTAAGTGAGAAAAATCAGTTGGCCGCGCTTGCCGCCTTGAAAGCATTACTCGATCAAGGCACGCATCATTTGATCATTCTGTCCATGATTGTTAGAGAAATCAGATTTTTACTGCAGGCCAGAATTTTAGTGGATTCTGCAAAACTGCCTAAGTTTAAAAATAATATGGAATATGGCTGGTTCCAGAAAAATGTTTATCCCGTGCTTGGTGAATTGGAAGTATCCATGGCTAAGCGTGACGGTCTTCTTTTCAGCCAGCATCCTTTTGTTGTTTTTAATGCCTTGAATAACTGCAGTCGTTTTACTTATCCGCGCCTGATCAACTTTCTTGATGAATTGCTGGAACTCGATCGCTCCTTTAAATCTTCCGCCTCCAGCCCGCAATTATTGCTGGAGATGTTCTTGATTATGGCCTGTTCTAAAGATTGATGTGTTTATCCCGCATCGCTTCACTCTGGGGATATCCCTATGTGCTTTGCACACGGGATAATTCCATCTACGCTTCAAATTTCGTTTCACTCATTTTCAGCGAATGTCATTGATTCGACCAACGCTTCCTATAGTCAGCGAGTCTCATTAAAAGAGAAGCCGGCTTTTAGCCGGCTTCTCTGATATTTCTTAAAGGAAGATATTTCCCTTTAGTTTATAATAATTGGTATGGTGGTAACAAGACCTTTAGGAGTCGTAACGTTTATAGCCACAGGTCCAAAAGGATAGCTGATAAGAGTTCCGCCTTCTGCCGCTATGCAACCTGATCCTCCATTTATTATCAGGGCAACCTTTGTTCCCCCGGCGTGAGTGGTATCGACCACAGGTGTCCCCGCAACATTAACTGACGCTGCAGCAGCAGTAGTCTTTACAGGAGGACCTGGGTCAATGTATGTATAGTTAACATTGGTTTGAGCGTTATTCACGGCCACTGTTGTTCCCGCCGGCATGGGATTGTAGTTTCCGTCCATTAACCAGAATTCATACTCAGCAAAGCATGAACTGGTGATACTAAAAAGGTTTTGTGATATTTGAGCAGTAGAGCCGGACAGGATTATGACTTGACTGCGCCGCACATAGTTTTGCCCCCAAGTGCCGCCGCAAGTATTTTGCTTACTAGGCGCACTTGCGTAATCAGCTGGATAGGCAGTGACCGCGGCACCACCCCCGATATGGGTTCCGCAGGCTGTTGTTCCTGCAGCTTGCGGGTAACTGATATATTGTTCCAGAAGATTGGGCTGTGACGTATTCGAATCCCATGTACCGTTTTCGTTGGAGTCCAGGAACAAAGCGCCCAAGTCGTAAAATGTTTCTCCGGGATCCCACATATTGTTTTCGTTGGAATCAACGAAACTTTCCTCACCCAAGGCATAAGCCAGTATCGTCACCCGGCCATCTTGAACATAAAGATTCGGACCTCCGTTAATGGTAATCGGCGTAACACCATCATACTCCAAAGCCGCTACCGCGCCCTTTACCCCAGTTGGCGGACCGTAATCTATTGTTTCACCTATTGGTCTGTATGCAGCGCTTGTGAACGTAACTGTACAGGTTCCATTGGTCGTTGTACAAGACGCCGGTTTAATTTGCGCTCCCTCAGTTATAAAGTTGACCGCTGTCCCGTCAGGCACGGGCTCGCCCAGACGATCCGATGCGATAATAGTTAATGCGGAGGTCACGCCGTCATAAGCCCAACCTTCGATATTGTGGGTTTGGACGCTAAGCGAGAAAAAGTTCTGCGTCGGCAATCCAGTTGTTATCGTTAGCGTGTTGGACTGACTGAGAATTGTCGTCCCATGTATTGTTGCCACAACCCAGACAGGCGTCGGCACCGTCCCCGCAGTGACCGCAGTCGTGACATACCCATTGATATCCGATGCCGCCTGTGTGGCGGAGAGTGTGATTCCACCCGGGGCGTGGGGGGGGGCCAGAGTGAAATCAACGAGCACATTTCCCACGCCATTATTGTTGCTATCCACCACCTGGAATTTCACTACAGAACTTTTCGGCAATGTTGCCGCTCCCGCTGTCGAAGTTCCAATGATGGAAGGCGTTGCCGATATAAATTGTATATTGTTGGCGGTAGGTATTGCAACCGTAATAGTGTTGCTGGCACTAGCCCCTCCAGTTACAGTGGCTGTTATCAAGTCTGAAGTGGTACCGCAACCGTTATCCTTATAGGTGGAAGCCGCTATGCCCGTGCCTACATTACTCGTTACCGGGCTGGTAAGTGTCGCCTTGCCTTGGGCGACGCAGGGGGAAGTAAAGGCCACCGAAATAGGCACTGTAGCGGGAGAGGGACCTATCGATACCAGTACACTGACACTACTGGTGCCGTAAGACGAGATTGATGGCGAACCAAAAGTAAGCGCGCCCAAGGTAACCGTTGCTCCATTAACCGCTATGCCAACCGGCGTGCTCGTAACAGTTTCAGTAGTTCCATCCGTGGTGACTGGCGCTGATGCCGTAATGCTGGTAGCTCCTGTTGAATCAGTGCTCGCCGCGTTTACCAGGATTGAAGCGACGCCGCTGGCGTTTGTCAATGCTGACGCAGAGGCGGGAGTAAACGTGACAAGTGAACTTGTTGCCGCGAAGGTCACGACCGCGCCGTTTGCCAGCGCTCCGGTGGCATCCCTGACTATCGCGGTAGCAGTTACCGGAGTTCCGAACGTTACACTGGACGGAACGCTTAAAGTAAGAGAACTCAGGTCGGTTGTTGTTGTACCAGTGCCAGTGCCAGTGCCAGTGCCAGTGCCAGTGCTTGGAGTTTCATTATTGCCGCCGCAGGCAACAAGACAACAAAATAGGGCAAAAAATATCAGCAGCAATAATGACCGTGAGAATTTTGCCTTGGTTGATTTTATCATTTTAATCTCCTTTTTATGAGGGACAGATGATATTTTTTTCTATGGTATAATTTTACCAGAAATATTATTATATTTCAACCTTTTTTTACTCCCGCCGCCTTTGTTGATTACAACTTTTTGATTTTGATTTGCGTCTGCCTTTTAGCCCGCGAGAGTCTTTTTGCCGGCCCCTTCTTTTTGTGTTGACGCTCAGGATTCTCATCTTTTTTTTCTGACGCAAAGTTGCTTACAAGCGATGGAGAAATAACCTTATTCATGATTACTTCAAATTCTACGGATGTCAGAGCGGTTTTGCCGCACCGGGTGATATAGGAGACTATTTCGCGATCGGAAGAAACCACGAGGATATCTTCCGCTGTATGAGCCGCTATTAGTTTTATGACATCATCAGCTTTTTCACCGTGGCGTGAATAAATAATATTAATTTTTCCGGCCCGATCGCGTCCTTCATCCGCTGGACCATTTTTCCAGCCATCGAAAACAACGGTAATTTTATGTCCCCTTCTTTTTTCGTATTCAATAAGTTTAGCTATCAGCGCCCTGCGTCCTTCTTCGAGGCTTTGCCGTTCATAACGCCGCAAGGTATCGGATTGCCGAATCAAATTGTAACCATCAATTAAAATATGCATAGTGTAATTTTGACATATCCAGGCCGCTTGTTCAATAAAATTCTGCTGTTTTTTCTGTCGGGGGTTTTCCCTTGACTTTGGCGCATATAGTTTGTTAGCCTTCAAAAGAGCTGCGATTATGAAAATATAACTGGATAAGCTAATTTTATCCTGACCACGGGTATGATCTACGCAACGAGTTGCAGTGCTCATACCCTCCGCTTTGCGGGATATCCCTAAGTGCTTTGCACACGGGATAATTTCCAATAGCATTTAGCTATAGGATAATTCGACTAAAAAACTTCAATGCGCTTTGCTTTTGAAGTTTTAGTCTCATTACGTCCAACAAGTTTCAGTCGAAGATGACCTTTAGGTTACGCGCTTCGCTTCTGAAACTTGGACTCATTAATTCGAGCTGCAAGCTTCAGAGCACTCCGTTCCTGAAGCTTGGGTCTCATTTAAAATACAACTAAAGGGGAAGTAAAAATGGAAATCAAAAAAGTTTGTGTGTTGGGCGCCGGTTTAATGGGCAATGGAATCGCGCAGGTTTGCGCGCAGGCGGGATATGAAGTTACCATGCGTGATATTGAACAGCGCTTTGTTGACGGCGGGATGAACACTATTAAGAAGAATCTCGGCCGCGACACGGAAAAAGGCAAAATCACCAAAGAACAGATGGAAACGGTCCTCGGCCGTATCAAACCCACTTTGGATTTAAAGGAAGCAGCAACCGGCGCGGATATAGTGGTCGAAGTTGTTATTGAAGTTATGGATGTGAAGAAAAAGGTTTACGCGGAACTCGAAGCAATAGTTCCCGCGCATTGCCTGTTTTTCACGAACACTTCCGGGTTGAGCATCACGGAAATGGCTTCCGTGACCAAAAGACCTGATAAGGTAATCGGCACTCATTTCTTCAATCCGGTTCCCGTGATGAGGCTTTTGGAAGTAATCTGCTGTTATCAGACTTCCGTTGAAACGCTGGAAATAGCGAAAGAGTGGGGCAAAAAAATCGGCAAAGAAGTTATTATTGTGAAAGAAGCTCCGGCGTTTGTCGTCAACCGCATTCTATGCGTGATGCTCAACGAAGCTTTCTACGTGCTGGATCAAGGTCTGGCCTCCGCCGAGGATATCGACAAGGGCATGATGCTGGGATGCAATCATCCCATTGGGCCGCTGGCGCTGGCTGATCTGGTTGGCCTTGATACTTTGCTACGAATCATGGATGATATGTACAGAGAACTGGGCGACAAATACCGCCCCGCGCCTCTTTTGAGAAAGCTTGTTCGTGCGGGAAATTTCGGGCGCAAGTCCGGCCGCGGCGTTTATGATTACAGTAAGAAATAAAAGCCGGAGAATTTACGACTTTTAATTGGTACTAAAAAATTTTATGGAGAAAAATTATTTATGAAAACCAGAATTACAGAACTTTTTGGCATTAAGTATCCCATTATTTTATCCGGCATGAGTTGGATCAGCGTACCGAAAATGGTTGCAGCTGTTTCCAACGCCGGAGGTTTGGGAATTTTAGCAACAGGTCCCTTTAACGCCGAGCAAACACGTCAGGCAATCAAAGAAATCAGGAGTCTTACAGATAAACCCTTTGGAGCCAATGCCACGCTTCTTTTTCCGGGCGCTGCCGAAAATGCCAAAGTTTTATTGGAAGAAAAAGTACCGGTAATCAATTTTTCCTTGGGCAAAGGCGACTGGATTGTGAAACAGTCTCACGGCTACGGCGGCAAGGTTATCGCCACGGTGGTCAACGCGCGCCACGCGAAACGGGCGGAGGATTATGGTTGTGACGGCGTCATCGCCACCGGCCACGAAGCGGCGGCACACGGCGAGCACGTGACTTCTTTGGTGCTTGTCCCTTCTCTGGTTGATGTGGTGAAAATACCAGTTATCGCCACCGGTGGTTTTGGTGATGGGCGCGGCCTCGCGGCGGCGCTGGCGCTGGGCGCGGAAGGCATTGCCATGGGCACGCGTTTTATGACGACCAAGGACAGCCCCCTGCATAGTGTTTATAAAAAACTATCCATCGATAAAGATGTGGAAGATACTTTGTATTCGGATAGATTTGACGGACTTCTCTGCCGTATTATGAAGACCGACGCCGCGGAAAGAGCCATTAAGAAGGGTTTGAATCTGCCGGCGGCATTTTTCAACGCGCAGGAGATCGCCAAACAACTGAAAATGCCTTTCTTTAAATTATTCATCGGCGTTCTGTTGTCCGGCTGGAAAAACGCCCGGCAGTTAGCCTTTATGGCTAATGGCTTCAAGGCGATAAGAACCGCAACGGAAGACGGCGATTTGAAACAGGGTGTTCTTCCTGTGGGACAGGTTACAGGCTTGATTCATGATGAACCAACGGTAGCTGAACTGATTGAAAGAATTGTGGCCCAGGCAAAACAGCAACAGGAAAAACTTAATGCTCATTTTTCGTAAATAGCACAACCGGATAAAATATGTTTCAGAATAAAAAAGTGGTAGTAGTCATGCCGGCTTATAATGCCGAGAAAACCCTTCTCAAAACATACGAGGAGGTTATGGCTCAGGGCATTGTTGATATGGTTATTCTTGTCGATGACGCCAGTCCCGATAATACCGCAAAGGTAGCGGCTAATCTTCCCAGGACAAAAGTTTTTATTCATGAACGAAATCTCGGCTACGGAGGCAATCAGAAAACATGTTACCGGCTGGCGCTGGAAGAAGGGGCGGATATTGTAATCATGGTGCATCCCGATTATCAATACACGCCAAAATTGATTCCGGCGATGGCTTCTTTAATCGGCAATGGTCTTTACCATTGTGTGCTCGGTTCCCGCATCCTCGGCGGCTATGCCCTGAAAGGCGGCATGCCGCCGTGGAAATATATCGCCAACCGTTTCCTGACTCTTGCGGAAAATGTTTTAATCGGAGCGAAACTCTCCGAATACCATACCGGGTACCGCGCCTTTTCCCGCGAGCTTTTACTGCGCCTGCCGCTGAAAAATAATTCCGATGATTTTGTCTTTGATAATCAGATGCTGGCTCAGATTGTCTGGTTTGGATATACCATCGCGGAAGTAAGTTGTCCGACAAAATATTTTGCCGAAGCGTCCTCTATTAATCTTAGCCGGAGTATTGAATATGGCATTGGATGCCTGAAAACAACGTGTGCTTTTCGCCTGGCTAAAATGAACTTAATAAAGTCTGTTTTGTTTCCCATACAGAAATGAAAATATGAACATACGACCGGTGTGATAATAGGATATTATACTTTAATTTTTTTTAATCTAGGTTGTTTGACTATTGGCGGCAAGTTTCAATGAGGCGATTGTTTTTTGATAATCGTCAGTGCCGAAAATCGCGGCTCCGGCGACGATTACATCGGCTCCGGCCTGAGCGATATCGCCGATATTTTTCAGATTCACCCCTCCGTCAACTTCCAGTAGAGGTTTGTGCGGCAGTCCTTCCAGCATATTATTAGCCCGGGCGATTTTTGACAAGGAAGTCGCAATGAACTTCTGTCCGCCGAATCCGGGATTGACAGTCATAATCAACAGAAGATCAATATGGAAAATAACATTTTCTACTTGCGCAAGCGGCGTCGCCGGATTTAAGGAAACACCAGCTCGCTGACCGAAACTTTTAATCAAGTCAATTGTCCGGGAGAGATGATTTGTGGCTTCCGCGTGAACAGTGATAATATCGGCGCCCGCGTGGGAGAAAGATTCAATGTATCTGTCGGGATTTTCAACCATCAGGTGAACATCAAAAGGAAGTTTTGTTGTTTTTCTCAAGGCCGATATTATTGCCGGTCCCATGGTAATGTTAGGGACAAAATTTCCGTCCATTACATCTATATGAATCCAGTCGGCGCCGGCTTTTTCTACGGCAGCGATTTCCTCACTCAGTCTGCTGCCGTCGGCGGAAAGAATCGAAGGGGCAATTATTTTCATTGATTATTTTCTCCCCAGCTTGTTTATTAAGTTAAATATACTAAAGAGCAGCCATTGTCAATCACAGGTATTTAATACCAATTTGCTTTCTTTGGCTAACTTTGTTGGCAGCGTAGCCAGTTTCCTCAACGTATTAAAATGTACGCCTTCGGAGCCACCTTCTTGCCGCCTTGTTATCCTTCGAAATCGAATTGATATTACCTTTCCCTGCCTATGCGTGATTATTTAACTTAGCAGCTGAAGAGAAATGTTCCTTGACACTAAAGCAGAAAAAATTGAAGATACAGACATGTATATTTTATATAATATTATTCTATTTGCCGCGGCAATTATTATTTTACCCTATTTTTTGCTGAAAATAATTTTTACCGGTAAATATCGCAAAAGTTTCATCCAGAAACTTGGAGGAAGACAAGCGGAAATACTGGCTAATTTGAAAGATGGGCCGCGGGTCTGGATTCATGCGGTTTCAGTCGGCGAGGTCACTGCTGCCGCGCCGATAGTCGCTTCTTTAAAAATTAAAAGGCCGGAAGTTCAGATTATTTTTTCTACTTCCACGGAAACAGGCCAGGAAATGGCGCACAGATTTATCAAAGACGTCGCTGCATTTTTTTATTTCCCTCTGGATATTCCTTGTATTGTGCGTAAAATGATCAGGTTAGTTAAACCCGATGTTTTTGCGCTGGTGGAAACGGAACTTTGGCCTAATTTTCTTAGGGCCTGCGCAGAGCGCCGGATAAAAACATTGATGGTTAACGGCCGGATTTCGCCCCGTTCTTATAGCAGATACCGCCTGACAAGGTTTTTTTGGAAAAGAATTCTTTATAATTTAAACGCCGCCGGAATGATTTCGGAGATTGACGCGGTACGGCTGAAAAATATCGGTATGGATCCCACAAAAATTAAAGTGCTGGGAAACGCGAAATATGACGCGTTGGCGGCTCTGGCCGCGCCTGCCCTGCAGGAAGAAATCGCCCACCGGTTCAACGCGCGGAAAAACGAAAAATATTTTGTCGCGGGCAGCACGCACGAGGGTGAAGAAAAAATTATCATCGATGTGTATCAAGAACTATTAAAGCGTTATGCCGATTTTAAACTGATTATTGTGCCTCGACACATTGAAAGAACCAATGATGTTCTCAGCCTTTTGAGACAGGCAAGTTTTAATGATATCATAATACTTTCGGATATAAATAATGGACGGCAACGGAAAGACGAGCGAATCATAGTTGTTGATGTCATCGGAGAATTGTTCAAGGTTTATTCACTGGCAACTATTGTTTACTGCGGCGGAAGCCTTGTTCACAAAGGAGGGCAGAATATCTTAGAGGCGGCGGCGTGGGGTAAAGTAATTTTTTATGGCCCTTCGATGGAAGATTTCAGTGCGGAAAAAGCTCTGCTGGAGGAGGCTGGTTGCGGTGTGACAATAAGAAATACGGAGGAATTACTGCAAGGAATTTTTCAGGTTCTGGAAAATCCCGAAGAACTGAAGCGCCGGGGTGACCGGGGTAAATCCGTTATTTTAGCCAACATAGGCGCCGCCGCCAGATATGCCGATTTGATAAGTAAAAATATTTAGAGGGGAGGGTATCTTTATGCTGAAAAAATATGAGGAACTGAGCAAGCAGGTCAACCTGACAAAGGCTTTCATGGCAAGATCAGTTATTTACCGATACCTTAACAGAACAAACCTGATACTCTATCCGGAACTCTCCAGAATCATAGGCTGCGAGGCGTTCATCAAGCATGAAAACCACAACCCGACCGGATCATTCAAAATCAGAGGGGCGCTTAATTTCTTTCATCATATGTCGAAGGAAGAGCTGGAGGCCGGAATTCTCGTTGCCACCAGAGGCAATCACGGTTTGGCTATGGCCTGGGCGGGACAATGGTTTCATGTACCCTGCACGGTCGTAGTACCGGAGGGTAACAACCCTGAAATCAACAGGACAATAGAAAGCTACGGTGCGGAACTTATTGTTCACGGGGAAGATTTCTATGATGCTCAATCATACTGCGAAGAACTTGTGGACAGTGCGGGTTATTACTATGTCCAACAGGGCAACGAACCGGAAATATTAAATGGCCTTGCCACTATGGGACTGGAGATCATTGAAGACCTGCCGGAAGTGGACACAATTATTTGCCCTATCGGTGGCGGTGCTGGCTGTGCGTCGCTTTTAAAAACAGTACGTGCGATCAAACCCGATATACAAATAATCGGCGTGGAGGCTCAGAATGCCCCATCATTCTATAATTCCTGGAAAAAGGGAGAAATTGTGACTCTTGATGAAGCCCATACAGTCGCGGAAGGACTAGCCGCAAGAAGTGTATTCCATCTGCCCTATACCATTCTCAAAGACACCATCAGTGATGTCGTACTGCTGACCGAAAACGAGATACTTGAAGGAATCAGAGTGGCGCTGACAGCCACACATAATCTGGCCGAAGGTGCAGGAGCCGTTTCCCTGATGGCCGCTTATAAAATAAAAGACCGTCTTGCAGGCAAGAAAGTGGTTATGATTATGTCCGGCGGCAACTTGAATATGGATACGCTGAAAACAGCGCTGGCATGCTGAGATATACCGAGCCGCCTTCTTTGGCTAACTTTGTTGGCTGCGTCGTCGGCTTCCTCAACGTATTAAAATATACGCCTGCAGAGCCTCCTCCTTGCCGCCGCGTTATCCTTTGAATGCGACTTGGTATGAAAGGACACAATGAATTGTTATGTGAGAAATTTCAAAAAATATGAAACTTAATAATTATAATGGTAAATGGGATTGGGGTGTCTTTTGGCTGCATGGAATTATTGGTTTTATAGTTGGATTTCTTTTATGGTTCTCTATG
>Ga0209777_10005586_pt1 | contig 14410 bp, 14 predicted proteins | sample FrelakmetHBP12HB_FD_187147 | JGI IMG/M metagenome (GOLD analysis project Ga0209777, IMG submission 187147) | Freshwater lake sediment microbial communities from the University of Notre Dame, USA, for methane emissions studies -HBP12 HB (SPAdes)... | ecosystem: Environmental > Aquatic >...
TCATGAATGATGTTGAGGTGCAGGTTCCGGCCAATGCGGTCTTCCATCCCCTATCATCCGATTATCAACGGCTCTTTCGTACCAACACCAGCGGCCTGGCCTCGGGCAATGTGATCGAGGAGGCCATATTCCATGGTCTGGCCGAGGTCATCGAGAGAGACGCCTGGGCCCTGGTGGAAACGACACGCAACATGGGGCCGCTCATAAGTGATTTTGATGACAAGCAGGCCAAGCTTCTCCTGGACAAATTCGCCGCGGCAGAAGTGGACGTCTATCTGAGAGATATCACCAGCGATATTGGCGTCGCTACCTGCGCTGCCGTCGCCGATGATGTGAGACTGCGCGATCCTACGCTTCTCACCACCGGCATGGGAACGCACACCAGCGCGCGCATAGCAGTGCTTCGCGCTCTGACCGAGGTGGCGCAGAGCCGGCTTACCCAGATTCACGGGGCGAGAGAGGATACGACTCTGGCCGATTTCCGCAAGCAGATCGGATACGATAGGACGAAAAGGATCAATCGTCATTGGTTTGAGGCCTCCGAGAAAAAGAGCTTCTCCGAGATTGAGTCCTTCGAGAGCGACGACTTCCTGCTGGATATAAAATATATGCTGAAGAAGCTGGCAGAGGCAGGACTTGATCAGGTGGTGGTAGTGGACCTGACACGCGAGGAGATAGGCGTTCCTGTGGTCAGGGTAATTGTGCCCGGTCTGGAGGTCGCAGGAGTGGACCCGGAAAGAGTAGGCAAGAGGTGTCGGAATGCCAGAAATCGTCGTCTTTCTAGGACCAAGCCTCGTCAGGGCTAAGGCCGAGAAGATCCTGGAGGCAGACTACCGGCCTCCAGCCAAGCGCGGCGACCTTTATAACGCGGCCCGGGAGGGTGCCAGGATCATTCTGCTCATAGATGGCGTCTTCTTCCAGGAGTGCTCTGTAGCTCATAAAGAGGTTCTCTATGCTCTGCAGGCGGGAGCAAGAGTCCTGGGGGCGTCGAGCATGGGAGCTCTGCGCGCCTCCGAGCTGGACATTTATGGAATGGAGGGCATAGGCCTGATCTACCAGGCTTACAAGAGCGGTCATCTGGTATCGGATGATGAAGTGGCTCTCACATTTGATCCATTCACCTGGGAGCCGCGTTCAGAGCCGCTGGTGAACATTCGCTTCAATCTGGATCTGGCCTGGCAGAAGGGAGCCATCATCACTTCCTGCCGGGATACGCTCTTCCGGTGTGCAGAATCCCTCTACTTTCCTGAGAGAACCTACGAGCGAATGATGGCGGACGCAATTGCCCTGGTGCCGGAAAAGGAGCTGCAGTGCTTTCGCAAATTTCTGGCAGAGGAGAAAAGGGACTTCAAGATGGAGGATGCATTGATGGCACTGCAGCGGGTGAAGGAGATCGCAAATGTTGGTTAGGGTCAGGTCTTTTGCCGGTTTTCGGAATATCCTGGGAAAGGAGATAGAGGTCGAGTTGGCGGAGGGAGCGAGAGTCGAAGATCTGCTGGACATACTCAGTTCATTGAATGCAAATTTAGGCCCACAGCTTTTCGATGAAGCAGGATTGAGGGAGGATGTGAACATCTTTGTAGGGGGCAAGAACATCGGATCCCTGGAGTCGGTTCGAACCATGCTCACCGAGGGAGATATTGTGGCCCTGTTTCCTGCGGCCATCGGCGGATGAGCGAGAAAGTTACGGTTTCTCAATAATACCAACAATCCCGCATGGGACCCCCCAATTGTTCTTCTAAATCGTGAACTTAAATCAACTTAAGTTTAATTGAGATAATAGTATTAAGTATATCTATTAAATAGATTGAAATAATAGTTTCCCCGACCTTGAGACGTTCTCGATTCCTATGATAGAAGAGATTCAAGCTTTGAAGAAGGAACGCCGGGCGACCATCCTGGCCCACAACTACCAGTTGCCCGAAGTTCAGGATGTGGCGGACCTGGTAGGAGACTCCTTGGAGCTCTCCCGAGCTGCAGCCCGCCTGGACTCAGAGGTCATTATCTTTTGCGGTGTGGACTTCATGGCCGAGACGGCTGCCATCCTTTCGCCGCATAAGTGCGTTGTGATTCCTGAGAAGAGCGCCTGGTGCCCCATGGCCCATATGATCACGCCCGATCAGCTAGCGGATCTGAAGGCGCTGAACCCCGGGGCGGCTGTAGTCTGCTATGTAAACTCGACGGCCGAGATCAAGGCGAAGAGCGATATCTGCTGTACGTCTGCTAACGGCGTGCAGGTGGTTAATTCATTGGCTCAAGAAGAGGTCATCTTCGTGCCGGACAGAAACCTGGCGGCATACGTCGCCCGCCATACCGACAAGAAGATCATTCCCTGGAACGGCTACTGCTATGTGCATGACCATTTCACTCCTGCAGAGGTGAAGGCTGCCCGGGCGATTCATCCCGGCGCAAAAGTGCTCGTTCATCCGGAATGCCGACCTGAGGTCATCGACCAGGCCGATTTTGTCTACAGCACGGCAGGCATGGGCAAGCACGCCCTGGCAAGCCAGGCGCGCGAGTTCATCATCGGAACAGAGGTCGGCATGATCTACCGGCTAAAGAAGGAGAATCCCGAGAAGGAGTTCTATCCGCTGAGCGATAACGCCGTCTGCCAGAATATGAAGAAGACAACTCTGGAGAAGGTCAAGAGGGCGTTGCAGACCCTGGAGCCGCGCGTCACTGTGCCTGAGGAAGTCGCCGCGAAGGCGCGAAGGGCGATCGAGAGGATGTTACAAGTCAAGGTCTGAAGTCGCAAGTCGGAAGTGAACTGATAAGGACGAGACAATTTTGGCCGTGATAATTCAAAGCGGGCAGATATTGTAGTCTTTGATGCTGATCGACCTACTGTGCCATATCTCATGGTTGAAGTGAAACAGATTACCTCCAAGGGCGGCAAGGAGCAGTTGAAATCCTATACACACGCCACAGGTGCACCGCTTGCACTTTGGAGTAACGGGGCACAGTCGGTTGTATGGCATCGCAAGAATCCCAACTTCTTTGTGGAAATCCCTGACCTGCCTACCGCTACTCAGACCATTGAGGACATTGCAGGGCAACCATGGACGATCGAAACGCTAGTCGAAAAGGAGAAAGAACGTGATGCAGAGGGTATCCATGCGCGCTCGCTACGTCAGCTTATCGAAGACATGGAGGACGAAGTTCTTGCCAATGCAGGAGTAGATGTTTTCGAGGAAGTCTTCAAACTCATTTTCGCCAAGCTTTACGATGAACTTGCTTGTTACAGCGGACGCTACAAGTTTCTCCGTTTCCGGAATACAAATACCGCGGCTCAACTGAAGGAGAGCATTCAGACCCCTTTCGATGAGGCAAAGAATAAATGGGGCGAGGTATTTCCGGATGATGATAAGATCAAGCATTGCACATCCAATATGTCTACAGTCTAACCGTCGTCGCTCGGTCGGTCTCGGCCATGAGACGCGCCCATGCCCCCGGCCGCGCGCGCGCAATCCCGTGCCAGTGACAATCGCAAATCCCGTCGAAGAAGTTATCATCGGCCTTGTTGATGTCTTTGCCTTTTCCTTATGAACATCGACAAATCGACATATTTATGGGCAAAGATAGCCAAAAGTTTAATGCAATTTAGGACAGAGGATAGATGATGTTCGAAAAAGCGCTAATTCCCACCGATTTTTCCAGGTACGCCCATAAGATGCAAGAGTGCATAGCAGAGATTCCAGGGCTGAAAGAGGTCGTTCTTCTTAACGTCCTGGATGCCAGCAATCCCATGAACCTGGAGAAGAGCGGATGGAGCTACGATTCCTTCATCAGTGACGCAGAAACCCGGCTGAAAGAGCAGGCGGAGTCTCTTTCTCGCTCGGGAAAATCGGGTCTTATAGTCAAGTCCCTTTTGAAGGTCATCGTGGAACCGATGAGCGGCGCAGATGGAGTCAATCTGCAAAGGCTGGAGCCGAGATCCGGTGTCGGGCTGATATATGGTGGCAGCGTGGCCGAGGCAATACAGAAAACGGCAACGGAGGAGAACATCTCTCTCATCATCATGGGCGCGCAGGGAAAAGGTTTGGTAGAGGGAATCCTCTTGGGAAGCGTCTCCACAGAAGTGCTGCGCCATGGCGAGACCGATCTGCTCCTCATTCGCCATCAGGTCCTGGAAGGAAACGAAGAAAAGAGCCTGGCAAAATTCTGCCCCAACATATTCTCAAGACTGCTTGTCACCACAGACTTCTCTCCCGCGGCCCAGGAAGCCGTATCCCTTGTGAAGGGCTTGCAGGGCATTTTTGAGATCTTGCTGGTGCATGTGATCTCCAACGGAGAGGACTTCAACAAGGCGACGCAGTCGCTCAACTTGACGCGTGATGAACTGGCCGAGTCAGGCAGCAAGATCACGGTCCATATCCTGGAAGGCGATCCCGCAGAAGAGATCCTCAATCTTGCCAGGAAGCAGGATGCATCTCTATTGATCATCAGTTCTCAAGGAAAGGGCTGGCTCAAGCAGATCCGGATGGGAAGCGTCTCCTTCGATGTGGCCCGCCGGACAGACCGACCCTTGATGGTGGTCCGGCAAAAGAAGTCATGAGTAACCCGTTTCTCAGCAAAGGCCATCTTGGACCCCGGGATAGACGTCCCGGGGCAGACTTTGATTCGATCCAATTGATCCCTTTCAAGAGATCAATCCATCTGGCCATTGCCGTGAACAACCCTCTTGCTCTCAGTTCAATCAAAACCCGCGAAACCGGCATTTAATAGATGCTGAAAGATCAAAAGAATTTTGCCCGTTTTGCTGTACATGCAATAGTATATTACAAATTGAATAAATAAGCGATATGCTGGTATGATCCGTTCATTTTTGCATCTAAACTTCACATAATCGTCTATATAACTATGGGTTTTCATTATTGAAAGACAGTACGGGGAAATGCCCAAGATCAACCATGATTATCAGTGTGAAGCAATAATTTCGCTCGACAATGCTTTGGTTATAAGGCGATTTGGAGCTTGAAGAATCTAAATGCTTCCCTCAAGATGCATGTATTAGTTCTCGGAAACCAAATCGTTCTCTTCACAATCATGATTTTGATGCCAAGATGGGCTCAAGAAGAAGCGGTCTATGAATCAAGCTCCGAAGGAGTTGCAACCGCATGAGGAATCCGCAAGGATGGTACCATGAAAAGAACCAAGCAAGAGATATTCTCCCAAATCCTAGACATATGCATGAAAGGCGCAAATAAGACCCGAATAGTATATCAGGCGAATCTTAACTTCAGAACAGTAAATCCGTACTTAGATATTCTAATCAAAAATCAGCATCTTATAGAAACCGGTCAGGGAGAGCAGATACTATACCAGACCACACAAAAGGGCTCGGATCTGCTGGAAAGCATAAATAAGGTCAATGGCACACTATTTCCTAAATAAATGTATAGCTGTGATCGTTACATAATCCCTAAATGGTAGCCTACCCTTTCTCATTTGACGTCGTCCTCTCTATTTTCAGAATACTTAATGGACTGGTTCCTCCACCTAGGATCTCTCCAGACCATTTCATTTTCAACTTGTGTTTTTAATCAAAGGCAAATTTTTTGATGTTTAGATCAAAATACGCTCCTTATGGTTCGCGCTTTGTACCAAAATTCACAATCTGTGTCATAAAACACTTATACAAACGTATTGAGAATAGACTAAACATGTAACGCCCGTGTTCGTAAAAAAAAGATACTACGATTTCCTACAAGAGTAGATGAAGAATGAGGTCGAATGATGGGATGAAGAGAAAGATGGAGTCTGCCAAGAAAACAGCCCGAGCAATTAGCGACAGTTCATCAGATCGAGTATCGATGTCACCGGCTGCTGGTGGGATATTTATTCGATTGGTTTAGATGATTTTTTGGCTATTTCTTATTTCAAATGATGAAGTGTTAGAGATGAATACGCAAAGAATAGATAAAAAGAATAATTCCGGGAGATGTATCGCTTGCGGCCAACTGACTACATCTGGGTCGCTCTGTAATTATTGTCAGGAGATGCGAGAAGATCTTCGTTGCTGGCCAAAATAATGTGGTCCGTATCCATATTCCCTATCTAGATGCTTTTTTTTCCCGGGTAAAACATTGGATCTGATGCTGTAATTTTATACCAGAGGAATATACCAGGCTGTGTTCCATTGATATCTGCATGAAATTACCGACAAATCATTGGTGACGGGGCATCCTGTTCAAGTTTGGCAGAAATGCTCCGATCTTCGTAACGATCGAAAGGCACTGATAGCAATTCAGGTCCGTTTAGGTCTTTGGACACAATATTGGATACAAGATATAATTTAAAAGGAGCGACTGAACGAATCGAAATAGAATTCTTATATTAAATAAGTATATGTAATAAGAATTGAAGTTATAGTTGACTCAGTACAGTGCAATCTTCAGAAATGAACATAATCGTCTATAATACTGAATACGGAAGATCAATGCTAATAATGGAGGACGGCATGAAAAGAAATAGAAATGAAATCATCTCGGAAATCCTGAAAATATGCATAACAGGTGCCAGCAAGACCCGAGTAGTGTATCAAGCAAACCTCAATTTCAGAACCGTTGATCCTTACTTGCAGCTCCTAATAAAGAATGATCTGATAAGAGTCAATCAAGGCCGACGTATACTCTATGAAACCACGGAAAAGGGAAAATGCTTAATGGAGACCATCAACCAGGTCCATAATACTCTCTCCGAAGATCAAGGTGCACTTATCCTGCAAACTTCGGCCATATAGAAATCATTTTTAAGACTGCGTCTTGAAGAGATGCTCTCCAAAGCTCTATTTTGCGAGCAAGATCACGTAGATGATGATATCGCGTTTCGATGCGGCTGATATTTCTCAAGCAGCTTCGCCAGCTCATTCATCCGCACGGGTTTGCTGATGTAGTCGTCCATGCCCGCAGCCAGGCACTTCTCTTTGTCTCCCTGCAGAGCAAAAGCGGTTATAGCTATTATCTTCGGTCCCTTTTCAGGCCAGCGCTGGCGGATGATCCTGGTGGCCTCCAAACCGCCCATTTCAGGCATCCTTACATCCATCAGCACAAGGTCATAAGATTGATTTTCCACTGCCTGCAATGCCTCTTTTCCATTAGCCACCACATCCGCATTGTATCCCAGACGCTTGAGCATGGTCATGGTAACCTTTTGATTGGACACATTGTCTTCAGCCAGCAAGACCCGCATAGAACTTGGGCCGGTCTCTTTACTGATTGGCAACGTCTCGTTTAAGGGCTCGGTTCGCGTGGTAAGCAAAGTCGTGAGGGCGTTATGCAGCTCGGACAACTTGAGGGGCTTCCTCAAAGTTGCATCCGATAAGTCAGCCTCCATTCGCTGGCCCACGAATGCGAGAGTCAGCAGAGGCGATGCCTGGTTGTATTTGCGAATTATTCTCGCAATAGATATGCCTTCTATTTCCGGCATATCGTTATCCAGGGCGACAACATCAAAGGTATTGCCACGCTGGACCAATCCAATGGCTTCATGACTTGAGTCGACGGTCACGGGAATCATGCCCCAATCACAGGCCTGCAGGCTAAGGATATTTCGGATGGTTTTATTTCCTTCAACGATGAGAATGCGTTTGCCCTGAAGCAAGGGCTGGATTCGGGAAAATGGTAATATGCTGCTGATGTGCTCCACCATTATGGTGAAATGGATCGAAGATCCAACGCCGACCTTGCTTTCTGCCCAGATCTTACCTTCCATCAGCTCAACAAGTTTTTTGCTTATCGCAAGTCCCAATCCCTTTCCAGTGTATTTTTTCGTGGCGGGATCATTGGCATGGCTAAACGACTCGAAATCGGCCTGGCTAAACGATTCGGAAAGGCGATCCATTGCCTGGCCATAAGACTCAAAAAGGTGATCGATTTTATTTGGCGGGATGCCGATGCCTGTATCCTTAATCGCGAAATGGATCTCATATCGAGAACCAGAACGCTTGGAAGAAGCTGATACTAGAACTTCTCCGTTCTCAGTGAACTTGACGGCATTATTGAGCAGATTGACCAAGATCTGACGGAGACGATTCTTGTCTCCATTGATCGAGCCTGGCGTATTTCTATCCGTTATGTAGGCCAGATCCAGCTTCTTCTCTGCAGCCATTAATGCCACAGAATCGAGAGCTTCTTCAACACAATCGCGCAGGTTGAAATCTTGGACATCGAGAGTTAACGTTTCCCGCTCAATCTTCGTAAAATCCAGAATACTGCTTATTATCGACATCAGGGCATCGCCGCTGACCTTGATCATCTCTACGAAATCCCTTTGCTCAGGGGTCAGTTTTTCGTCAAGGAGGAGGCTTGCTGTGCCTACAATTGTGTTCATGGGAACCCGAATCTCGTAGCTCATATCTTCCATGAATTGTTTATATGTAGTCAAAAGATCGATGACGCTTTTTTCATCAGATATGTAATACTTTTTTTCTCGCCCTGATTTTTCATGAAATAGTATTTTTTGGTCTTCCAGGGTATTGATGTATTTGGACGCCGTTGAGGTGCCTATTGATAATTTCTCAACCATTTGGGAGAATGTCAGCCCGGGATAATCTATCAAAACCAGGATAATGTCGCGAAAACGCTTCTGTTGAAGCAACGGAGTCAAAGTCTTCTCTATGGGTTTTAGTTTGCCGGATGTAAAATATACCTTTAGATTATTTTGTTTTTGGCAACCAATTAACCCTTTTTTTTCTAAATTGTCGAGGTGATATCTAAGAGTACTCAGGTGGATATCCAGATCCCGTGCGATTTTCCTCAGATGAGCTCCTGGGTTATTCGATATGTAATCGAGAACGGCTTTTCGATTATCGATGCCAATATCCTCTTGCATATTATGCCGAACCTTTTTTTTTGAGAATATACAATCTGCTTATTTGGAGGTTATGTCATTTTGGACCATTTCGATGAGATTGCTGACCAGAGGTTCGCTAATATCCCCAAATGGTTTTATTTCGTCTATCATTGATCCAGATTAACTTACCCTTATTAAAAGTATATGCTTAATTATGCTACTCGCTATTCTCCGTGGGTAGCAGGGTAGACCTTTATAGCAACTCTTGCTAGAAAATATTCTGTGTCCATCTCACAGGAAGCCCTCTTTAAGATAGCACTGAATCTCGAAGATCCTTGGTACATCAAATTAATATATTTTAGTGCCGAAGGTAAACAACTTGATTAGATTTTGAGTCAGGCAGCGTTTGGGTCGGGTCTTCCCAACGACCCGGTTCTGCAATACTTGCTAGCTCATCTTCAAGTTTCTTGATCTCAACCTTGATGCAGGAACTGAAAAATAATCCAGTCACCTATAGCCGAAATCCATGGAAGTTAGAGACCTAAAATCGATATCTGTAGTGCGGGGGATGGGGATCCAACTCGAGTTTACGAGTAAGTATTGGGCTCATTTGACCAAAGGAGAGACTTCGGCATCAGCCACCGAAATCGTTAATAATGTAGGGGGCGAGCGGGGCATTCTTCAGGCCTCGCATCCATGCTCACCCCTTATATTGCATAATCAATTGCAGGCGCTAAGCTATGGAACACCTCTAGAGAGAATACGCACCTCCCGTTGGGCCGTACATATCCTTTCCGTTGGGGCTGACATACGAACCAGGAGCACTGCCTGTTTCTTGCGATGTGCCGCTAATTATGAGTTTGACAGATTGAACCGCAGTGTCATCTTGGATCAATCCATCCAGGTGACCCGTCCTTATGGCGCCCATTACATCAGAAATTCCGGAAACGTCAACTTCGACAGTGTTCCATTGATTGGGCTGTAGCTCATTAAATTTGTCATATACCACTTGGCCCTCGCCGCTGATGCCTTTCAGTGCCAGCTGATCGGTGCCTATAAGCTGGCCGATGGGCTTTACCACCATTACAATCTTTGCCGAGCCTATATTCGCGGGGGCACTGAAGTCAAAGCTAAACGGCACCCAAACATCCACTTGATCTGAATCTCCAAAACCGCGAGTAGGGTTACCGTTTACGGGGTACGCCCCACCAGGACTCGCATCGATGCTCTGTTCATTTCCTGTTCCTGCATTATCTCCGCCTGTAGTATCTCCTCCGGTTGCATGGCATCCATAGGCATCGTCGAAATACGGGCTTACCTTTCCCATCGCCGCATCCCCTTCGCTAAATGTTGAGAACGGTCCAGGATAGCGTTCATCAAGTTTCCATCCTTCGCGTGCGGCTAGAGGCGTGACAGAACAGGACCCTCCAGCTACGGTTGCCCTTGCGGCTGACGCCGTGGTAGCTGCTAGATAGAACTCAAAGCAGTTCTCTTGAGGCGGATAATATGGTTTTCGGAGCAGGCAGTACTGTGTAACATCGCTACCTGTACCAGTGCCAGTTCCAGCACCCGCACCTAAACCGGCTCCAGTACCAGTTCCTGTTCTAGCTCCCGTTCCTATTCCGGTTGCAGTACCTGAACTCATACCAGTGCCCGTTCCAGTTCCAGCACCCGTACCCATGCCAGTTCCACTACCTGTTGTTCCTGGGCCTGTTACTGGCCTTGTTATGCTGGGATCAAGCTTGATAGCATTGCCGTAAGCATTTTGGGCCTCATCTGGCCTACCCAAGGTATCGAGGGCAAGGCCTTCGTAGTACCAGGCCTGTGCACAAATAGATTTTTGACCTGGCCACCATTCACCGTATTTGTTAAAAGACAGTATGGAGTTTTCATAAGCTTGTATGGCTTCGTCATATCTACCTGCTCCGGATAGCGTACGGCCTATCCAATAATAAGCAACAACTCCATCCTTTGGATTTATCTCATTGACCTTGTCGAAAGCTCTTATAGCCTCTTCGATCATGCCCAACTTACTGTATGCAGTGCCTTTGTGATAATATAGATCGGTCCACTGGGGAGATAGCGCAATACCATTATCATATGCTTGTAAGGCTTCTGTGTACTTCCCCTGATCTACGAGTCTTTGGCCTTCATTCAGCCACTCAGTGGCGGTTTGCTGCCCTAGAGTTGGTGTAATCAACACAACGAACAGCATTGAAAGCAGTAAGAATGTCAATTGCCTCAATTAGACCCCTCCTTTTGAATCTTAATTGAGATTAATGATATCAGACAAATATAAATTGCTTCCGGTTCAATTGAAATCAAATGGTGTACCACCTTTGCAAGCTATGCAAAATCTCTAAACTCGTTCTTGATCCGAAATAATACAAAGTTATGAGTTTATAGAAGATCAGAAATTGCGGCGAAAGCAACTGTTTTCAATGTATCGACACATATATTTTATGCGATAAGCTCTTTTCTGCTATCTTTTGCATTGTACCGATCATTAATTATAAATAGTTTAGGAAACATATTTTAGTTGTGGACCTCTTGAGACAGTTGCTGCTGCTAGGCGGCCTGCTAAATATTCTCAGTGGCCTATTAGCCATAGCAAAGCCTGATGTTTTTCGATTGCTGGACAAGAGATTTGATCCAATGTGCAATCCAGTGATAGGCCTTTTTACGGCAGGGGTAATTGCGGCCTTTGGCTGCGGGTATCTCTACACCTACTTCTGGGAACCGCGAAACTTATCGCTCCTGGCTTTTGGCATCGGCGTGAGATTTTGGTTGGTTATCGTCTCCTCATATTGCTATGCAACCAAGAAGCTTTCTAGCAAATTATACTATCTTGTGGTTATCGACGCTCTGTTCTTTGCGGTGGCCTTCACCCTGTACATCTATCAGAGGTGGGAGGCTCTTACATGGACATGATGTGCGAGAGAGATCCTTCTCTCCAGGTAACTTTGTTGCTTGTTCCCAGCAGACCCTTAAATAACCATACTCGGATCGAACTTTTTTTGGCCCAGCATTGTTCAGAGGGGTGGGCGATGCAGGCAGATCCCGCTCTGGATTATCGACTTATTGCTAATTTAGGTAGTCCCCCCATTACGCGTTGTTTCTCTCAGGAACAACTAACATCATCATAATCTCGCCAATTGTCCAAATATGATCAGTTATTCCTGCTGCCATAGCAGGAGATCTGGGCTCCCAACGTCGCTCGTCATTATTGACCTCCACTCTTAATGATTTAACGGGCCTCGTCAAGTTATAAACCGAGTCCTCCAAGGCACAAGAAGCTTTCAGCATCTCCTCCTCTTTAGAGAATGATAATGTCTTTCGAACCATTCTTCTATTCATTTGCCGCGAAGTTAGATTCGTCCTTTCGACATATGCGGTATTGAGGCCCATAAAATCTGACACCTCGCTTGGATCGCCGTAGACCACTTAGTGAGTGATGCCAATCAACCTGCTGCCAGAACGATGCTTGGTCACTTGAAGGCATTTCCATCCAGGTTGCGGTTGTTTGTGAGTTGGAGGTCTTCCTCGACCCGTGTATTCGGGCAACTTACCCCAGATCTCAAGCATTGCTTCAGGATAACTATCGTTTCCGTCGCTTGATATCGCAGGAGGTTCAATGGGGTTGTAGCGATCTTTTATTTGCGACATCATAACCACAGCGACTTCTTCCTCATTCTTTCCTATTGCACGTTCAACCCTCAGCCTCGTATCAATATCTATAGCAGTACCACGCCAGAATGTACCTCGATTAGGTTCCTCGGGATGGTTGCTTTTTCCCCTTTGTGACCTACATAGGTCCACATGGCATCAAGCTGAACTCGAGTGAGATGGTGATTGGCAAGCAATAAAGCCTCGATCTCTTCAACATGGTTTGCTGCTTTACGGAGCCAATCCATAACAGTTTCCTCTTTTATTCCTTTAATTCTATGGATGGCTGCCAGACTGTTTCTTTCAGCAAGCATAGCCAAGCATTCCAGTACCTCTTTTGGGCTATGGTGCAGTTCATAAAATATAGTCCCTTTATTTCCCACAAAAACACTGCCGCATATTTTGCATTTCAAACGCTGTGTGCCTTTGTCAGTGCGACCATACCGGACTATGTTTCCTTGATCTACTTTGCCATAACCAGGACAGTCTCCATTCCAACAAAACGAACCCGCTAAAGCTAATCGATCTGCCTTCATTGCATTCCCCGGTTAAATTATGCCATGAAGGTATATAAACGTAGTTAAGGTAGACTACCAGAAAATTGGGATTGGATAAAGACCATCCGATGGTTAAACAGACCATCATAATCTCAGTGCAAAAGGAAATAGCGCTTTTTGTAGATGAATTCTCAGCCCTTCTTGCCTTGAATAGAGACTTCGCTTCTGACTTTTTTGATAGATTTCCGGCTGAATGCACCAAGATTTCAGTATTGGGATCGCTATTAAATGATTTATCAAGCCGACCCCCATCTGGAAAATTTAGCATGGATGAGTTCGCTGAAAAGTGTGCAAAGGAATTTGATAATGATGGAAATCTCATAATTTCTGATTTTCTGGAAATGGCTGCTGATTTGTCCCGAATTCTTGAGAAGAACTGAGTAATCAAGATCAAAGGCAATGCCATAAAATGGAAGATGCAATGAAGGGCAAAGTCTCAACGGTGAAATATCCTATGGGTTTATGCTGAGCGCAACAGTCGGCATTAACCCCACACTGGTGTCTTTTCCCTCGAGAAGTTCATCCAGTTATGTTTCAGAGCAACACTATAAATCTTATAAGGTGGTATATACTATTGGGTGATATTAATGGACGATATAGATTTTAAAATCATTGAAGCTATCAATACTGTTTCCCCAAAGTCTTTTGTAAGTCCCGTCAAAGTTAATGAGGTCTTAAAGCTTGATGCAAATCGGCTTGGAACTCGTCTAATGCTCCTTAAGAAATCAGGCTATGTAGACGTTATGACCAGCGAATACCCGTCGAGTCTGACTCTTCCCAATGCCATCTCGAAAGTTTACCTTACAGAATTGGGACGCAAAACATTGATGGATAAGAAATAGAACTTGCCTTCAATGATCCAATAGAATGGTTCCGCAGAAAGTCAACAATTCCTCTATTAATAAAGTATAGGGCGAATGTAAACTTTTTTCGAGGTGAGGGAATATGGTAGCCTCTATAACCTGAAAAAGAATAAAAATTAAATGATAAATTGTCGAGTTTTCCCCTATTCATGAATTAAGATTAAGGAGAATTCATCCATTGGTAGGTTCCATAGTCCCAGGCAAAGGGATTGCCACTATAAGAGTTGCCGAAAAGTTTCTGATTTGCTTTGTTCGCAGCTACATTATCAAGTGCTGCTTGAGGAGCATTGCTGTCGAATGAAACATTGTACCCGGGATAACTTACTAGAGATTTTACTGGATTATTGGCCAAAGGTGGGTAAGTCATTGTCACAGTGCCTGATACATCTATTATCACTGAATTGCTTGTTACCCCTCCAACAATAAAGGACAACGTATGCCGTCCAGGTGCATCTGCATAGAATCCAAGCTGACCTGTGGGATAGAAGAAGTAGCTATAGGTGCTGTTCTGACCACTTGAATCGACCAAGA
>Ga0209777_10005587_pt1 | contig 14403 bp, 11 predicted proteins | sample FrelakmetHBP12HB_FD_187147 | JGI IMG/M metagenome (GOLD analysis project Ga0209777, IMG submission 187147) | Freshwater lake sediment microbial communities from the University of Notre Dame, USA, for methane emissions studies -HBP12 HB (SPAdes)... | ecosystem: Environmental > Aquatic >...
AAGGCGTTTTCCTTGTCTCACTTGGAATGGGCTTTCCTTTCTGGATTCGGGTTCTTTCGTCAGTTCCCAAAACACAGAAAGGGAGCCCATTTTCAATCCCTATCTCCATGCCGCCTCAAGAAAGTTCCGACGCATTGGGGCTAGCGATACCAAGTCTTGATGCTTCCCCAGCTCGTCGTTTTCGTCGGGGTCGGGTGACATGGGTTCGGATCGCAGCTGCAGGCATTCATGACGATTCCGCCGAAGTCCGAGCAGGCGGCCACGTCCTCCACGGTGCAGGATCCGTCCGGCCAGCAGCAGGCACGAGGCGCGCCGACCCCCTCTCTGAATTCCTGGCTGCAGTCGAACGCCACGCCAAAGGCCTCGGACACGTGAGTCCAATCGGGATAGCCGAAGTAGGGGCTCTTGAATACCGATTCGCAGCCGACGACGCCCATCGACGCCAGGCGTCCGGCCTGGGGAGGGTACGCGTGATCCATCATTTGCGCGCCGAACCAGTAGACGTTCCCTATCAACACCGGTACGTTGCCGGCGTTGGCGGTCCACTTGAACAGGGGATACATGCCGGCCTGGCACCCGACCACCTCCTCCGTGAAATGCGTGATCGGCAAATCCGCGATGATGTTGCCCGGGACGCATCCGGCGTCCTCGTAGAAGCGCAGGTTGAAGCCGGGGGTCGGGATTCCCGGGCTGCAAGGCGTCGTGTTGCTGAAGTAGCCGCCCCACCAAGTGGCTTCGAATATGTAACAGACATCCGCCACGAAATCGTTCGCAAGCTCCGTCTCGAGACCAAGGGAGAGTATCTGCTCGGATGATCCGATGAGTCCGTTTAGATCCGGCGGCTCCGACCAGAAGGAGCCTTCGCCTCTGGCACCCGGGTTTGGGATGCCCGTGCCCGGCTGGAAGGCCGTTGGGGTTCGGTCCGCGAATGCCGAGCAGACACTGACCAGCGACAAGACCAGAGCAAGGGTAAAGCCTCTCATAGCAAGGGCTCCTTTCCGACGGGGGAGATTGGCTCGTCACGCGGGATAGCTTGACCACGGGAGATCGTAGAAAGGGGCGAACCCAACTTCCATCCCGCCGCGGCGATCCGTGACCCCCGCTCTTTCGCCAATTCACTATACGCCTTGCGACCCCATGCAAACACTGATGCTTGGTCAACGGTGATGTACGAGTCTTTGTGTCAGCCGTACTCCAAGGCGGTCTTGAGACGGGAAAGAATACGGGGTAGCTCCCGAAGGGGGGTTGGCGATATGCAAGAAGGAGGTTGTGCCTTCAGAGAACCCCGTCCGGCATGCTGCGCTTTCGGTTACATCGCGTGATGCGGATCGCCCATTCGTAAAGCGTTGCGTCTTGGTACTCCAGGAGGGTGCGGAACATGGTGAAAAGCATGGCGGGGAGTCTGTCGCGGGTCCGCCGCTAACCGCAAATCAGGCAACGCGGACGAGGTTTACAGGAGGCACAGGAGCCCGATCCGCAAGCCTCGGGCCGCGGCACGGACTGATTCGAGCCCGCACCACGCAAATTGGACCGATGCATGCACAATCGACAACCTGTACGGCGATGCTCGGCACGGAGCACGGACCCACGCAACTTCGGCCGGCACCATGCGGGACCATCCACGAAAGTACGAAATTCCAAACCGCACGGCCGGACCTCGCGCGCGGACTCGCAGCAACATGAACCGCACTCCCCGGACCCGATCGTGGATGAACCGCGACTCGAGCGCCACTGCTCGTGGTTAGACATGAAAGAGCACGAGCTCGGCCCCTCGCATACGCACCTGCACCGCGGATGTGTTCAAGCCAGAGCCAGTAGGCTTCCGGCAATTCGTGGACTCACTCGGGCCCGAGGGGTCGTGGTCAAGTCGACACGTCGATGGAAACGAACTCGGCCGGCGATAGTTCATTCCGAACACGCGAGTATCGAGTTCTGCTCCACGGGGGTTCGTTCGGATCGTGAAGGTGCGCGACCCTGCGCGCAGCGGACTCTGTTCCCCGCGTGTCGGGAGTCGAGTGGTGGGGGTCGGAATCGAGCATATCCGTGTCGGCAGCCGAGTGGTGGGGGTCGGAATCGAGCATATCCGTGTCGGGAGTCGAGTGGTGGGGGTCGGAATCGAACATATCCGTGTCGGGAGTCGAGTGGTGGGGGTCGGAATCGAGCATATCCGTGTCGGCAGCCGAGTGGTGGCGGTCGGAATCGAGCATATCCGTGCCGGCACCCGACTCATCTGGGCCAGGTTCGGCTTCATCCGGTTCTACACCCGGTCCATGGCGGCGGGATTCCGTTCAGTCCGAATCCGGTCCCGATCCGCGCCGTTCCGTCCCTGCTTCATTCGCTGCCGGACTCAGGTTCTTCACGCCGGAATCTGCTTCAACGGCGCCCGCTCTCGTCCAGTGAACGACAGGTCCGGCTCCGTCCGTGCCGGAGGTCCACCCATCAGTGTCGGCCGCCTATACGTTCGCCCCGAACTCCTTGATCATCGCCCGGCTGATCACGAGGCGCTGGATCTGATTCGTCCCCTCGTAGATCTGCGTGATCTTCGCGTCGCGCATGTACTTCTCGATCGGGTAGTCCTTCATGAACCCGTACCCGCCGAAGAGCTGCACCGCGTCGGTCGTGACCTTCATCGCCGTGTCGGTCGCGAAGACCTTGCACATCGCCGAGACCTTCCCCACGTTCGGCGCGTCGGCTTCGACGGCGCGCGCCGCCGTGTAGACGAGCTGGCGGGCCGCCTCGATCTGCGTCCCCATTTCGGCGATCATCCACTGGATCCCCTGGAAGTTCAGGATCGGCGCCTCGAACTGGCGCCGGCCCGCCGTGTAGTGGACGGCCAGCTCGAGCGCCCCCTGGGCGAGCCCGACCGCCTGCGAGGCGACCCCCGGCCGCGCGCGGTCCAGGGTCATCATCGCGTGGCGGAATCCCTTCCCTTCCTCGCCGCCAAGGAGGTTGCCGGCCGGCACCCGGGCGTTCTCGAACTCCAGTTCGACGACGGGGACGCAGCGGATCCCCATCTTGTCCTCGATCTTCCCGATGCGGAAACCCTCCGTCGGCTTCTCGACGACGACCGCGGAAATGCCGCGCGGTCCCTTCGAGGCCGGATCGGTCCGGCAGAAGACCGTGTACAGGTCCGCGATGCCGCCGTTCGTGGTCCATTTCTTGTGGCCGTTCAGGACATAGAAGTCGCCGTCGCGGCGCGCGGAGCACTGCAGGCTCGCGGCGTCGCTGCCCGCGTCCCGTTCCGACAGACCGAAGGAGATCAGCTTCTCGCCGCGCGCGACGGGCGGCAGCCAGCGGCGCTTCTGCTCCTCGGTCCCGCCCAGGAGGATCGGGAACGACCCAAGCGCGTTCACCGCGTAGGCGACCCCGACCCCGCCGCAGGCCCGCGACAGCTCCTCGATCACGATGCAGAGATTGAGCAACCCGGCGCCGTGTCCGCCGTACTCCTTCGGGATCCAGACCCCGGTCAGCTCCGCCTTCTTCAGTGCATCGAGAACGACCCACGGGTATTCCTGCTTGCGGTCGTATTCGGCCGCGATCGGGCGGACGGCCTTCTCGGCGACCTCACGCGCGCGCGCCCGATAGGAACGGTTCTCCTCGTTCAACAGGTGATCGAGCGGGGTGAGCAGTTCTGCCATCTTTCCCAATCCCTCCGGCCTCACCTCACGGGGCGGCCATCATGACAGCAGTGGATTGCCTCCGTCGCGCGGACGAGCGGCGTCAGCAGGGAGAGCACCGAGGCGCGCACGGCCGGGAGCGCCCCGTACATCGTGGCCCCGGCGGCGAACGGGTGGCCGCCGCCTCCGAGACGCTGCGCGATCTCGTGGATCGCGATCCGTCCCTTTGAACGAAGCGAAATCCGGATCTCTCCTCCCTCGACTTCCTTCAGAAGGAGCGCGACCTCGACGTGTTCCACCTCGAGGAGGTAGTTCACGGCGTCACGCAGATCGTCGATGCTCACTTCCCCCTCTCGGATCCAGTCGAGCGGAACCTCGGCCCACGCGAGCCTCCCGTCCTCCTCGATGTGGATCTCACGGAGGATTCGGCCGAGGATCCGCATCTTTCCGACCGGGTTGCTCGCGAAGATGTGACGATAGACATGGGCCGCATCGACGCCGCGGGTGAGCATCTCGGCGGCGATCAGGTGAGGACTGGGACTGTTTCTTACGTATCGGAAGGAGTGCGTGTCATAGGCGACCGCCGTGTAGAGGCACAAGCCGATCTTCTCATCGATCGGCAGGTCGAGATAGCTGTGGAGGAGTCGGTAGACCAGCTCGCCGGTCGATGAAGCATCGGGATCGCCCGACACATCTTCGCGGCCCCCGCCGTCGACGGGATGGTGATCGAGAAACTGGGTCGGGATCTGCTCGGCGCGCAGCATCTCCCCGAGCCGGCCCAGAAGCCCCCACTGGTGCGTATCCACGATCAGCGCGAGGTCGATCCCGGGAGCGGTTCGTTCATCGATCGCGTGAGCGATGTTCTTCGCCCCTTCCGGCAACTGCCGGAGGATCCCGTCCCTGTCGAGGAATCGGAAGCGCTCGGGGCACGGATCGGGGAGAATCGCGTGGACCTCGTGTCCCGCATGCCCGAGCGCCATGCCAAGCGCCAGGAGGGCGCCGATGCCGTCGCCATCCGGGTCTTTGTGGGTCGACAAGAGGATCCGTCCGGACGACCGGATCCGTTCTGCCAGTTCCTTCATGACTCCTCGGCTCTCTCCCCGTGTGCACCATTCTTCACACGGCAATTCAGTTTGGGCATGCTGCGAAACCGAACCAAGCACCTTAGCGCACATGGGTCCCGGGGATCAATCACGGAGACGTCCGAAAAACGCGGCACAAAACGGGGGATCATGGCGGCGCATGGTTGACGGGGAAACCACGGTGCCCTATCGTCCACAACATGCAGAACGTACTGCAAATCAGCAAGAAGATCGACTACGCGCTCCGGGCGATGGTCTATCTGTCCTCTCTCCCCCCGGAGCGAATCATGTCGTTTCGCAGGATCGCGGAGGAATGCCGCACACCGAAGGACTTCCTCGGCAAGATCATGAAGACGCTCGCCGATCACAAACTCGTCGCCTCCGTGCGCGGGTCCGCCGGCGGGTACCGACTGGCGCGTCCGGCGAGCACGATATCGTTCCTCGACGTGATCGAAGCGGTGGAAGGGGTCGTGGCGCTCAACCCGTGCATCGATGATCCATCGGTCTGTCCGAATCATCTGACGTGCACGATGAGCGGGGTCTGGATGAAGGCGCAGGAGCAGATGCTGGTTGTCCTTCGTCAGACGACCCTGGAAGACGTTCTCTACGACCGCGCCGGCAACGGGATCTCGTTCGCAACCACCTCGAGATAGGATCGGTCGATCTCATCGAACGCCGCGGGCAGGCGGCTGTCGAGATCGAGGACGGCGAAGACGCGTCCCGATCGGTCGCGCACCGGGACGACGATCTCGGAGCGCGCGGTCGAGTCGCACGCGATGTGGCCCTCGAACGCGTGGACGTCCGGAACGACCTGCGTGACGCCGGTCCGCGCCGCGGCCCCGCAGACGCCGCGATCGAAGGGGATCCGCAGGCAGCCCATCTCCCCCTGATAGGGACCGACCACGAGAAGACGCGGCGCGATCTCCCGGTAGAAGCCGACCCATGACGCCCACGGGAGGCCGCGTTTCAGGATCGCGCAGACGCTCGACATCCGTGCGATATCGTCGTCCTCTCCCTGGAGAACCGAGCGGATCTCCTGCAGAAGCTCCGTGTAGATGCGGGCCTTGTCCATCCCGTCACCTTCCGTCCGCGCCGGATGGCGCGCCGAGCCAGAGGAAACGCGACGCGCGCCCGCCGGGGCAGCGGATCCAGTAGATCCCCGCAGGAGCCGGGCTCCCCGCGTCATCGCGGCCGTCCCATGCGTCCGCCGCGCGCGGGTGCGCGATCACGCGCCCTGCCGCGTCGATGATCGCGACGCCGTCGCAGCCGTCGATCCACCGGACCGCGCTCCACGCGGGGTTGCCGAGGATGCGTGGTCCCGCGCGCTCGGGCGCGGCAGGCGGTTCGATCGGCATCCGGACGATGCCCCAGGCGAGGGGGATGTCCGCGTTCGGAAGCGGCATCGCCGCCGCCCGCAGGAGTGTCATCAGATCCTCGCGCGTCCACAGGACGTCGTAGAGCCCGCCGCGGATCCCCGCGGATGCAAGCAGGGCGGCCGCTCCCGCCACGTGCGGGGCAGCGGCCGATGTCCCGCGGAAATCGGCCGGGGAGTACGTGCGCGTCGAGACACCGACCGGCCCGTAGATCTCCGGCTTCCCCGCGATGGAATCATGGCTCGTGTAGGAATCGATCGAGCCGGTCTGCCAGTCGGTCGCTCCGGCGGTCAGGACCGATCGGGAATCCGCCGGCGCGAGGAGGCTTCGGTCCTGCTGGGCGATCGTCCCCGGGCACGTGATGCCGCAGGGGTACATGTACTGCCCCTGGCCGATCCGGAAGAGCTGGAGGATGTGGCCGCTCATGTTGCCACGGACCCGGCGGATGCGCGCGCCGACCCCGGGATTCGAGAGGCTGCCCGAATAGGTCAGGACCTGCGCCGCGTAACCGGAGGCGATCGGCTCGGACGTCGCCAGGATATCGCCGGTCGGACCGACGAGATCGATCGTGAAATCGAGATCGGACGATGTCGGCCAGGAATCCCAGAGAAGCGCGAGCGTGATGCTGTTGTGGGTCGTGTCCCACGAGAAGTAGATCCGCTCGGCCCCTCCGTCGTTCTCGAACTCGATCAGACCGTTGCCGTCGGCATCGATCGCGTGCGTCCACGTGTGCCGCAGCGCCTCGTTCCCCGACGCGTTGACCCAGAGGATCCCGTGGCGCGTCGCGGTCTCCACGATGTCGTCGATCGGGCCCGTCCCGTTCAGTCCGCCCCAGTACCAGCCGACCGAATGGCTGATCACCGAAACCTTCTCGCCGATCAGCCAGTTGACGGCGGCCTGCAGGTCGGCGGGGGACTGGGCATTGACGAGATAGAGCTGCGCGTCCGGGGCGATGTCGTGCACGATCTCGGCGCATGCGGTGCCGTGGATCTCATGGCCGCCGCTCAGGTCTCCGTTCCCGGCCGGACTCCCGTAGAAGGACTTCACGCGCACGTTGCGCGGGAGCTCGGTGCCGAGAAGTTCCTCGTAGCCTTGGAACCCGAGGTCGAGCACCGCCACCCGCGCATTCGCGCCGGTCCATCCCCGGTGCCAGAACTCATGGACGTGCATCGAGTCGAGCCCCTGGCTCTCGATGAGCGGGACGCCGCGCGGGGGACGCGCCACGTAGACGACGCCCGGCGCGGACGCGATCGGCTCGAGGTCCGCGAAATCGACGACGACCTGCGCGAAATCCCCGATCTCCCCCTCCCAGGAGAGGGTCGGGTCGAGCGCGGTCAAATGCGCCCGTAGCGGACCCCAGTCCGCGCCGCGCTCACGCTCGATGAACACCCTCGCGCGGCCGCGCGAGGCCTCCGTCTCGTCCCAGGCGAGGATCGTCGAGACCTCCGGGGACGGACTCGTCGACTTGTCGAGACCGCCAGCCGCGATCCGGGCAAGGAACGGCTCGAGCCGGCCCGCCCCTGCGACCCCGGACCCAGCAATCGACATGATCGCAATCAGAAACACTGTCCTCTTCATGGAACGCGCGAGCTCTTTCAAGGGAGCCTCCAGAGGATCCGTGCGCCGTACGAACCGGCATTGATCCCTGGGGATCCCTCGACCCCGTAGCCGGCTTCCGCGGTGCTCACCTCTCGATGGATCGAAACGAAGCTCGCGATCGCCTCGATCCGCAGGCGCGGGAACTCGGTGCGGTCGATGCCGACCGCGAGCACGGGGCCCACGCCGACGCGGGAGGACGGGTTTCGGGTCGCGTCCTGAGAGAGGAGGCGATACGAGAAGCTCTCCTTGATCCAGAGGATCTCGAGGCCGGCGCCGATCATCGGCCGGATCACCCCGGTGCGGACGAGCGGGACGCGCGCGATCAGGTCGATCGGGATCGACTTCAGGGTCCCCTCCGCGGATGTCACGAAGTCGGGGTGGTCGAGCGCGGCCGTCGACCTGCGATAGCCCACTTCCACGCCGATCCGGATATCGGGAGATTCGAAAGCGATCTCACCCATCGCGTGGAACGAGATCCCGCCCCCGTAGGGCCGAGAGAGCTCCTCCGCCCCAAGGTGCGAGTACCCGAGGCCGATCCCCGCGTCCTTGACCGCGGATTCGGCGCGGAGAGCATGCGTCGCGAGGGCGATCACGGTCAGGGCGACCAGCCGGCCGATCGAAGATCTCAGGGCTTCACCTCTTTCATGTGACGGATGATGGCGTCCCCGAACTCGCTCGTGGAGAGGAGCCTGGCCCCATCCATTTGCCGCTCGAGGTCGTACGTGACCTCCTTGTGCGAGATCGTGATGGCGACCGCTTCGCGGATCATCCGCGCGACCTCCGCCCACCCGAGAAAATCGAACATCATCACGCCCGAGAGGATCACGGATCCGGGGTTGATCTTGTTCAGACCCGCGTACTTCGGCGCGGTCCCATGGGTGGCCTCGAACACGCCGATCTCGTCGCCGATGTTCGATCCCGGCGCCATGCCGAGGCCGCCGACCTGGGCCGCGCACGCATCGCTCAGGTAGTCGCCGTTCAGGTTCGGCGTGACGAGGATCTCGTATTCGTCCGGCCGCAGGAGGACCTGCTGGAAGATCGAATCCGCGATCCGATCGTTCAGGAGGATCTTCCCCTCGGGGAGCGGCGCCCCCGCGAGCGCATCCTCGGTGACGACGCGGTCGGCGAACTCCTCCCGCGCGACCTTGTATCCCCAGTCGCGGAACGCGCCCTCGGTGAACTTCATGATGTTCCCCTTGTGGACGAGGGTCACGCGCCGGCGCCCGTGCTCGATCGCGTAGCGGAGCGCCTTGCGCACGAGCCGCTCAGTCGCGAAGATGCTGATCGGCTTGATCCCGATCCCGGAATCGGGGCGGATCTTCTTGCCGAAGCGCTGCGAGATGAACGCGATCAGCTCGCGCGCCTCTGCCGTCCCTTCCGCCCACTCGATCCCGGCGTACACGTCCTCGGTGTTCTCGCGGAAGATCACGACGTTCAGGCGCTCGGGCTCCTTGACGGGGGAGGGGACTCCGGGAATCCACGAGACCGGGCGGACGCACGCGTAGAGGTCCAGCTCCTGGCGGAGCCCGACGTTCAAGCTGCGGATGCCGCCGCCGACCGGCGTCGTGAGCGGTCCCTTGATCGCGACGCGGTAGTCCCGGATCGCTTGCAGGGTATCCTCCGGCAGCCAGGTCCCTTCGCCGTAGATCCGATTCGCCTTCTCGCCCGCGTAGATCTCGAACCAGGTCACCTTCTTGGCGCCGCCCGAGGCGTGCGCGACCGCGGCGTCGAAGACGCGCTGCGACGCGCGCCAGATGTCGGGCCCGGTCCCGTCCCCTTCGATGAACGGGAGGACCGGATGCTTCGGCACGATCAAGCGACCGTCGGCTACTCGGATCTTCTCCCCATCCTTCGGGGGTGTGAGGCGTTGGTAAGACACGACTCCTCCTTCTCGCGGCCTGCTAGCGATACGCTTCGAAACCCGTGATGGACGCCCCCACGATCAGGGTATGGATGTCGTGGGTCCCTTCGTATGTATCGACTGACTCGAGATTCGCCATGTGGCGGCCGATTGCGTGCTCATCGGTGATCCCGCTCGCGCCCAAGATCTCCCGCGCTTCGCGCGCGACCTCGAGGGCCATGCGGACGTTGTCGCGCTTTGCGAGAGAGATCTGATCGAAGCGCGCCTTTCCCTCTTCCTTGAGCTGGCCGAGCCGGTAGGCGAGGAGCTGCCCCTTCGTGATGCCGGAGAGCATCCGGACGAGCTTGTCCTGGACGAGCTGGTGGTGCGCGATCGGCAAGTCGAACTGAACCCGCGACTGCGCGTAGCGAAGGGCCGCGTCGTAGCAGCCCTGCGCCGCGCCGATCGCTCCCCACGCGATCCCGTAGCGCGCCTGCGTGAGGCAGGAGAGGGCGGTCTTCAGACCCGCGGCACCGGGCAGCAGGTTCGCCGCTGGGATTCGGCAGTCTTCGAAGACCAGCTCCGACGTGACGGACGCGCGCAGGCTCCACTTGTTGTGGATCTCGTTTGTGGAATAGCCGGGCGTTCCCGCCTCGACGAGGAAGCCGAGGAACTCGTCGCCCGCCCGCGCGAACACGACGGCGAGATCCGCGATCGAGCCGTTCGTGATCCACATCTTCGAGCCGTTCAGGATCCAGCCGTCGCCGTCGCGGCGGGCCGTCGTCCGCATCGCGCCGGGATTCGAGCCCGCGTCCGCCTCGGTGAGGCCGAAGCAGCCGATTCGCCGCCCGCTTCTGAGCTCCGGCAGCCACCTCCGCCGCTGCGCGTCCGTCCCATACGTGTGGATCGGCCACATCACGAGCGAGCCCTGGACCGACGCGAAGCTCCGGAAGCCGCTGTCCCCGCGCTCGAGCTCTTGTTGGATCAGGCCGTAGCCGATCGCGCCCAGATCGGGGCTCCCCTCGCCCGGAATGTGGGGACCGAGCAGACCCATCTCTCCCATCTCGGGGATGATCTCCCGGGGGAATCGCGCCTCGCGCGCCCAACCGGCGATGTGGGGGAGGATCCGATCGTCGACCCAGCCGCGGACGGAGTCGCGGACCATCCGCTCCTCGGGCTTCAGGAGCTCATCGAGCCCATAGAAATCGACGCCCCGGAACGAATGCATGTCGGGCCTCCGGAAAGATGAGAACAAACGGCGCAAGGCGGATACGGCGCGTAACGCTATCAGCCGGCCGCCGCGACGGTCAACGACTCGAACCGGGGCGCGTCCCCGCGTCCGGAGCGCCCGGCGCGGCGTCCGAAAGTTTGTCGAGCAGGGGCGTTGACAGGGGAGACCGCGAGCGGGTAGCCTCCCCCGGAATGGGCATTTGGGCCGTGTGGACGGTCCGCCCACGATCCCAGGCTCAACCATTCCACAGTGAGGGGGTGTTGCCAACTTGCCAGGGATTCGCGTCAAAGAAGGCGAGTCCTTCGAGAGCGCATTACGCCGTTTCAAGAAGAAGTGCGAAAAGGCGGGCATCCTCGCGGACGTCCGCAAGCACCAGCACTTCGAGAAACCGAGCGAGAAGCGCAAGCGGAAGGAGAACGCCGCCCGGCGCAAGGCTGCGTCGGCCAGGTCTTCAAACCGGTAAGACACGATCAGAGGCCGGCCCGGGCGACCCGGGCCGGCCGACCCCGTGAACGAGCACGTACTCGGACTCCTTGAGTTTCCCAAAGTATGCGAGCTTCTGGCGGAGCGCGCGTCTTCCGCGCGCGGTCGCCGGCAGGCGCTCCTCACGCGACCCTTGACGGAGCGATCTGAAATCGAATCGACGATCGACGTCGTCCGACAGATGCGGGAGGCTTTTCTCGCGGGATTCGACCCTGGGCCCGTGGCGATCGGCGATCTCGATCCGCTTCTTGCGCGCTTGAGGGTCGAAGGGGACGTCCTGCAACCGGAGGAGATCCTGGCCTTGAAGTCCCTCCTCGCCGTGAGCACGCAGGCCCGCGGCTCCCTCGCCCGGACCGAGGTGTCCGCGCGCTTCCCGGACCTCTGGGCGCTGGGCGCGCGGTTCGGCGATTTCCGCGCGATCGTGCGGAGGATCGACGAGGTCTTCGACCCGGGCGGCGATTTTCTCGACAGCGCGAGCCCGGATCTCGCGCGGATCCGGCAACGGCTGCGCCTCTCGCGCACCGAGGCGGGGGAGGCGCTCGCGAGCCTCGGGCGCCGCGAGAGCAGCAATCCCGAGGAGACGTTCGTGACCTTGCGCGACGGACGATACGTGCTTGCGGTGCGGACGCACGACCGCTCGCGTCTTCCGGGGATCGTCCACGGCCATTCCGGTTCGGGGCAGACCGTCTTTCTCGAACCGTTCCAGGCCGTTGAGCGTAACAACGAGATCGCGGATCTCGAATCGCAGGAGCACGAGGAGCTGATCCGGATCCTGCGCGAGCTGTCCTTCGAGATCCGCTCGCAGTCGGCGGTGCTCGACGAGAGCTATGCCGCCGCGATCGATCTCGATCTGCTGCGCGCGCGCGCGCGGCTCGCGTTCGATCTGGATTGCGGCCTCCCCGCGTTCAATGACGGGGGGCACCTGCGCCTCGTCGGGGCCCGTCACCCGCTGCTCGCGGCCGCGGAACGAAACGGGGGCGCCCGCGTGGTGCCCCTCGACGTCGAACTCTCGAAGGACGCGCGCACGCTTGTCCTGTCGGGGCCGAACATGGGGGGGAAGACGGTCGCCCTGAAGACGGTCGGACTCACGGTCGCGATGGCGCAGGCCGGGCTCCTCGTCCCCGCCGCGGAGGGGACGGAGCTGCCCGTCGTCGATGGGATCTTCGCCGATCTGGGGGATGAGCAGTCGATCGAGCTGGAGACGAGCACGTTCTCGGGCCACCTGAGGAACATCGCAATGGCGTGGACGGAGTCGACGCCGCGCTCGCTCGTGCTCCTGGACGAGCTTGGCGGGGGTACCGATCCGGACGAGGGAACGGCGATCGGCCGGGCGGTTCTGGAGCTCCTGACCGAGCGAGGGTGTTTCTTGCTCGCGACGACGCATCTCTCGGGGCTCAAGATGGTCGCGCACGAGCACGCGGGGATGACGAACGCCGCGATGGAGTTCGATCCGACGACGCAGCAACCGACGTATCGGATGCGTCCGGGGTCGCCGGGACGGTCCCGCGCGTTCGAGCTGGCGCGGCGCATGATTCCTGAAGGGGATCTGATCACCCGGGCGGAAGCGTACCGGTCCCCCCTGAGCGCGCGACTGGACGAGCTACTCGGTGACATCGAGCAACGCCGCGCGGAACTCGAGCAGGAGATCGCCCGGCTCCGCGAGGTCGAAGCCGAGCTGCGCGCCGCATCGGAACGCAAGGACAAGCAGGCCGAGCGGCTCCGCCAGCGGCTTCATGCGATTCGCGAGGCCCGCTGGGAGGCGACGGGCGCCACGTTGCGGGAGGCCGAGTCCCTCCTCACGGAAGCGAGGCGGATCCGGGCCGACATGGAGCAGACGCGGGCGTCCGGGGCGCCTCCGCCCGGCGGGGATGCCGAGGTCAATCGCCTCCGGCTCTCCGCGGAGGCGAAGATCGAGGATGCGCGGCGGAAGCTCCATCGCCCGCACGACCCCGAACTGAAGCCGATCCGTCCGGAGGAGGCGCGGCCGGGAGCGGGGGCGTACAGCATCGATCTCAAGGCCGCCGTCGTGATCGAGACCGAGCCGGACGCGTCAGGGAAGCTGTGGATCGCGCACGGGTCGATCCGTTTCCACGTGCCGCTCGGCTCGCTCGTCCATGCGGACGCGAGCGTCCCGGCCGTTGCGCGCCCGCGCGCGCGTAGCGGCGTGCGCGGTCCGTCGGAAGCGCCCGCGTTCGAGCGTCAAATCGACGTGCGGGGCAAGTCCGCGGAGGAGGCGCTCGAGGTCGTCGAGCGCACCGTCGATCGTGCGTCGATCGCCGGCGGCTGCGAGATCCGGATCATCCACGGCAAGGGGACCGGGATCCTGAAGAGGGAGATCGAGGAGTTCCTGCGCTCATCCCCGCTCATCGAGGAGTTCCGCCAGGGGGAGCCCCGCGAGGGGGGATGGGGAGCGACGATCGCGCGCGTGCGTTCCGCGCAGGTCGGGTTGTAGGTGGGAGGCGGCGCATGACCGGGGTCCGGGGGACCGACCCATTCGTCGAGCAGGTGCGCGCGGCGACGGACTTGGTCGCGCTCGTCTCTTCTTATCTGGAGCTGAAGCGAGCCGGCCGCCGGCTGAAGGGGCTCTGCCCGTTTCATGGGGAAAAGACGCCGTCGTTCTTCGTCCACGAAGAGAACCAGTCGTTCTATTGCTTCGGGTGTCATCAGGGAGGGGACGTGTTCCGCTTCCTAATGCTCCAGGAGCGGCTGACATTCCCCGAGGCGCTGCGGATGCTCGCTGAGAAGGCGGGGATCCCGATGCCGAGCCGCCGCGCGCACGATGCGGCCGAGGACCGCGTCGGGGAGGCGCTCGAGGTCGCGGCGGCCTTTTTTCACGAAACGCTGCTCACGGCCGCCGGGCGGGCGGCGCGCGAGTATCTCGCGAATCGCGGAATCGGCGATGCGGAGATCGAACGCTTCCGCCTGGGATGGGCTCCCGCGGCGTGGGACGGCCTGTTGCGCCACGCCGGCCGCCTCCTCCCCGAGCGCGCCCTCCTTCAGGCCGGTCTCCTGATCGAAGGGGAACGCGGTCCGTACGATCGATTCCGCGAGCGCCTGATGATCCCGATCCGCACGGCCGGCGGGAGGATCATCGCGTTCGGCGGGCGCCTGCTCGGTCCGGGCGAACCGAAATACCTGAACTCGCCGGAAACGGCGGTCTACAAGAAGGGGATGGTTC
>Ga0209777_10005588_pt1 | contig 14402 bp, 8 predicted proteins | sample FrelakmetHBP12HB_FD_187147 | JGI IMG/M metagenome (GOLD analysis project Ga0209777, IMG submission 187147) | Freshwater lake sediment microbial communities from the University of Notre Dame, USA, for methane emissions studies -HBP12 HB (SPAdes)... | ecosystem: Environmental > Aquatic >...
CAAGGCGTTCCATGCCGATACCAAGCCAGCGTCCATGCCGACCTCCTGATGCGTTGTGTTGACACCAACTACATCGGGTTGTCGGCATGGTTCTTTTTACTCCATGACCGTGTCAAAATGGCTAAACCGTACAATGTGTGTCCCGCAACAATGGTGGTGCGGGAATCGACTCTTGGAGCTGGGGAGTTGGCAGGGGGATTAGCGCTGAGGGCAACATATCGGACGGCATCATCCTCCGCGAAGGTTACACGCTGACGGAGAGTACGTCGCGCGGCAACGGCGGAGTGGGAATCAACTCCTTCAGTTGGGGTGTCGGCCGAGGGATAACCTCCGAGGGCAACGCATCGGACGGATTTGTGCTTGGCGCGGGCTCCGAGCTGATTGAGTGTACATCGCGCGGCAACGGCAGCCTTGGGGTCCGAGTCATCGACGACAACAGTCCGGCCAAGACGTCAAACTGCGTGTCCGAGGGTAATGGACTCGACGGGTTCAAGGTTGGCGCCGGCTCCACTGTCACCGGCTGCGTCGCCCGCAGTAACGGAACCACCGGTGACGGGGCCGGCATACGCGTAATGGGAAGCGGCAGCCGGATCGAGGGCAACCAGGTCCTCCTCAACGATTGGGGAATAACCCTGTCCGGCAGCGGAAACCTGGTCATCCGAAACAGCGCCAGCGGCAACACAAGCGGCAACTACTACATCGCGTCCGGCAACGCGGCCGGACCGGTCGCCAGCACTCTTGATGTGGCCACGACCACTAATCCGAACGCGAACTTCGAGTATTAGGAGGACGGAATCATGCGCGGCTATACGGCATGTGCGTCCGTGATTGTCGGGTTGTGGAACGGTGTCACACTGGCCCAGTCCAATATTGATTCCGGTCACGCTTTTTCTTGGGGGGAGAACATCGGATGGCTGAACTGGCGCTGCGATCCGGAAAATGGCGCAGTCGTCGGGGCCGAGTATCTTTCCGGCCACATCTGGGCCGAGAATGTCGGTTGGATCGACCTCGGCGACGGACACGGGCTTTATGGCAACAGCGACGACACGGACTTCGGCGTCAACCTTCTTCCCGACGGCGATCTCGACGGATTCGCGTGGGGTGAGAACATCGGATGGATTAACTTCAACACCGCAGGTCACGCGCCCGACCAGGCGCGCTTTGACTTTGCCGCCGGACGGTTCCGCGGTTACGCCTGGGGCGAAAACACCGGCTGGATCAACCTCGATGATGCGGTGCGATTTATAGGGTTGATCCCCCCGCCACCGACGCCGGACGCGGACAACCCGGACAAGACGAGATTCGTCTCGTTTTCGGTCGCCACCACGCAGGAGGCCGCGATTCGCGTGTGGCTGACCTCGCTGCACCACGTGATCCCGCCATATACAGGCGGGACTTCGACGCCGTTCGCGCTCTTCGAGGGTCAGGCGATGTATGTCGGCCCGCCGGCGCTGTACAGGGAGTCGGGTTCCAGCCTGCCGAGCACGGATTTCTATGCTTCGCAGTTGCAATGCGCGCCGTACTACCAGAGTTGGAGCGCGATAACTTTGTTGCACGTTTCCGGCGAGGCCATCGTGCCCAGCTCGACATACAACCTCGAAAACCTGGCCGCAAGCTGCGCGGGTAACGAAGCAAGTTGCACTGCCGTCTCGGCCGCTCTGGAGATCAAGACCACACGCTGGGCCGACGTGAATACGCCGTACCAGGATCCGCTCTCCGCGCCGTCGCAGCCGGACTTCGGGGACATCTCCGCGCTGAAGAACAAGTTCGCAAGCGCGCCAGGCGCCCCAATAAAGGCTCGTGCGTTGCTGTCCGGCGACATAGGCACGAGAGGCCTGATAGATATCTCGGCGGAGGTGAACTTCAGCGATATTTCGCTGTGCGCAGATGCTTTCCAGGGCAAGCCGTACCCATACAAGCCGGGGAAGTGCAGTGGGGCCACGAGCACGGCATGTACGACGAATTCGGATTGCGGCGCCAACGGCCCGTGCGTCCTTTGCCCGTGACGGACAAGGTTTGACGGACTGACGGGCTGTTGAGCGCCGGCAGTTTCGGCTCTGCGACAACTCGTAGCCTTCTACATGCGCCGGATGATCCGCGCCAAAGCCTGATCCGTCCACTGCTCCGACCTGCCGGTCTTCGTCGGCACGGTACTGGGGCAGTTCGTCGGCGTTGTGCCGCCAGATGATGGCGGAGAGCGAAACGACACAGAATAGAGTCGTCGGCCTATCTTGCGGCAGGCGGGTTGGGTGATTCCGAGATGCTCGATTGTGCTGCTCTTGAGTGGTTCCGACGACCGCGATTGCGAGTCGCTGGAGGCGAAATAGCTTCATTCACGCTTGACATGCGTAGGCCGAGGGATGTAGACTGACCATTGCGCAATCTGTCGGCGGATGCCACGGCTTGTAGAGGGGCTCGACGACCTACCTTGTCTGCGTCGGGCTTGGGCCGGAAACCGCAGCGCCGCATTTCTTGCGATGCGATTACCATTCGAGAGCATCGCGCTGAGGAAGAGCAACCAAGTCGATGAAGAGAATCAGACCATTTGCATTTATCGGCCTCAGCAAGCCGCGAGAAATGAAGAACGCCTCGACAACAAGAGAAGCGAACGGTTCTTGTCCGGTCTCGCGGTCCTGGGTCGGCCCACAGGACCGCGGTACCGCAGGATCTATCCGCATGGTCGACATAGTCCAATTCAATGCTTGGCTCTTGAGCCAGGCTGAGTCTCAGTCAATCGTTAGGAGGATCGTCATGAAAGGATCAAGGTTGAGATGTTCTGCGCGCTTTTCAAGGGTACGGATGGAGACAAAGCGAGTACTGCGGTTGCCAATGTGGCGGGCGCTGCTTGTGCCAGCGGCCGTAGGCCCAGCGATGGCTGTCCTGGGTTTCGTGGTCTTGGCGTCGCTGATCACGACGCCGTTGTCGGCGGCCATGCCCCAAGAGAGTGTACAGGCGCAGGCCGTCGTCGAGACCGAAGTCTACACGCAGCTTGCCCAAAACGCCGACAAACGGGCCTATGTCATTGTGCTGCTGCGGGCGCCGCGCACGAACGGCGGAATGGAGACCAAAAAAACTGCGGTAAAGCAGGTGCAGGAACGAGTCCTGGCGAAACTTGCCGCGGATGAGTTTGCCATCGCCTACAAGTATGAGATGGTCGCAGCTGTCACGGGACGGGTCAACGCTTCCGGATTGGCGAAGCTCGCCGCGGATCCCGACGTCGCGTCGATCGGACCGGATGGTTTCGGGGAAGCTCAGCTCAACGACAGCGTGCCGTTCATTAACGCGGATGACGTTCAGGCACTGGGCTACACGGGCGCCGGCATCACCGTGGCGGTGTTGGACACCGGCATCGACTCGAATCACCCCAACCTGTCCGATGACATCGCCGCCGGCTGGTACCACTTCTTGGATCAGGGCATGACCGTCGGCCCAGGGGCCGAGGATGACAACGGGCACGGCACAAACGTGTCCGGGATTATCACGTCCAAGGGCGTGGCGCCATGTTCAATCGGCGTAGCGCCGGATGCGGACATTCTGGCCATCAAAGTCCTCAAGTCGGACGCCTCGGGTTGGGTCAGCGACTGGGTCGCCGGGGTAGACTATGTTGTTGCCAACGTTGGCAATTACGCCAAGCTGCCGGTCATCAACATGAGTCTCGGCACGTGGGATCTTTATACCGCCTGTCCTTGCGACAACGCGACCACTTACAACCAACTAATGCAGGCCGCTCTTCAACGGGCCAAGAATGCGGGAATTGTAACCTTCGCATCGAGCGGGAACCAGGGTTATTGCGACCGCATGAGCGCTCCGGCCTGCCTGTCGGCTGCGACGGCGGTCGCGGCGGTCTACGACCAGAACTTGGGACGCGAACCGGACTCCGGTACTTACCAGAGCGTGTTCGGCAGCCCGTGGCCGGCATGTTATGACGCCACGACCGCAGGAGACAAGATCGCCTGTTTCTCGAACCGCAGCCGGTGCAACAGTCTGGCCGGTCCAGGACGACTGATTACGGCCCCCGGATTGGGCGGCGGCGCCAGCACGTACACCGGAACGTCGCAGGCCTCACCCCATGCTGCGGGCGTGGCGGCTTTGATGTGGCAGAAGGCCATGGCTAACGGCGGATGGTGGCTGACGCCCGATTGGGTTGTGGGCATCCTGGAATGGACTGGTGCATCGACAGTGGACGCGTGCTCCGGTCCCCAGCCCCTGAATCCCAATCCCAGGCGGGTGGATGCCTTGGCCGCGGTTAATAGACTTTGCCCCAAACCGGGCGACAGGGTAGTGTGTGAGCCCCAAGGGGGCGTCAACCCGATCCATCCTAAAACCTATTGGTATGACGTCACTCCACCCGACTTCGGGCGCTGTGATTTCCACGTGCGGGTCTACGACTCCGAACCAGGAAACTATGCGAACTGGAGCCTGCCGGCCGCCACTTGGCAGTTTGCCGTTCACCAAGTGGGCAACGACTGGTGGGCCTCATGGTGGGATCCGGGTTGCACGAACGCGATCTTTGCGACTTTCCGATTCCGGTTTGACAACCCGAACCTCAGCATGTGGGGCGACTGGACGACCACGATCGGGGCTTCTTCGGACCCCTATACGCAACCGATCGATACGTCGGCTTGCCACGCGAATGAAGCCGATGGGAGTGGATACCGAGTGCACGTCCCGGCGCCCAAATGGGAGCAGCTTCCCGACCTCCATAGCACCGGTGTAGACGTGTACGCTCAATCGCCGCCCGGGCCACCTGTCGTGGTGGCCGATGACTTCCTGTGCACGACCACAGGCCCGATTACCGACGTCGACATTTGGGGGTCGTGGTATCAGGACGCCCTCCCAGCGGGTGATCCGTCGAATGTCACGTTTGTTCTCAGCATCCATGCCGACGTCCCGGCTAATCCACCTGCCATCCCCTACAGCAGGCCAGGCGGTCTGCTTTGCATGTATACCTTCGCACCGGGCGCGTTCAGTGCGGAAATCTATGCCGAGCAGCTTTACGAGGGGTTTTACAACCCGGGAGGCTGGCCGGGCTATCAGCAATTCGGGGACAGCAAGTGTTGGTTGTACCGTTTCCACATCCCGGACGCGGCGTGCATCCAACATGGTTCCCCGGGTCAGCCGGTTGTCTATTGGCTGGATGTGCAGGCCTTCCCGCAGGCAGTGTCTTACTTCGGCTGGAAGACGACGTACATTGAAAACCATTGGAACGACGACGCCGTCTGGACCATCGGCGCGGAGCCGGCTCAAGGGCCGTGGACCGAGCTGCGCTATCCCGAAGGACATCCGTTTATGGGCATTTCGATGGATATGGCCTTCAGGATCTTCAGCCGGTCGTCCCCTCCCCCCGACCCGCCGACTCCGCCGCCAGGAGAGCCGGGTCTCAATAAGGTGAGGTTCATATCGTTTCTACCCGGCAATCCGGGCGTCCAAACAGCCATCCGAGTGAAGCTAACGTCGTTGCACCACGCATCGCCGCCGTACACGGGTGGGCCGTCGGTGCCGTTTATTGGGTTCGAGGGTCAGGGGCAGTATGTCGGTCCGCCGGCTCAGTACGTCGAGTCGGCGTCCAGCGGCACTCCGTTTTATGCATCGCAGTTGCAGTGCATGCCGGAGTATCGTGACTGGAGCACGGTGGGACTGCTGCACGTGACCGGCGAGGCCATCATGCCCAGTTCGACTTATCAGGTCGAGAACCTCGCCGCGAGCTGCGCGGGCAACGAAGCAAGTTGCCCTGCGGTATCGGCCGCGCTCGAGGTCAAGACGACGCGCTGGGGGGACGTGGAAACCCCCTACAATCCGCCCGCTACCGACCCCCAACCGGATACCTCTGATATCTCCGCTCTGGTCAACAAGTTCAAGAGCGCGCCGGGCGCACCGATCAAAGCCCGAGCGCTGCTGTTCGGCGACTCGAGGGGAAGGATCGACATAGCGCCGGATTTCAGCTTCAGCCATATTTCGATGTGCGTGGACGCATTCAAGGGTTCGCCCTATCCGTACAAACCCGGCAAGTGCACGGGTGATCCGACCAAGGCGTGCGCGACGGAAGCGGATTGCACCGCTCAGTCGGTTGCAGGCCCCTGCATCCTGTGCCCGTAGCACTCTATTCGGTAACGCTGAGGGGCGGGTTGATTTGACCCGCCCCTCCAAGAACCGATTCGCTACGTAATGCTGGCGGGTTGCCAGGGACGCAGCAGCACTTGCCAAGGCTCGCCGGACGGTAAGCGAAGCAAAACCAGCGGTTCGTAAGCGACCGTTTGGTTGGCTACAAGGAGGTTTCACCGGAGCGCATGCGTATACGAAGGTGCGCGGCTTCCACCGAGTGCATTGCCGTGTGCTTCGTGCCGCACCTACCGGTGCGACGATAGCCGGTGCCGATCTGGCGAGCCTTCAGTTACACTCGGCAAATCGCCAGCTTCGGGGAATGACCGATCGAGTGCGTTTCGTGAACACGGTATTCGAAAAAACCGCTCGGCGACGCTGCAAAGGAACCCGCTTTAGTGGCAGTCGCGGCGCGGCCCAACGACCGCCTACATGTAGAAACTGTAGCGCGGCTGGATAGGTTCGTCCGGGGTCAAGTATCGTAGAATATCGCCGACTTGCGACGCCGCGACGAGCGTAATCGGCTCGGCGTGATCAAACTGTGTGCTGTTCCAGTTCATCTTGGTCAAGGCGAGCATCTCCCGCAAAAGGGCCTCCGGTGCTTGCTCCGCCGTCTCAATTTCGACCTCTATGGGGAGGGGAACGTACAAGCCGGGATACGTTTGAAAGAAATCGACACTTCCCTTTGAGTAGAGAACGTGGCGTCGTTGATCTAAGCTGAGAACGGTGCCGCGAAGCGGAGGGTAAGCCCCTCGGCGAAAGAGCCTGTTGAATGAGCGTCGGCAGCATAGCAGGTCAGCCTGATCGACATCAAGTTCCTTCACGGCGGCCAAGCAACCATCTCGCTCGTCCGCCGTGTAACGCGAAGACTTGTGGATCACGACGCGAGCCGGGTACGCCTTGTGCTCATCTCGGTACAGGCGAAGCGCGTTCAACACGATATGGCGGGCGTCGGCGTGGGGCAGGTGTGGAACGCGATCGTCCTTGTCAATAACGGCGGGGCCGCCACGAATTACAAGTCCGTGGCCGCGTTCATCGAACACTTGGGCGACGGAAGTGTGGAGGTGCTCGTCGTCGTGGCTACGGAAAAACGCGATTCCCAGGTAACATGTCGTGAATGCCGAAACGTCTCGCGGGATGCGCCACGGAATGCCGCCCCGTTTGTAGTAAAGGGCAGTAAAGAAATTCCAAGCTCGTGTAGCTTCGTCTTGCAAAGTACGACGTTGTTTAGATGCGTGTTGGCGACGCTTCTTCATGCGACCACCATAGGTCGCAGGCAAGACGATCTGAATTGGCTTCCCCAACGCCATCGCGCGTGCCTTTAGAACCCTTCGAAAATCAAGTTTGGTACCACGATGTTCGGGGGCATCTTGGTCAGTTTCTGGAACCAATGGTTCATGGCCCTGGAGTAGCTCAAGCAGTTCCGCCGGTACCGCACAGATAATCACGTCCGCCGTGGTCTGAACGGCGACGTACCCCACTTCCGCAAGCATGAGGCCGACTGCCTCCTCAACGAGACGGTCAGGGTCACCAATACTTCTGAGTTGAGCGATTTCCGTGTTCTTAATCGATCGCTGTCCGCGTGGTTCAATGACGAGGCTTGACGCAAATGGCGAGTCTTCGCCATAGCCAGGGAACTTCGGGAAAAGATTTGTTTGCCGGCTCGGCTTGGCCGGAACGCCGGATGCACACCGCTCCAACCACTTGGCAACGGATTCGACGGCCTCAGCGTTTCCGACAATGCCTAGCCGGATCGTCTTGGCTGGAGACGGTTGATCCCGATCAAACGGGCCGTAATTGGCAATACCGAACCGTACGTCAACGTGCGACCCAGCGCCGAATTCTAGTTCTGGTTCTTGGAGGAATGTCGCTTTCATAGTTCGAACAGCCGTGCTTGTTGAATGTCCTCCTCGACGATAGTGCGTTTCTCATCCTCTTCGCCGGGCAACCATTGCGAGTCGTCGAGCCCGACCGGTAGCGCAAAGACTTCGGGCCGGGCAAGCGCCAGAAATGGATATTCGGCCTCGTAGAGCGTGGGAGCATGTGTCAGGCATTCGGTCCACATCAATAGTTGCCCCAGCACAGCGCTGTTCCGTTCGAGCCGCTTAATCCCGCTCAATCGTTCAGCGGCGTACCGGCTTTCCCGGTATCCGTCGGATGTGAAGAGGTAGGTTGGCGTGACCTGCAAGTACCAAACGTCGTCGAAGCGCAGGAATGCGGGCACGAATGCGCTGTGACGATAATATGCAATTCGGCCAGCCGTCGTCTTGCTTTGGTATGGGCCGAATACCACGCGGGTCGCGGACTCCTTAAGGCTGGGATACGTGAGACTTCGGGGGGTCAACTTCGGCGTCGGCTTGAAGCAGAATAGGTCGCGATCCGGATTGAAGCTGACCCAGAGCGGGGAGAGTTTCTCCTTGAGGCATTGGAGCAGAAGGCGCACAAAAAGGTTTTGCATGTCACGGAGGTCCGAGCGGGCATAGTCGTCAGCCTGTTTCTGGTCGACGGATGCCGAATCGCAAATCACGTTCCAGGGTGCCTCGCGCAGATCATGCACACTGACTATCTGCTTCCCGTGAAGGATCCATTCGCCGCTGACAGCCAAACCGTTCGTCCGAACATGAGACCAAACTTGGCGGGGAAGTCGGAATGCGGTCTCGGCGGAATACAAGACGTCAGGAAGTCGGGTGACACGAAGTAGATTGGACACAAGCCGCTCTTCGCACGGTCTTGGAGAAAAATAGACGCCCAGATCGCGCGGAACCGCGATCTTGCGCAAGCTTTCGGCGCAGGACTCGCTGAAACGATCGGAGCGTTTGTCGAACCGTATTCGTCGCTCTTTGCGCCGCTCATGCGTATTGAAGTAGCTTTTGACCGCCACCCAGTACGCCTCATCCGAGTTGCGCCGAGAAACCACTAGAATCACCGGAGCGTTTCCGGCGAGCCAGTATTGGAGGTCACGCTCGTCGCAAAGGAACTCGAACGACGTGTCGGTCTCTGCCGTAAATTGCGCCAGCGACTTGCTCTGGACCTGTACGATGCAATTCGTGGCTTCTCCAGTCCCCGGATCGCAAATCTCAATAATCCCGTCGATACCAGCGTCGAGTTCCGTGTTTGAAGAGTGCCAGGCGTAGCCCATGCGTAGAACGATTCGCTCGATCAGGTTGATGCCGAGTTGGCCGGTGATCTTGCGGCGATCAATCTTCTTGGGATTCAACGCTTCGGCCTCCGTTTGGGTCGGCCATTGACGCCACGGCGCTTGGATGGGGCCGCGTGCTTGGCCGATTGAATCCGGGCGATCAGTTCGGCGGCGGATTCATAGGTGCGGCCTTCGGCGCGGGCGAGGTCGGCTTCGGTGGGGACCAGTTCGCCGCGGAAGGCTTTGGCGAGAATGGCCTGGGTGCTTTTGTCGGCGCGGGCTGCGGCGATCGCAACGCGCTGTTCGATGGCGTCGGCAAGTTTCATCAGCGCCGCAACGCGGCGGACGATCTCATCTTGCTCCTCAAGTGGGGGAACGGCGACGGGCACTTCTTTGATATTGTCGAGATTCAGGCCGGGCTTGCCTGCGCCGTAGGCGGCATCGAGAAGGACCTTGCGGCCGTGGTGCGGGCTCACCAACCACAGGTGGACGAACGGGGCCATTTGCGGCAATGCAAGACGCGAGAGCGACACGTGTTGGCTGACATACGCCTCGTCCAGAGCAATATCGACAACAGCGCATTTCGTGACATTCGCACCAGTGATCGTGATTAGAACGTCCCCGCTTCGGACTCGGGTGCGCTCTCGTTCTGCTGCTACCGGTGGGTTCACGTGAGCGACGTTTGTGATATCAAGCCAATCGGTATTGATATCCTGAGACCGGATGAAAAAGGGCCCATCGTCGGAGTAAAACCTAGCCCAACCCCGCGACCCGCTGGTGACGGAAGTCAAGAGATTGCCGAAATACGCGGGTTCCCAGCCTTCCGGACCCTCAAGGTCGCTGGGGACACCCTCAACACGGGGTGCCCTATCCAGCTTGCGGCGCGACTTATCAACGCGATCCAAGAGACCGTCTCTTGCTGAACCATTCGGGCGGGTTCCGCGCCAGTCTTCGGTGAGGCCGCCGGAGCAGGCGGCGGCAAGGACGGCTTGGCGGAAGCGTTTGAGAATGGTGGGAACCCTTGCGAGCCGTGCGCGGGCCGCGTCCACCCGCGCGGTTAATAGCCCGATCGCCTCCACGATCCGTTTCTGTTCCACGAGAGGGGGTATAGGGATTTCAGCGCCTTGAACGAAGTCGGCCGGTACACGCTTTTGACCGACGGAGCCGGTCATTTCCATTTCTGCTGCGGATCGGAACGATTCCTGGCGGATGAAGTAATACACATACTCGGGTAACACGGCTCCGCGTGAACGGAATACGTGGAACTCGGTTGAACCGAAGCCAAGGCCGTTCCGCAACCCCGTGGCGAAGGCGGCCTTCCCGTTCTCCATGCAGGGCGTGATCTTAGCCATGATCACGTCATTGTCGCGGAAGGCAGTAAAACCCTTGCGGACGTCATCGAATCTACGGATTTGCGGTGTTGCGATCGTCCCGGAGTCCGCATCGACAGCGGGCATGGGTACGAAAGTGACTTCGGTGTCACCCACGACCATGCCCGTTCTTGGCTTTGGGGGATTGATTGCGCATACGTCGCCCAACGTGATGATAGACCATCCGTCAGGCAGCCCATTTTGGTCAGCCGGAATGTCTGAACGCGTTGTCATTCGAGTCCGGCAAGCCTCGCCAACAAGAGGATGTTGGCCGATGTCATGTGGACCATGTGGTCGGCCAGTTCCTTCGTGACCGTGTGTTGCGCCTTTGGCCCCCGTCCGTGGGCATCGCCTAACTTATTGCGGATCGTCCCGACCGCCTCGAATATCGGCGTGTAGAAGGGCGGGAACAACCCGTTGTCGCGACAAATTGAAACGAGCTTCGAGCACGTGTCTCGGTCGGGATCGTACGGCCATTTCTTCAAGGCGCAAATCGTTTTGAGCAGGCTCTCGAAGGAGGAGCCACACAGCGTGATGGCGTCTTCGTAGTTTCCGACGCGGAGAGCGGCGTGCGCCCTGAGCATCTCGGCGTTCGCTACGCGGAGCTTTGATTTCGTTAGTAGGTTGAGTGCTGGCTCGACGACTTCCCCATGCACGAGGTGCTCATCGCGACGGATAACGCGCGGATACTCGCATTCGATGAATGTGCCCTTGCGAAGCTGACCAAAGAAAGGTGCTTCCTTCTCGACGTGATGCTCAACAAAGGCGGTCAGCTCGAACCCGATTGCGTGTTCTCGAAAAACAGCGTTGACCTCGTCAACGCCTCGTTGGCCGCCACGATAAATGAAGCACTGGAAGCAGGTCTCGATGAAGTCGATAGCCTCGTCGGGTTCGCAGCAATAGAAATGTTCGATTACTGGGTTGTCGGTGCGTCGCGCTGCGACATAGCTCGGTGCGCGTAGGCCGCCATATTCCTTGAACAGATGCTTGCCGACCTCGTCGAGCAGTCCATCGAATCCGCCTTGCGGCCCATAAGGATCACCACAATGATCTTGGAACACCGCGAGGATTCGCGTGCGGACCTGTTCGGACAATTCGTACCCAAGTTTGGCGGGTGGTGGCGCATTTCGTTTCGAGAATAGAGCCCTCATGATATCGCCTTCCAGTTTCTTCCGAGCCGAGCCCGCATTCCGGTGTCCGGCATATAGGGGAACCGACCGCCGAACGCCGCGGCCGCGGCTTCGTAAGATTCGTCTGGGAGCATGATCAGCACTGAACGCCATGATGGCTCCAAACGCCGAGTTGTCATCGTCGATCGTCTCATGTCACGTCGTCGTGTACGCCTGCTGCGGGTGGGCCGGATTATCGGGGATGGTGTATCGAAGCTCGCCGTCGCGGACCATTGGGCCTAGGTAGGTCCGGGTCAGATAGAGCTGGTCGCGACCAAGAATCCGGGCGAGTTCCTCGGCCCGAAGGGGGTGCCAAGCGCAGAGTCGGCGGATAACCGGCTTGACCACGGCTGGGGTCGCCCGCTTGCCTATCTCAGCAACGGCGGCAGAAAGTTCCGCCGGAAGGCCGGAAAACCCCTGCGATAAGGTCTCGGACTCCTGCGATAAGGGCGTAATCGCAGGGGTTGACCCCTGCGGTAGCGGCGTTCCGGCGGGGCCGGAGGGCCGGGCGGGATTGAGCATCCGTTCAGTCGGGATGTAGTACGTCCCGACACTCTTGCCCTGCTGTTTCAGGAGACCCGCATCCCGGAGGCGTCGAAGATGGCCACTGGCGACCAGAGTATCGACCCGGTTCAGGTCACGGTAGGCGGCGTTGTTAATCGCTCCGACCTCACGAGCGAACACCAAAGCCCGGGCCTCATCCTCGGACAGTTGTAGGTCGGCAAAATGGCCAAGCCAGGCAACGTCCTCCTCGTTCAGGAAGTGGTGGAAGAGGAACGTGACCACGAACGAATCGCGGTCACGGTCGGACTCGAATGTGGGTGGGCTGAGGCCGGCTTGAGCGAGTGATTCACGCATCGCCCGGACGCCGGAGCCTTTCGTTTCGGCGAAACGGGTTTCGTGAAGGACGGCAGCGATCTTCTCGTTTCGGGTGAAGGAACCCGGTTCGCCCAGGCGGTCGTCGGGCACAAGTGAATGGCCGGGGTTGCGGATTTCGAGCCGGTTGCTGTAGCGGATGATCTGCACCGGCTGGCGGTGGCGATAGCTGCGGTGCATGACGGCGTTGACGATCGCTTCTCGGATGGCGGTACGCGGGAGAAACGGAACGTCGGTTCGCTGATTCGAATTCGGCGGTAAGTGGAACGCCTTCGGGATGTCGTCGAGTACGGCGTTGATCGCCCGTGGGATCGTCTGCATCAAGGGGCCGAGCAATTCGATGGATTCGAATCGCTCATCGGGCGACTTGACCCACTCGCGGCCCGGTACGCGGATGTAGTCCACGCGCATCATGGGAAAGAATCGCCGTATCGACGCCGCTTTGCCGAAGAGGAGCAATCCGGCGATCGTGGGGCGAACGTTACCGGCCGTCCGCGTCAAACAGGCCAACGCGTACAGAAGATCCTCATCCGAGTAGGCGAGTTCTGGAGCGTTCGGATTGGCTTCCTTCCTTGCCCGTCGGTATTCCTGGATGGCCGCAGGGTCGAAGTCGTTCAGGTCCGCGTCGTCAACGATGGTTTCGTCGAACGTGCGGTGCGACCGGGCCTGATAGAAGAGGGCGATGTCGTCGTCGGTGCATTTCTGGTCGGTTGAACCGATTCGGCGAAAAGCGCCTTTGGGGAGGCCGCGAGTTTCGATGTAGACGGGCTTCTCACTCTCCTGGGCTTCGGGGATGAAGGCGACGATCACACGCCTGTCATCCATGTTTTCGACGGAAATTTGCGGGCGGATGGGGTGATTGAAGGCCTGTCGGCATTGAGTGGCTAGGTCGGATTGGACCTTCTCAACGTCCCGGAGTCCGACGATCTCGTACGTGGGGAATAGCGAATCGGGGGCTAGTTGAACGCCGAGAAGCAGATATCCGCCCCCACGCCCGGGTTCATTGGAGAACGCCGACACCGTTTCGAGCACGGCCGGACCGATTTGCTGGCCCGCCTTCGCTTCGATCTGAGCGCTCTCGTCCCGGTCGTTAAGGCGCCTCCAGAGTTCCTCGAAATTGAGTATCAACGCGTCGGACTCCCTACTTTGCTCGCTCCACGCCGTTGCCATTGTCAAGCAACGTGAGCACGGCGTTAAGGTCTCCAATGGCCCCTTCAAGCTCTGTGACAGCATCCGTGACAAGCTCAGCGGGTTCAGGAAGGTCGTCAGCGTCGTCGAGGGAGTCGTCCTTGAGCCACTTAAAACCGTCGAGCTTGAAGTCGCGGGCTTTCACTTCGTTGATGGAGAAACGCCGCCAGCGGTCGCCGCCGAGCCAGCCTTTGTCGCCGACCGGGCTGTCCGACTCGCGTCGCGGTTTTCCATGCTTGGGGCCAAAGCGACCGTTGGGGTCGACGCCGTAACAGCGCTCGAACTCGGCGAAGTGCTGCGGCGTGAGCGGTCGATCTTTCTTGGTGATACCGGGCACGTTCGTCCGAGCATCGTAAATCCAAGTCGTTTCGGAGGGAGCCCCTTTGGTGAAAAACACGACGTTCGCCTTAACGCCCTGGCAGTACGGCGTGAACGTGCCCCGTGGCAACCGCAAGACGGTGTGAAGGTCGCATTCCTCGGTCACGATCTTCATGACCTCACCGGCCTTGTCGGCGAAAAGGCAGTTGTCGGGAAGGACGACCGCCGCGCGACCACCGGACT
>Ga0209777_10005589_pt1 | contig 14401 bp, 24 predicted proteins | sample FrelakmetHBP12HB_FD_187147 | JGI IMG/M metagenome (GOLD analysis project Ga0209777, IMG submission 187147) | Freshwater lake sediment microbial communities from the University of Notre Dame, USA, for methane emissions studies -HBP12 HB (SPAdes)... | ecosystem: Environmental > Aquatic >...
CACTATAACGAATTAGTGTCAACTACTTATTTACAGGTTTCTTTTTTTGTTTACTATTCGCTTTCATCCCACGGTTAAAAACGCTCGCTGTCGCTCGCTCCGTGGGTCTTCCCGCTCACCTTCATAAAGTTTCTGCAAATTATTCAAAACATTATCAATCAAAAACTGTTGAGGTCTTCGCCAGTTATTAAAACTGCATAGCAAGCACCACGTATAGGTGCCCCAACTTTGCCTACCTCAGGGTAATTGGAGTTGAACCAATATGACTAGCTCCCAAAGCTAGCGGACTACCACGTATCCCATACCCTGTTATAAATCTTTCTCGCACCACACAGGCAACACACCCTCATCTTCAGGACAAGTTGCCACAGACTCTATCATCTCATCCTTCTCTTTCAATTCCTCTTTTGTCTTTGGCACAACTGGCATTCCTAACGCAATAGAAATAGATTCAAATATTTTTGCATCATAATCATACCGCGTTTGATATGCCATAATATTCGCTATTCTGTCAAACTTATGCTTTCTCTGCTGTGAACTCAATAACATTATTTCTTACCTTTCAATTGACTCTCAGCAAAGACCTCCAAACAACTCTCTGGACATGTTGAATCATACAAACTACGACGAAGTAAAATCACGGCACTATCAGCTATGTCTCCTACATTTTTTAAGGTATAGGTATAACACTTCTTACCCATTATCCTATACCATTCCTTCCACGCCTTTTGCTCTCTCTTCGATAAGGGTATAACAGTTGGCTTGATCTTGCCTTCCTGATAAATAGCTTCGGCAATGGCATCACGGGCATCTGCAATCATCAACTCCGTCTTTACATGATCAATTTTCAAGTTAATCGGCAAACCATTTACTTTCTTACTGTTCTTCCTAATTCTGATCAAATAGTCACCGAAAGGATAGAAACCCACAATATCATCCCTACCCACAGGAACGAATTTATTACCCTGCTTCTCGTATAATGTCTTGTTTGTGGTCTTCATGTATTGCTAAATCCCGATGGTCAGATTTGAACTGACAATCTTTTCCGTATGAGGGAATTGCATTTTCCAGTTGTGCTACATCGGGTCTACTTCAAATTTTAAGTAAGAGGAAGAGGATGATCTTCAATACCTTCACAAATTCTCGTAACACCTTCTTCTAGGCTTATCTCTATACTTTGAATTACAGAACAAAGCGATGAGGTATGGAAGTCCTTAGCACAAGCCATTACGTATGCTCCCAATAGTTCTGGATGACTACTTGCATAACCTTTTCCAAGTCGCTTATCTATATCAATTATTCCACTTGCCAAATAACCGTCTACTGTCATGGGTGCTTGTTTTAATAATTCCATTGTGTTTGCTGTTATTTGTTCCATCATTATCTCCTTTTTTTGTTTGCCTATATATACTTCAAATTTTTTCCACTTCTGCCATCAATCCAAGTTGTCCCAGCATTTCCTTGTGTTGGTGTGCCTTCTCACTATCTTCCACCTCTGCAATAGCCTTACCCTTCTTATGTGCCTCCAGAGCAACCTTCTTGGCAACAGCAGCTCCATGCCGAAACACAGTCATCAAAGATAATATAACATGATCGAAACTATTGTGATTGTCATTGAAAAGCACAACCTGACACACACCATCTAACCCCGTCCCAGAATCCCTCACATTCGGTCTATCCACTACTAAAGGCATTTCTTCCTGCTATCTTTCTAGTGTGCAAATGTATACACACCTTTAGTTCCTGCTTCTTCCAACCCCTTACCAACAAAAGTAAGGTTTGTATGATTGTCCACAGGCTTTACTTCCCGACTAACCATCGGTAGTTGTTTACTCAGATTTATTGCAGCATTTATATCCCTATCCAGAGATATACCACAATTACCACATTTATATACCCTATCACTCAACTTCAAGTCCTGTTTAATATTACCACAAGAACTACACATTTTGCTCGACGGAAAGAATCTATCAACAATATGTAACTCTGTGTCATACCAATCAGACTTATACTCTAACTGTCTTCTAAACTCCCCAAAACCAGCATCAGATATTGCTCTGGCTAGTTTTCTATTTTTCATCATATTCTTCACAGCAAGGTCTTCAATACTGATCGCTTGGCTCTCACATACCAGCATCGTAGTTGCCTTATGTAAAAAATCACTTCTCTGACATGAAATCCTGTAATGCAATTTAGACAATTTTAGCTTTGCCTTTTCCCTATTCTTTGACCCCTTGACTTTCCTGCTTAATTGTCTCGACTTAACCTGTAACCTTTTCAAATTCTTCCTAAGCGATTTTGGTCCCTGCAAAATCTTACCCTCAGAAGTCACAATTGTAGTCTTCAATCCAAGATCAACACCAATGCGCTTACTGTCAGTCTTTTTCTTGAGATTTGGTTTAGCATCAACAAGCACAGACAAAAACCATTTATCAGCTATTCTTGATACAGTTCCAGATAAAATCCTGCCTTCAAACCTTAAACATTCCTTCATCCTGATCCAACCAATAACAGGAAGTCTTACCTTCTTATCTTCAATCTCAAATTTATCATTTGCTACCTGAAAGGAATCCTTCTGACCCTTTTTATGAAACTTAGGATGCTTGGCAATTTTATTAAAGAACCCTACAAATGCCTTACCTAGTTGTGTAAAGGGTACTGAATGAGCATCCCTATGAATTACCTCTAACCAAGGAAATTCTTTGTATTTAATAGCATTGAATTGCTTTTTTAATTTCATCGCAGAAGGCTTTTTACCAGCCTCATATTGTTTATCCCATTCTGCTAATGCCCAGTTCCAGACAAAACGAGAAGTCCCACAAGCTTGCTTAAAGTATGCAATCTGCTTCTCACTCGGTCTTAACTCTATTTTGTGTGCTATCATTGTAATCTATTTGTTTTTGTACGAAAAGCTTTTAGAATACCAAGTCTATCCCACCTTTGCAAAGTAGCTGGATGCCTATTAACAATCTTCGCTGCATCTGATAATGTATAAATCATGACCTAATCCGCTTTCTCCCTACAAAAATCGTATCTACCACTTTAACTCCATCCAGTTCATACTCAAACATCCCGCAATCAATCGTCTCAAATGAACACAACTTGGTCATTAAATACCGCATACCATCTGGAAATATTCTCCAGCAGTCAATAGGATAGGGATGATAGTCGCATCTGGCAGGCACTAGGATGACACACAATCCTCCCACCTTACAAACCCTCTCCATAGCCTTCACAGCAAGCCAAGGAGCCTCCATGTGCTCTAGGGTCTGTCCTGATATAACTACATCAAAGGACTCACTACCAAGCATTTGCCATTGATAATCCCAATCCAATACCACATCAACATTAGGTCCGGGTTGTGCATCGGCTCCAGTATATAACCACTTCGGATTTGATTCAAAAATGGGTTTATAGCAACCATTGATATTCAGACTGCCAATATCAAGAATCTTAAGTTCTTGGTCTGGTGATAGGTTTTCAGCTATGACCTGAACCATTTTTTCGTATGAGTTTTTATGCATCAACAACACTATACACAGAATCAAAGAAAAAATGCAAAAAAAGAAGGCTTCGGGTATCTTTTTCCCAAAGCCTTCTTGTAAACCTAAGCACGAGCAGGACTGGTATCCTGCACCCTAACCCGTATTCCCCGCGCCCAAGGAACGGTTAGGACTGGAATCTAAGTCCCAGTGCGTCTGCCACTTCCGCCACCGTGCTTGTGTTTGTTTCAATCCACACCCTTAAACAAAGAGCGACATTTCAACTGTCAAGGTAAAACATACAATGGATTGAAATTTTTTGCAACAATTTTCTTGCAATTATTTTTTGATCAACTTTAGGCAGCTTTAAAGGGTTGGCAGGAATACTCGGATTTGAACCGAGACAAATGGTTTTGGAGACCATTATGCTACCGTTACATCATATTCCTGTGAAAATTTTTAATATATGACAGTGTGTCTGCCGCTTGGTCAACCTAAATTACGAATATCCATTTTTCTTATACCAATCTCTTCTGTTTTCTCTTCCTTTTCCTTTATTCCTTCCAGTAAATGTTGGGAGTTGCATATTACAGTTCCCACAAACCATTCTCAAATTTTCAGGACGATGATTACATGGATTTCCATCTATATGGTCTAACACTAAAGGTATTGGATTTTCTTGCCATTCCGAATTACCACAAATAGAGCACATACCCTTGCTTTCTTCTAAAACATATCTACGAACTTGCCTTGCGAGACCTTCCTTCCTTGTATTTGTTTTCTGTCTCTGTTTCTTTTGTTCACCACCTTCATCCCCCTTTATCCACTTGGCAATATAATCCTTGTACCTAAAGTTCTGCTGACATTTATTGGAACAAAAGTTGCGTCCCCATATCGTTAATTCTTTATTACAAAATAAACACGATTTTCTACCACACTTTCTTTTTGGCTTTGGTCCTGCCTTTCCATTAGCCTTTAGTCCAAATTTACTTATCCAATATCTAACAGTGGTTTTTGCCTTATCCGTCTTATTAGATATGTCTTGAATGGAATCCTTATTTTCCAACATATTGCCCAATAGTTCTTTGTCCATATAATGTCTCCTTAATTTCTTATAGACAATACCATAGCACAGATATATTACCAAGTCAACATTGATGTATTACTCTACCAACTGAGCTATACGGGCATGTGGTTGGGGAACTGGGAATTGAACCCAGTCTTAAAGTTCCAGAGACTTTCGTGCGACCAGTACACTATTCCCCATTCTCACTTAAATCTTCTCTTACAACTCCGCTTGCCACACCGATCACACCTTCCACCAGCCTTAACCAAATCACCATCACAAAATTCGCACCAAAACTGATTCGTTCTGGGTAGCAATGTCTTTTCCCTATTCGACAACACCGCATATTCATCTATCTGCCTGCGCTTCATATTCGCTATTCCCGAATCACAAATTCACTTCACGCCCTACAATCAAGAAACCCGCATCCTGCCTTACACCCTTCCTCATTTCAGTAGCAACAACTCGCTTACATGTGGGGCACTTCCATAATTCCACTTGCCCGTCCATGTGTTCCCAACTATGAGACACCCTAACAGCCAAGTTGTAATCTAAAGCATCCATCGCTATCATACATTTCTTCTTCAAGCACACCATTCCACAGTTCCCTTAAAGTGGAGCCCGAGGTCAGGATCGAACTGACCACCTAAAGTTTACAAAACTTTTGCTCTGCCAAAATGAGCTACTCGGGCGTAAACTAAAAAACATGGCGGGGTATAGGAGAGTTGAAATTCATAATTCTTTGATATTCCAACCTTATATAACAGGAGCAACTATGCAACCATTATACACAGAACAAGAATTTCAATCTGCCAAATCCCGTCAACTACTACCATTACAATGCCTTCACTGTGCAAAAACATTTTATCTAATGCGACACCGTATCACTGATATTATTAAAAAACACAAAGGAGTAACAGGTGATTTTTGTTCTTCAAAATGTGCATCCGATCACCGACACCCTCCTATGATGGTTCAATGTACTCAATGTCAAAAATCGTTTATCAAAGCACCTCGGGAAATTAAAAAATCACCAAATCACTTTTGTTGTCATTCATGTGCTGCTAAATATAATAATACTCACAAAACCAAAGGAACTCGTATTTCTAAACTTGAAAAATGGTTATCACAGAAACTCCCTAATCTTTACCCCAATCTTGAATTCCACTTCAACCGGAAAGATGCAATCAATAGTGAATTAGACATCTATATCCCTTCACTCAAGCTTGCTTTTGAACTTAATGGAATCTTTCACTACGAGCCTATTTTTGGTTCTGAAAAACTCACATCCATTCAAAATAATGATTTCCGAAAATCACAAGCATGTCTTGAACACAATATCGAACTATGCCTTATTGATGTATCTAGTCTGTCATATTTCAAAGAACAAAAAGCAATAAAATTTCTTCTTATTATTCAAAACATTATCAGCATAAAATTGGCGGGGATACGGGAAGTCGAATCCCGGACTTCGCAGTGACAGTGCGACATTTTACCGCTAAACTATATCCCCAAAAATCAACTGGCGCATCTGGCAGGACTTGAACCTGCAAACTTTCAAGTTCGTCTAAATCTGGTGCGTCTACCAGAAGTTGAATCTGGACTAAGACATCCGTAGTGTCTCGTGCTATCCATTACACCATAGACGCATTACTTGCACTATCTACCCATTGCCCTATATGCTTCTTCATTCATTTTCCGAACAAACTTGGCTGTAGGACGATTATAGATGGCTTCCGCTTCTCTTTTAGCTTCCTTCATGTTAGCCTTCATACCATCAATAAATTCCTTTGCGGATATTCTTGGCATATCTTCCTTGTTAAGATAATTACGCATTATCATTTCCTTTCAAATTATGGCGTCCCGTAGGAGAATTGAACTCCTCTCAATGGGATGAAAACCCACTATTCTAACCGATAAACTAACGGGACATAAAATCATCTAATCAATTTTTTCTTTGGTAGGCGTGATTGGATTTGAACCAATTACCTGTTGCTTATAAGGCAACTGCTCTGACCAAAGTGAGCTACACGCCTTCTACTTGGGCATGAAGATGCCGCCTTCATTCTTCAGTCCCGGAGCATGGACCACACCCATCCTCCAACTCTGCACGTCATTTGCATCCTTTGGCACATAACCATAAAAGTCTCGTTCAATGTGTATCCTAGCTGCCTGTGCCGCCTTGTCTCCCCACATCACCCTCACATCTGCTATGCCTTCTTCGTGGTGCCTGATGTCCCTATGCTTTTCACCCCATCCCAGTTTAGTAAAGAATTCATCAAGCCATTTATGAACCTGACCAAAATCTTCACCTAGTTTTTCCCTGCACTCTTTACAATGCTCTTCGTAAGTTGCCATAAAAATCCTTTATTTTGGTGCGAGCGACAGGAGTTGAACCTGCAATGTGGGATTGCTCCCATCCAGCTTAAAAGGCTGGTCCCTTCAACCATTCGGACACACTCGCTTAATCCCGATTCGTTTACCACTGCATTTCATACGCAACCACCTTCCTTTCTTATTTTGGTAGGCGTGGATAGAGTCGAACTATCGTGTGGTAGTGTATCAGACTACTGCCTTAACCACTTGGCTACACGCCTATTAACACTGGGGCGAGTGACGGAAATCGAATCCGCAACTTCTAGGACCACAACCTAGCGTTCTATCCAGTTGAACTACACTCACCATCAAAAAAAACAAAAGGCATCTTGCATGGATTTCACAATAGTTCCGCATATTAAATCTGGCAGGGATCGAACCTGTGCCTTCCCTCTTCGGGGCTATGCTACCATTACACCACAGCAGCGTCTATCATGCTATAAGAAGTAATCAGCTTCTTATATGATGCCAAAAAAACTTACTGGGAGCTGAGTACGATTCAGCCTGTTGATACGTCTCTGTTATCAACCGTGACCCAAGCTAATCAAAGTGAGACTTTCTTCTTTCGCCTCCGTCATCCCAAAAAATGGTGGAGCATAGGAGAATCGAACTCCTGCTTTCTCGGTGCAAGCGAGAAGTGCTGCCGCTATCACTAATGCCCCATAAATCAAGATGGATGGGTTGGATGCTACGCCAACTTTCAGACTGTTCGTCCTACCTTTGATTCCGCTAAGAACCTATTCTCGGACATCCACGGTCAACTTCACAGTTCCCGGTTTGCCAGTATTCGTCTGACTGCTTTGCTTTACTGGAGCATTCGCAGGTGATTGCTTATTCACTTCCATCCAAAATCACTAAATTAAATTGGTGCAGGTAGTAGGACTTGAACCTACACTCCGCTGCTTAACCCCAAAGCCATTCTGGTTTATTTATCCCAAAAATCTCCTGTATAGAACCATAAATCTTTTGCATAATTTCTACGGAACAAATCCTCACAGTGCATCCTCCATATACATGCCTTTTGTGTTTCTTATTCTGCACTGGATAGTATTTTGATTTTAAAATAAATTTCCTTAAACAACCTACTGGTAATCCTAATAATTTCAACCAGTAATCATGAATCTGTTCAACTGTTAATCCATTATTAAGATGTGCCATCACACTTACAGTAAAATCTTCATCTTTACATCCGAAGTATTTTCGCATCCCATTGACAAAAATCCTTAACATATCTGGATCGGTATTAGTCATTCCAATCATACTGCGATTTTTGCTTCCCTCTGCCCAATATAAAGCACAAAATACTTGATATTCAGCGTTGTTCTTAATTTGGACCATTTCTCTTCCGATCCTTTGATATCCTTCTCTTTTAATTTTAGCATCTTCTTTTATCTTTTTTGGTCCATTTTGCTGATTAGGGCTACATCTCCCACGATCTGCAAGTCTCATTTTTTGCTCTTCTGTGAGATTGATATCACGAAGCCACAGAGACGAAGTTCCCCGTGATACCCCTAGCCTCCTCGCAATATCACCCACAGACAAACCTTCTTCTGATCGTAAACGCCTTGCTTCTTCTCGCTCTTTTGCCTTCATATTGAACCCCTTATTTTCAAACCCCGTAATTAGGGTTCTATAATAGGATTCAATATCAAATTATTATTACAATTGGTTCCCGTGAGAGGACTTGAACCTCCAACCCCCTCGTTAAGAGCGAGGTGCTGCTACCAATTGAGCTACACGGGAATAAGAGTCAGCTACTCTACCAACTGAGCTACACCTGCATCTAAATAAAGTTATGAGGGATTTCACTTGAGTCTTGCGACTACCTTGTTCCGCTGTTAAGGACTCGAACCTTATCCTGCATCCCATAAGAAATAACCGTTTAGGATTACACCTGCGTATTATTTCCCCCGTTAAGGATGCACCCAAACTTGCAGAGTCTATAGCCCCTTGCAAGTCAGTTTCTCTCCGTGCTGCACCCACACCAAAAATCGTTAAAGAATCCGAAGTGTATCCAGATGCTTTAACGATTTGGTGACTGCTAGTAGTATTGCAAGTTTCTGTATCTGGAATTTTTACGCCTGCAATTGTCTTACCGTTTCTTTCAGGCAACCAGTTAGTTTCATGCCTATATTCTACTGTCATTCACCAAATCAGCTTATTCAGTTTTCAATGATCTATCTCGTTCTTCCTATCCCTGTATCGGATGAGGTCTAAACGAGTCCAAATAAATCTTGCACCTAAAACAAAAACCCCGTAACAGCTTTCGCTACTACGGGGTCTCTTATTTTCTATGTGTTGATTCTAGGCACAAACACACAGAGGTAAAGACCCCAGTAGCGGGCGTGGTTCTATTGCCCACGTCGCCTTGGTATCTGTAATCTGTGTTTTATGTGCTGTTAAGTTCATCTATTTCCCTTACTCTGTTGATCACTATAAACCCAAACCCAAATTTATTGCAATAGAAATCTTTTTATCAGGGAAATTCCTTATGCATTGGCTCGTTGAAAACCATATTAAGCAGTTCATTATATCAAGATTTTGATTCTGTTTTAACTGCGTCATAGAGCATTCCAATCTCTTCATTAATAATTCTGTTGATAGAGTCCAAGACAGATTTCCTTGTACTGTCTATGCTCATGCCGTCAATGTGTTTCCCAGCAATTCGATTAGCCACTCTGTTTGCCACTACTTTAGACATTTCAACAGACATCGCTCCGTAAATCAATCTATCACCACGAATAGCTTCTTTGATCCTGTCACCAAAAGACTTTTCCAACTCCATGACAATCTGTTTCTGTTTGCTAATCATGCGTCTATCACAATACATAAAAGCCAGAACCGAGCCTGCAAACAATGACACAGCAGAGACTATAGCTCCTACTATTCCTGAAAAAAGAGGATTCCTACAATAGCACCAGTATCCAGTAAAAAATCCCATAGCCAACACATCCAGAAAAACGAAATTCATAAAGATCATTTTCATATCAAGATTTTTAGTGTGTGCCAAGATAGGCTTTGCATCATCCAGTAACATGTATCATCCCTCTTCCTTCTATGTTCTTAAAATACCTATTGCTTTTTCCTTCATGGCTTCGGCAACCTTGATCGCGGTAACAGGGTCCATTTCCACCCAGTCCACGCTTCTGTTAAAATTCAAAATAACCACTTCATTTTCCGAATTTACAGTAACATGAACTACTGGCTTTTTTGTGACTATTTCCTGACTCACACCAATGTCCTCTTCTTTGCATCGGCTAGTGCTACCTGTAAATATGATACCAATAAACTGGATTCCTTCTCGTTATTAAAGCGACTAAGACTGATCCTAAGTGTAGCAGAACAATCGGTAATGCTCCTACCCATTGCCCTGAGTACATGAGAAGTTCCCTCTCTGGTCGCACAAGCAGCACCCGTAGCAACACAGATACCATACCGATTAAGAATGCCACTTACCAATGAAGCGTCTATATTAGGCAAGGTCATGTTTAGGATATTAGGAAGTCTGTTTTTGGGGTCGCCGTTTCTTACTGCTCCAAGTTTAACCCTCATCTCACCTGCTAGAAATTCGACCATATTAGAAATTCTGGTCATTTCTGTTCTCATCTTACTCCACGCCAATTCAGCAGCCTTACCAAATCCTATAATCTGCGGTACTCCATGTGTTCCAGACCTCATACCCGATTCATGTCCCCCACCATGCAGTAAGGGTTCAAGATTAGTACCACCCTTAACATACAGAGCCCCAACACCCATCGGACCATGTATTTTATGAGCTGATAGGGAAGCCATATCAACCGCCGAAGCATTGATATTGATCTTACCAAAAGCCTGAACCGCATCTGTATGGAATATTACCCCATACTTCTTGCAGATTTCCCCAATATCATCAATGGGCTGAAGTGTTCCTACCTCATTATTGGCGTATTGGATGCTTACAAGTCCCGCACTACCCTCTTTAAGGTAAGACTCAATAGAATCAAGCCTAATCAATCCTAGAGCGTCTACGGGGACTATGCGGACAGATGCAAGGCTTCTCCTACCCATCCAAGCTACAGGTTCCAACACAGATTTATGCTCTATGGAACTTACCACAATCAGGTTCTTATCTGTTGGCATTTCCAGCCCTTTGATAGCCCAGTTGTTGGATTCTGTACCTCCAGATGTAAAGTAAATCTCTTCTGGTTTACATCCTACAAGTTCTGCTACCTGCGATCGTGCTTTCTCAATGCCGTCCTTTGCTTCCCGTCCAAGATGATAAGGAGTTTCGGGATTTCCATATCGCTCCTCCAAGAAAGGTTGCATTGCCGCTACAACTTCGTCATCAATAACTGTCGTAGCAGCATTGTCCATGTAAATTTCCCTTTGTCTTGCATCAAAGTCAATCGCCACTTTTACCTCCTTGGACTTCTTCCATTATATCTTCGTTCTCTTCCCACGATTCGGGTTCTGTTAGTTTCTGTTCAAGCAAATATATGCAACCTTCGGGGATTTCAGAGTCACCAAAAATCTCCGTTTCACAATGGCTACACATAACAGATGGAAGACTCAATATCCGACCATCTTCCGTTCTTTGGATCGGACTGTACTTCCGTCTGTCTGAACATTTCAAACAGATATTAAGATTCAGCATATTGTTAGGTCGAGAGAACCGCCAAGATAGCAGAATCATCATCATAAACATCGATGCCCTTCTGACTGGCATCAAAGCGACTCTTGAATTTCTTACCCTTGTCTGCCCCACTAAGCAATTCGTAATAGATATACTTTTCAGTCGTATCTATCTTTTCAATCCTACACGCTTGCTTCTCTTCCTTGCGCCAGAGAATGATGATTTTTCCAACTGCCTTATCAGTCTCCGTCTCCATGTTTATCTTAATCGTATTGCCCACATTGCTTTCTGCCATAATTACCTCTCACCTTATTGTTTTTAATATCAAATAATTATTAACCATGAACCGTGTTACCTGTTACTTCCGTTGCACTTACCTCGCTATTGCCAGCCACCTCCTCTGTTTCTATGCCCATTCTTTCCTTGAGAATTCCACTTGCCATATCTGAAATGATAGTATTTTCTTTAGCTGCCATACTTTCAATCATAGCTACAAAACCAGAAGCAAGTCCCCTTTCCCTGATTGCTTTTGCGTCAAGACTTCCCTGCATCGTGAGCAAAAACAATTCATCATCGGTGAAGTCAGCTAAAGTCTGATTTTTCTCAACGACATCCCGCTTCAAATCAATCTTATCGCACCTTATTATAGTCCTGCCATGTATCGAATGAATATTACTCGATGTATAGGGTGGTTCTGAACATACCATCCTATCCTCCAGTACAAAGGCTTCCATCCATCCTTTTGGGCTGTTTACCTTAACTTCTTCAACTATTCTACCCCAGCAAAAACCGCCCTTATCATTACCAAAACACACAAATTTACCCAAATTACTCATATTGCCCACCGTTTTGCCAAGGAAGAATTCCACTTCTTGTATTCTGCTTCATGACTTGCCCTATCATTCCCATCATATTGTAAAATGGCATCTTTTTCTATCTCTGGCTTGTCATCGGGTGTCAAAATCGTCTGTTCCAACATCCTCTCACAGTAGCTCGGTGGTATTGTCATTTGCGCGGTGATAGGGCGCAAACAATCCTTTATCATGTGTTTATGACCGGGAATTACACTTGAATCCTGCCAGTAAAAAGACTGAGCACATGCCCAAGCGTTGTCACTTTCAGGATACTTACCCGCAAACCTCTTACATTTCTCACACAAAAATTTATTCATCAACCCTACTATACACCGAAAATTGAAAATCTGATAAAATTTTTTCAGTTTTCTTGTACAGTAGGAATAGGTTTGGGAGACGATTTCTTGGAATTCTTATTGATTTTGGAAAGAATTATGCTTTGTAAATAGTTCTTAGCCAGTGTGTTAATAGTTCCATCTGGGAATACAAGTCTAAGTCCTTTAAGTCTAGTTACGAGGCTCATTACATCTTGCTGTCTGACTCCTGAAACTGCTGCGAAGGCGGAAGCATCGAATTCTATCTGAGTCCAAAGCCATTCCCATTTACCTGTTTCGTCTTGGTCTATACAAATGGTGGGCTTCCTATAAGTGACCCTGACAGACTTCCACGCTACAAGTCCATTCATAAGGGTTTGATCATCTACAAGGGGTGCAATGTTCTCTGGTTCTTGTAATGATTTGGCTTTGAATTCCGCTAAGACTTCCCCGAAACTTGACATTAGAATTCCCTCACAATTTGAATCGCTTTGAGAATATCTGGTTCCCATTGTTTTTCAGCAATCTTCATGGCATCTACACTATCCAATTTCCAAGTAGATTCTCCTGCAAATTGGATTCTGGTATATTTCTTCACAAACTTACCCTTGGTCAAAGCATTCACATAGTAATCATTCATACTATTTGAGGCACCATTCAGCAAAGCCTCTATAAGCCAGATACCCCATCCCAGTTTAGTAGAGGGAATGCCGTTGCCTTCTGCTCTATCTCCTGTGCCAATAGATAGGATTTCAATTGTGTCTGGCTCTGCATCTAGTTCAACAATAGCAGAAGCCACTCCCGCCATGCTAGGTTGATTTACCAGTATTCCTCCGTCAACCATTCCATTGTAAGAACTGAAATAAGTAGGAGCCGCTGTTGCACTACGAAGCACTTGCCAAACAGGAAGAATCCCATCATCGGTATCTAGTGAATTAAATATTTTCAGTCTCTTTGATCCCACATTCACTGCTGTTACGAATAATGGTTTTTGTGCAACACCAAAGGCATCACCTCTAAATACCGTTTTTAATGCTTCTTCCAAAACAACATCAGGATATTTAGGAACGAAGGGATTAAACTTCCTGAAAGATGATCTACTAAATATCTTGGGCATCCATTCATCAAAAAAGTCTTGACCTATACTATGTCCCCGTCCCAAAGCATAGGCAGAAGCAATAGCAGACCCTATAGATGTTCCCACAAAAGCATCAAACTTATCACAACAATTGGCTTTATCCAGTATCCTAGCTTGTGCAAAACCAAATACACCACCACCATCCAGACTTAGTATTTTCATCTTATGCCTCCTATCTTTGAAAGCCACTGTTTTTCAATTTGATCTGCTACCCTCTGCATCGTGATTACTCCCACGAATGAATTCGTGGGCTTCTAAGAAGCCTTTTTCAAGGTTTTTAAGCTATGTAATCCCATAGCTAAAATATTCTTACTTGCATTAAAATCTCTATCTTCAGTATGTCCACAACTACAACTGTGAACTCTTTGAGATAGGTCTTTGTCAGTTAGTTTCCCACATTTACTACATGCCTTTGTAGTATTCTTCGGATTCACAAGTATAACTAAACTACCAGCTTCTTCCGCTTTGTATTTTAGTTGATTCACAAATTCATTCCAAGCAACATCATTTATACTTCTATGAGTCGGTACAGCAGACTTTACTATACCATTCACTGTAA
>Ga0209777_10005590_pt1 | contig 14399 bp, 19 predicted proteins | sample FrelakmetHBP12HB_FD_187147 | JGI IMG/M metagenome (GOLD analysis project Ga0209777, IMG submission 187147) | Freshwater lake sediment microbial communities from the University of Notre Dame, USA, for methane emissions studies -HBP12 HB (SPAdes)... | ecosystem: Environmental > Aquatic >...
AATCTCCCTCCCCGCGTACTTTTTACCAGGAATATATTAAAATTACTTTGGTTTAATTTCGATTCTATGAATTTCATTCGTCGAATTCGTCCAAATAAGGAGTCTATTATTGCTAGACGAATATTGCCCGCTCCAGGTGCCGTCAGGGTCAGAACAAGATATTGAAAAACCATTGGGATACGTTCGATTTTGTACAATGCTTATCTCAGATGGGCCATTCACACTTGTGTTTTCATAAAAATCTACAGTGAGTATCTTGCTTGTATACTCATAATTAAACGAGATGGGGTCTCCTGCGATTTTTTGTGGATACGGGTAAACCAGCAAACCAAGTTGCTTGTTTTCGCAGCCCGTCTCATTTATGATTCCAAACTCATCTTGTGTGTCATAATCATATGCCCAGTACGTCCAACTCGCAGTATGCAGGTTCAAGAGATGCAAAATTTTTTCTAAATACAACGTCCCGCCAGAGAGATTCTTTGCGACGCCAAATTCACCTAAAAGCCAAGGAACATTTGCATGTTCTGCCTCAGTATTTCGCATATCAAGTGTTCGTTTCACACAACGTATTAATCCCAGATAAGGCACTCCTTCATGGACCGATGTTTGATAAAAGTGAGGCGCGTAGACAAGCTTTTCAGAGTCTATCTTGGGAAGAAAGGATTTGAGTCCAGCGCTCGTCATGATTTCAGGTTCATAAAAAATATAATGATTTATATCAACACTCCTTACCTTATTTATCACATCACAATAGAAATCTTTCAAATAGATCTTTTCAAATCGCCATGGCAGGAAGGTTCCGAAGAACGGCTCATTGAGAATTTCATATCCAATAATATTTTCACTATCCATAAAACGTTTCGCTACATGAACCCAGGAATTGGTAAAATGAGTCTTGAGTTCATCTTGTGTCCAGAAGTTTTTGAAAGAATGTGATACCGCAGGTTGAACATAATTTATCCACCAGGGACTTTTAGGTGTAAAGCCATATCCATCATCCCAGACCGCCCAATATGGAGCACCACATCCACCGAACTGTGCACTATATAAATCTTGATGCATATCGAGAATAACATATACACCAAGGTCCTTTGCCCAATTCACTCGTTCTTCAACTAAATTCAGATAGGTATCATTATACACTCCAGGTTCTGGTTCAAGTGCTGACCAAAAAATTAAAAGACGAACGCAATTGAATCCCCACTCTTCGCTTATTTTTTTATAATCTTCAAATGTTTGCCATGAGATTTGGTTACCTGTTCTTTTGGCAGCATTACTGATATTCACACCATGGAGAATAACCGCTCTATTGTCCTTATCTCGAATCCAACAATTAGAAGCAAGAACACCATTGGTAAATAAGATGGTCACAACGAAAATGGTAAAACAATATTGAAGGGGTTTAATGAAATTCATTGATTTGAGATAATCGATTTATTATTTATATTTTCTATTTCTTTTTTAAGATAGAAAACACTTTTTCAGTTGCAAACCCGTTGACTTGCAGGATAGAATATTCGAAAAAATGCCAAGTGGTGATATGTCAAAATCTCCCTCCCCGCATATTTGCAGGATTAGCAACCTATATATACTGAAAATTGATTTTTTTAAATCCTCCCGTAAAACACCATTGAACCGGGGCAGGTTTTGTAATGAAGGATCATGCTGTCGTAACCCGTGGGGGCTTCCATCCAAATTACGAGGAGGAAATCCGCTATTTCAAGGAAAATAAAGTCTATTCGATTCAGATCGAGTCCAATCTTTCGTGTTCGCAAGGATGTCTCTATTGTTATGCTTCTTTTGATAATCCTAAAGTGCAAGAATTGCCAGAGAAGGACATCAAAACAGTAATGTCCGCAGCCGTGAACATGGACGTACGTTGCATCGACTGGCTGGGAGGAGACCCACTCCTTCGAAAAGACTGGTATCCTCTCATGAAATATGCGATACAACTAGGATTAATAAATAACATATGGACCAGTGGAATACCGTTACAACACCGAGAGGTTGCCCGGAAAGCTGTAGAAGTCACTAAAGGTGGTTTCATCTCCGTTCATCTCGACACCCTTGATGAAAAAATCTATCAGCAGCTGCACAAAGGAGACCCAAAAACTCAGATCCAAGCAATTCTGAAAGGAGTGGAAAACGTCCAAGAACTGGGTAAAAAACCGGAACAGATGATGAACTGCATCACGTTCACCAAACCTGTTGCAAAAGACGTAAGAAATACTATCCAATACTTTTACGAAAAGAAAGGGATGAACACCTGTCTGACCCAACTGTGTCCGTCGGGGCTCGCACAAGATCACCGTGAATGGGTACCCACCCAGAAAGAAATTCAGACTGCATGTGAAATACGAGACGCCATCAATTATCCTGATTCATCGCTCTCATTTTGTTCGATGGACACCAATAAATTCTACTGCGGAGGGATGATCTGCGTGACTGTCGATGGAGATGTAACTCCATGTTCCGTTATCCGGAAAAGTTACGGCAACATCCACCTGGCTCCCTTGGCAACCATTGTTAAAAACCATCGAAAAGAGTTACTTTTCATGCCGCTGCGCGCCCCCTCAAGCATGAATGGAACGTGTTCCTCCTGCAAAAACAGTGAAGTCTGTTGGGGATGCCGCGCAACTGCCTTTTACGAACAAGGAGATCTGTACGGAAAAGATCCGAAATGTTATAGGAATAATAAAAAGTAAATTTTAGGCGGAAGAACTATGACCATAAAGAGAGGAAAAAGACTGGACTACACCATTGGAGATGTGAACGATGTGTATTCAGGACCCGTTGGAATACTATGGGAAATGCTGATGGGAGAACAAATACACGTTGGCGGTGAGAAAGAAACAGAGGACCTTGCAGCCAAGGCTCACGTTAATAAAAGTTCAAAAGTCCTTGATGTGTGCTCGGCGCTTGGCGGCCCGGCTCGTCATCTTGCTCGGACGTACGGCTGCACTGTAACGGGGTTGGACGCGACACAAAAAATGGTGGACGAGGCTATTAAACGCACGCAGCAACAGGGGCTTTCTCATTTAATCACCTACAAACTTGGGAATGCGCTCGATATGCCGTTCAAATCAGCAACCTTCAATGTCGTCTGGGGACAGGACGCGTGGTGCTACATCACCGATAAAGACAAACTGCTCAGTGAAGCAGCACGAGTCCTCAAACCACGAGGGACCGTGGCCTTTACCGATTGGATCCAAACAGGAACAATAACCGAACAAGAATTAGTCGAATTGAACAGCTTCATGGCATTCCCCTACATGGAGACACTCGAAGGATATGCACAGGGCCTCAAGCGACAAGGATTTACGATTCTTGAAAAAGAAGACCTCAGCCCTGATTTTGCTCGTTCCTGCCATATCTATCAAGATAAATTGCGAAATGAATTACAGCCTACCATCATTAAAAACTTTGGAAAAGAACTTTTCATAGCAGCGGACGAAGGACTTGGAAAATGGGTACGCGCCGCAGATGAAGGAAAAGTCGGACGAGGCAGAATCATCGCCAAAAAATCATAAGTATCTCTCGCCTATGACAAAAGAGTGATAATATCAAGCAACATCCGTCGGACAACACAACAGGAATCCTTCTGTTTCTCAAATACCCTGAACCAGAAAAAGTCAAAAGTAGACTCTCCAAAGAACTCGGCGCAACCGCAGCACTCCAGTTCTACCGCTGTTTTGTCACCGATATACTAACTACCATAAGAAAACTGAACCTTCCCATAGTCATTTGCTACTCCCCTACAGATTCCAAAGAAAAATTCAAACAATGGCTCGGGGAAGACTATCGCTTCATCAATGCACAAAGTGATTCATTTGGCCAGAAACTACAGCATTGTTTTCAAACCGCCTTCAAACAAGGTTTTCATCAAGCAATCCTTGTGGCAAGCGACAACCCGGATCTACCAAAAGAATATCTGACCGAAGCACTCAACTCCCTTCAAACAAATGATGTCGTGATCGGACCATGCGACGATGGAGGATATTACCTCATGGGCTTCACAAAAAAAGGATTTACACCACTCGCGTTTGATGATATACCATGGAGTACACCCGACGTTTTCAACAAAACCTATGACATTTTACAACAACACAAACGAGTCATTCATCTTCTACCGCCATGGTATGATATCGACACATACGAAGACCTCTTGAAGTTCTACAACAGAAATAAAGAGACGCCCCGTGATTCGTCAACAACAATGACTGCTTTGAATACCTATCTCAAAAAGAAAGAAAACGTATAGACCTAAGGATTCAAGAGATGATAAAAAACCAAGAAAATATCATATCCGTAATCGTCCCCGTACTCCATGTAACTCCAGAATTGCACATGGTACGAAACCACATTCAACAAGCAACAACGCCAATTGAAGTAATTCTTATTGTTGATACATCGGTGCAGGAGACAATACCACTTGCACCGAACGAAAAAAGAGTGAACATATCAAAACGAGGACGAGGAGCCGCACTGGCGGAAGGAATCCGCCAATCAACCGGCGGCATAATCATTTTTGTTCATGCAGATACAATCCTTCCTAAAGGCTGGGATATCGCAATCAGAAACTCCTTAGCAGACACACAAGTTATTGGAGGAGGGTTTTCTCATATCTTTGATAGCCAGAATGGATATCTGCACCTTATCACTCATCCACCATCGCTACGGCTCAATGTCTTTCGTGAAATCTGGGGTGAACAAGCAATGTTTGTTCGTTCACCGTTCATAAAACAACATATCCCTGAGATCGAACTGCCGATAATGGAGGACGTACAACTCTCAAAATTGATGAACAAAAACGGTGAAGTCGTCATCTTGAAAGAAACGGTGATTACCAGCGCAGCAACGTTCCTTACCCGTGGATTACTTCGTCATACCTTCCGCATCGCGAAGGCACGCCTCTGGTATAGAGTCGGTGGTAACCCTAAGAAAATCTATGAATACTATTATAAAAAATAATTATCAATCACTACAGGGAATGGAAGGCCGCTATTTCATTGTGAATGTCGTTTGAAATTCCTGCAAGAAAAGATTTATAATGCGCCATTCACTGGATAACTCAAGGAAAAATGGTACCTCTCAGTATATTTCTTATCCTGACGTTAATCCTCTTGTTTTGGATCTTTTATTTTCTTCTAACAATGCGGATCTACGGGCAGATACCATATCTTTCAAAAACCGTTTCCAAAACATCATCTGAATCCGTCCCCTTGATCTCGTTGATTATCCCTGCAAGAAACGAGGCACAGAGGATTGGCGCATGTATAGAATCACTGAAATCCCAAACCTATCCTCGAATGGAAATACTTATTGTCGATGATTATTCAACAGATGATACCGTCAAGATAAGCAAAGACATCATAGGATCAGATACGAGGTTTCGAGTTCTCGATTTGAAAGCGGTCCGAAAAGAAAAACCTGGTGATTGGTTTGGGAAATCGAATGCGGTGCAAGAAGGCAGCAAGCAAGCTAGCGGAGAATGGCTTGTATTTCTCGATGCGGATGTCGTTCTTACGTCGGAGGTTGTTGAAAAATCAGTGGCGTTTGTATCTGAAAATAAATTGGATTTATTAAGTGGTATACCGTATTTTTCGTGTGATTCGTTTTGGACTAAGGTTGTTCAACCAATACCGTTGCAGTTGGTGCTCTTGAACCTATTTCATGTCAATAAACCTGAGAGCAGGGTCGCTTTTGCATTTGGATGCTTTATTCTTATCAGGCGTTCCGTTTTTGATAAAATAGGAGGGTATGAACAAGTTAAGGAGTATATCGCGGATGATGCTGAATTGGCGAAGCTTGTGAAAAGATCTGGTTTTAAAATTGGTATCGTCCAAGCTCAGGATATGACCGACGTTAAAATGTATGAACGATTCTCTGATATGGTGGAGGGATGGAGTAAGAATATTTGTTTAGGTTTAGCTCAAAACACACGTATCCATTCCAAGGCCTTGAAAACGTTATTAATTTTTACGCAATTTATTGGTGTTTTTATCTTATTCCTCTTTCCTTTCTTATTGATAGGAATTTCACTAGTATTGGGTTTGTTGTATAAGGATTCCTATTGGGAGTATGTATTTCTTTTTTCATCTCTAGTATGGTTATCTGGAGTGTGCGTACAATTTTTGTTTCAAAAAAGACATGGCGTAGGTAATCCAAAATATGCCTTGGTATCATTTTTAGGGGGTGCTATTGTTCTCGCCATGTTTTTGGATGCCCCTCTTAGAATCTTATCTGGAAAAGGGATTCAATGGAGAGGAAGAACGTATTTTCAAAAAGAAAATCGTTTTTGAACGGAGATTTGTCAGAGCATCGCCAAGAAGCATAAGGTAAAGGGGTGTTGTTCGTTGACGACTGGGATTTTTGTAATGACGGCGGCAAACGCGGCAGAAGAGGCGACTCGTGGTGGGAAGCGGGTGTCAGTGCCATATTGGCGGACGTTGAAGGTGGATGGCCAGTTGAATGAGAAGTACCCGGGTGGCGCGCGTGCGCAGAAGAAATTGTTGGAGGCGGAGGGGTTCACGGTCGTGCAGCGGGGGAAGAGGTTCTTCGTAGAGGATTTTGAGAAGCATCTTGCGAAGATCGGCTAATGAATTTTTTTTTCCCTTGAGTAGAATTACGATCAGGCTAAGTTGACTAGTTGTTCTTCGATGGAGAGGATGTCTTGGGTGAGTTGTTCCATTGTGGTGATAGTCAGCTGGGCCTTGAGGTTGGAGAGGAGTAGTCCTTTCTTGAGGAACTGGGTGTAGCTGCTGGCGAGTTGGTTCCATTTACTGGCTTCCTGGCGGAGGAGTCGTGACTGGTTCTGGCAGAGGCTAGGCTGAATCGTGGAGTTGGCGAGATAGTCGGCGGTGTGCTGCTTGTTGCGGGCGATGTCGTCGAAGGGGTTCTGTTCGCCGTTGATGATGATGTCGAACACGTTTAATCGTCCTGGATAAAGGGTGGTGAGCAGTTGGTGAGCGAAGTGGTTGAGGTGGTAATCGAGGCTGGTCTTGCCGTAGGTTTTATAAAGGAGGATGGTGGCGTGGCTGGTGCTGGCTCCGGTGGTGTAGTCGTGGAGCATCCGGGTGGTGGCGTTGATGCCGTAGAGGCCGGTGCCGGGGAGGGGTGGGGTGCCGGAGAGGACGGCGATGTTGCGTTGGAAGGCTAGTTGAAAGGCGGTGTCTTTGGGGAGTGGCGGGCTTTCGGGTGTGTAGGTGAAGCAGAAGGAGATTTCGCTGGTTTCGCGGGCGGTTCTGAGGGTGGAATCTGTCATCCAGGCGTGGTCGCCGTAGCTGGGGTCGCCGTAATAGCCGGCGTTGGGGTCTTGGTAGCAGACGGTGTGGTTGGTGGTGTTGTAGCCGATGAGGAGGATGACGTGGCGGCCTTGGGGGAGGAGGAGGTGCCAGGTGAGATTGTGGATGGGGTATTGATCTTGGAGTGATGGAAGGTCGAAGGGGTTGACGCCGGCGGCGACTGGGATGTCGTGGGAGATGTTGTCGGTGAGCATTGTGTAGAATTGGTCCCAGCGTTGGTCGCTGGTGAGGTTGGTGTCGTCGGTCCACCATGTGGTGTGGGTGAGTCCGAAGAGGCTGGCGGTGAAGTCGAGGTTGGCGTAGAGGTTTTCGCGGGGGAGGCGGGTGGCGGTGCTGTAGGTGTGGCTGTAGCCGACGCCACCGTAGAAGACGAGTTCGTCGATGGTGGTGTTCAGGCCGAGGTGGTCGAGGATCATGGCGAGGTCTGCGTAGACGCAGTAGTTTTTCTTGGTCTGGGCGACGTAGGGGACGTTGGTGATGAGGTGGGAGGTGGTGAGGGGTGTGGTCTGTTGGTGGTCGTTGGTTGCGATGGTGGTGCTGGTGGTGGTGAGGATGAGGATGATGATGGTGAGTGGGAGGAGTCGGTGTGATGTCATGTTTGGTGGTTTCTTATAGGGTGGTGGTTCTATTTGAGGCTTCTGCTGTTTTGGTTTCTGGAGGTTTTTTGGCCAGGTTTAAATAGGTGCCTTGGTATTTCATGGCGTGGGTTTCGTCTTGGAGGATTTCCGGTCATGACGTATGATGTGGTTGTGGTGGGTGCTGGTCCCGCGGGTGCGACCGCGGCGAAGGTGCTTGCGGAGCAGCATGTCTCCGTCTTGTTGCTTGATAAAGAGACGTTTCCGCGGGAGAAGCCGTGTGGTGGTGGTCTGCCGACGCGTACTTTGAAGCGGTTCCCGTATATCGAGAAGGAAGGGTTGGTGGATTCATTTTCGAGTGTGATTACTCTGCATTCGGCGTCGATGCGGTCGGCGACAGTCGAGCGTAGTACGCCGTTTGCGGCGATGGTGCTTCGGAAGACCTTTGATGCTGGTTTGGTGAGGATCGCCCAGAATGCTGGGGCGGTGTTTCAGGGTGGGATGGCGGTGACGCAGGTGACGAGTGGCCCGAGTCATGCGACGGTGACGCTGTCTGATGGTATGGTCTTTGATGCCTCGTATGTAGTTGTGGCTGATGGGAATGGTAGCCATATCGCCCGTCAGCTGGGGTATGTGCAGAATCATCGGGATACCGCGGCGTGTTATCTGGAGGAGTACCCGGTGTCGTCGCAGGTTATGGACCGGTTCTTTGGTGAGCAGCGTCGGTTTCATATCCATTTGAACCCGGGTGGGATCGCGGGGTATGGCTGGGTGTTTCCGAAGCGGGAGCATGTGAACATCGGGATCGGGGAGTTTTATCAGGCGTTGAAGCCGGGTGAGCCGAAGGCGAACCTGCGGTCTGTCTTTGTCCAGTACCTGGAGTTGCTGAAGAAGGAGAAGCTCGTCCCTGAGGAGCTCCATGTGCAGTCTGCGAAGGGTGGTGTGTTTCCGACGCGGTCGTACTCACGGTTGTATGGGGACCGGTTTGTGGTGTGTGGTGATGCGGCTGGGTTGACGCAGCCGTTGACCGGCGAGGGGATCTATTACGGGATGGTGTCCGGTGAGTTCGCTGCTCGGGCGCTAGTGAAGGCTCTTAAGGAGGGTCCTCAGAAGGTGGAGATGTACCAGCAGCTGTGGGAGCAGGAGTTCCGGCGGGATTACAAGCGGTTCTATCAGATTTCGAAGCTGTGGAAACATCCTCCGGAGATCATTGTGCGGATTCTTGCAAAAGACCCGAAAGCACAGGCGATTTGTATCTCGTTGTTTGCGGAGGAGGTCGGGGTGAAGGATATCCGTCTGCCGCTTGCGCGTCGGCTCGTCGCAGGGTATACGAAGAGCCTGTTCGGTCGCCTCTGAATGAGAAGATGTTACGTCGGGAAGCCGCCTGGCTCGTCTTTGTAGGCGGTCTCACCGTGAATCAGTTCGTCCAGGTTCTCCTGCTCTTCTTCCGGGATGCGGACAGGTGTGATTTTGTTGATGATCCAGAGCATCAGGTAAGTGAAGACGAAGGCCCAGATGCTGACGATGAGGACGGCGGTAAGCTGCAGGCCGAAGAACGTCGTGCCACCGAAGAGGAGCCCGTTTGAGCCTGCGGTGTTGACCGTAGTGGTGCCCAGGATGCCGAGAAGGATGACGCCGGTGATACCGCCGACGCCGTGGATGCCCCAGACGTCCAAGGCATCGTCCAGATTCTTCTTATTCTTCCACCAAATGGCGGCGTAGCAGACGAGACCTGCAATCAGGCCGATAGCCATCGCCGAGGCAGGGGTGACGAAGCCGCAGCAGGGCGTGATGGCGACCAAGCCAGCCAGTGCGCCGGTGAGCATCCCGACCATCTTGGGTTTCTTTTCGAAAATCCAGGTGAGCAGCAGCCAGGTGAAGGCGGCGACGGAAGCGGAGAGGTTCGTGTTGAAGAAGGCGGTGACGGTGACGGCGTCGGCAGCGAGTTGGTTGCCGGCGTTGAAACCGAACCAGCCGAACCAGAGGAACGCGGCGCCGATGGCGAAGAGGGGGAGGTTATGGGCGGGGTCTTTCTTGTTCGTGGACCGTCGGCCGACATACAAGACGCTGGCGAGCGCGGCCATGCCGGCGCTGGCATGGACGACGATGCCGCCGCCGTAGTCCTTGACGCCCCAGGCGGCGAGGAGACCGTCGCCCCAGACCATGTGGACGAAGGGGAAGTAGACGAGGAAGAGCCAGGCGACGAAGAAGACGAGGTAGGCTTTGAAGTGGACGCGGTTGGTGAAGGCGCCGCTGATGAGGGCAGGGGTGATGACCGCGACCATCATCTGGTAGACGATGAAGACGAAGAGGGGGATGGTGTCGTTGCCAGGCATGGTCGTGGCGGGGGTGATGCCTACGAGGAAGACGTGGTCAAGGTTGCCGATGACTGCGCCGTGTCCGCCGCTGAAGCAGAGGCTGTAGCCGACGGAGAACCAGATGATGTCGGCGACGGCCATGGCGGCGAAGCTTTGCATCATGATGGTGATGACGTTTTTTCGTCCGACGAGGCCGCCGTAGAAGAAGGCGAGGCCTGGTGTCATGAGCATGACGAGGGCGCTGCAGAGCAGCATGAAGGTGATGTTGCCGGTGTCAAGCATCTGTGTTGTCCCCTTGGTTTCTCCTGGACGAAGGCTGTGGCTCCTGTAAACCTCAGGGGGTTTAATAAGACGTCTGGTTTGTCTCAGGAGTGGTTTCTCCTGGAGATTAGCGCATATTAGACTTTTCTGGTGAAGCGTTGGTGGTGAACGGTTATAAAAAACGATGGTGATAGACCCTATAGCTTATGTCTGTTTCTGCGGGTGTGTTCGCTTCGGGTTTTCAAACGTGACGACGTAGACGTCGATTGTCCCTGAGTTTTTGAGGATGCGGTTCATGATGTCCCTTCGGAACAAAAAGGTGTACCAGGGGTACCACATCTTCCCGACCACGATCTTACCGACTCTGTTCTCATGTGCATACTCCAGGATCGCGTGCGCCACGTCCAGATTCTTGATGCGAGCCGTCTTTGCCCCCAGCGATCGGGCCAGGTCCATGTTGTCGTTGAGTAGCTGCGTCTCCCGGATTGTCCGCGTCCGTTCGTTGTCCTTCGGCGTCTCGACGTAGACGACATCCCAGTCGGTGTTCAGTTCCCCGGCGAGCCGTGCGCCCTTGCGGATCAGGACACTGGCCTGACTTGCATCCGGGCTCATGGCAACCAATATGCGCTCCTTAGGTACCTCCGCTGATGCTCCAAGCAACGTAGGGTCGTGTTTTGCTGCACGGGCGCCCACGCTTTTAGCGACCTCTCGAAGTGAGAACTCTCGGAGAGCAGTAAGCTTGCGGAACTGAAAGAAGTTACGGAATGCAGTCGCAATCCGCTCATGGGGATAGATCTTTCCTTCATGGAGCCGGTCGAGGAGTTCATCAACGGGAAGGTCCACGTCCACTATCTCGTCTGCAAGAGTCGAAAGAAAGCGGTCTGGGACGGTCTCCGTGACCCGGACCTTGGTCGTCCGTGCGATGTCGTCCGTGAGGCTTTCGATATGCTGGACGTTCATGGTGGTCATGACGTTGATGCCCATGGCGAGGAGTTCTTCGACGTCCTGCCAGCGTTTCTTGTTGTGCCCGCCAGGGGCGTTCGTATGCGGCAGCTCATCGACCAACACGAGTTCTGGCATGCGGATGAGGATTGCATCCATGTCGAGGTCGAGCAACTCGATGCCTTTGTACTTCACGCGGCGCGGGGGGATTTGTTCAAGGCCTTCGAGGAGGACTTCGGTTTCAGTTCGCCCGTGGCAGTCGACGATGCCGGCGACGACGTTAACGCCTTTTTTCTTGAGGGCATGTGCCTCTTGGAGCATCCGGTAGGTCTTCCCGACGCCTGGCGCGAAGCCCAGGAATATCTTGAGGTTTCCCCGTCCTTGTTGTCGAATAAGGTCTAGGAAGGATTCGGGTCGCAGGCGCTTTTCTTTTTCTGGTTCTCGCATAGGACTTCAAAGTATGTTTCGTAGTGTCTATTCTCAGTGTTGGTTATAGGGATTGTGGTGGTGAGAGTTCTTTAGATAAATCCGAGGGTGGTGATGAGGAGGTCGATGGCTTTGATTCCGATGAAGGGGACGATGATGCCGCCGAGGCCGTATATGAGGGCATTACGGCGCAGGATGTTGGAGGCGCCGGCGGGCCGGTAAGCGACTCCTTTGAGGGCGAGGGGGATGAGCAGGATGATGATGATGGCGTTGAAGATGACGGCGCTAAGGACCGCGCTTTGTGTGCTGTGAAGCTGCATGATGTTCATGGCGTGGAAGATAGGCAGCGTGGGGAACATAGCAGGGATAATCGCGAAGTATTTGGAGACGTCGTTGGCGATGCTGAAGGTGGTGAGGGCGCCGCGTGTGACGAGGAGTTGTTTGCCGGTTTCGATGACGTCGATGAGTTTGGTGGGGGAGGAGTCGAGGTCGACCATGTTGCCTGCTTCACGTGCGGCGTCGGTGCCGCTGTTCATGGCGAGGCCGACGTCTGCTTGGGCGAGGGCGGGGGCGTCGTTGGTGCCGTCTCCAATCATGGCGACGAGTTGGCCTTTGGCTTGTTCTTTGCGGATATAGGTGAGTTTATCCTCGGGTTTGGCTTCGGCGACGAACTCGTCGACGCCGGCTTCATCGGCGATGGTCTTAGCGGTGACGGGGTTGTCGCCGGTGATCATGACGGTGCGGATGCCGACGCGTTTGAGGACTCGGAGTCGGTCCGCGATACCGGGTTTGACGATGTCTTTAAGGTGGATGACGCCGACGGCTTGGTTGTCTTTGGCGACGAGAAGGGGGGTCCCTCCTTGTGTGCAGATGCGGGCGATGGCATCCATGAGGTTGGGGGGTACGGTCCCTCCTTGGCTTCTGAGGTATTTTGTGATCGCCTCAGGTGCTCCTTTCCTGATCTTTTTTTCTGGGAGGTCGATGCCGCTCATGCAGGTGTCTGCGCTGAAGTCGATGGAGGTGCCGCATATAGTGGGCGGCTGAGTGGCTCCTTCGGCGAGTGCGAGTTCGACGATGCTGCGGCCCTCAGGGGTAGTATCTGAGAGTGAACTGAGCAGGCAGATGTCTCTGATTTCTACGGTGGTGATGCCTTGGGCTGGGATGAATTCGACGGCCTGGCGATTGCCGAGGGTGATGGTCCCGGTTTTGTCGAGGAGGATGACGTCGATGTCGCCGGCGGCTTCGACGGCGCGGCCGCTTTTGGCGACGACGTTGCGGGTGAGGAGCCGGTCCATGCCTGCGATGCCGATGGCGCTGAGCAGTCCTCCGATGGTGGTGGGGATGAGGCAGACGAGCAGTGAGATGAGGACGACGGTGTTGACGGTGGTGCCGGTGTAGGAGGCGAAGGCGATGAGGGTGACGACGACGACGAGGTAGAGGAGGGTGAGGCCGAGGATGAGAACGGTGAGGGCGATTTCGTTTGGTGTTTTTTGGCGTTCTGCGCTTTCGACGAGTTCGACCATGCGGTCTAGGAAGGATTCGCCTGGGTTGGTGGAGACGCGGATGCGGATGCTGTCGCTGAGGACTTTGGTGCCGCCGGTGACGCCGCTGCGGTCGCCGCCGCTTTCTCTGATAACGGGGGCGCTTTCGCCGGTGATCGCGCTTTCGTCGATGCTGGCGACGCCTTCGATGACGGTGCCGTCCGCGGGGATGATCTCGCCGGCGGTGACGAGGAGAATATCGCCTTTCTTGAGGTCCGTGGCTTTTACGACCGTGATGTCTCCGTTCTTTCCGATGAGTTTTGCAGGGGTGTCAATCTTAGCTCTTCGGAGGGTCTCGGCTTGAGCTTTGCCTCGGCCTTCGGCCATAGCTTCGGCGAAGTTGGCGAAGATGATGGTGAACCACAGCCAGAGTGCGATGTATGCGGGGAAGGGGATGATGCGGCCGACAGCGAGGTTGGCGAGGAAAAAGAGGGTGACGAAGAAGGCTCCGATTTCGACGACGAACATGACGGGGTTGCGAAGTTGTACGCGGGGGTTGAGGCGGAGGATTGAGAGTCTCAGTGAGGGTATCATGATGGTCTTGTCGAGGAGTGGTCGCGTGCGGGCGGTCCGTCGTGCTTCTTTATGGTCGATGGGCATGTTGGGTGCAGTGTCAGGTGTTGATGCGGTCATCAGAGGATTCCTCCCATGAGAAGGTGCTCGAGGATAGGGCCGAGGACGAAGACGGGGAGGAAGGAGAGGCCGGCGACGATGAGGATGACGCCGATGAGAATAGCGCCGAAGGTGGCGTTGTCTGTCGGCAGTGTACCGGCGGTGGGTGGGTAGATGTGTTTATTGGCGAAGCTGCCGGCGATGGCGAGGATGGGGACGATGATGAAGAAGCGGCCGATGAACATGGCGATGGTGATGAGGATGATGTACCAGAGGGTGGCGGCGTTGAGGCCGGCGAAGGCGCTGCCGTTGTTGCCGACGCCGCTACCGAAGGCGTAGAGGATTTGGCTGAGGCCGTGGGGGCCGGGGTTGCTGATGGAGGCAAGGCCCGCCGGTGTGACGACGGAGAGGGCGGCGAAG
>Ga0209777_10005591_pt1 | contig 14397 bp, 11 predicted proteins | sample FrelakmetHBP12HB_FD_187147 | JGI IMG/M metagenome (GOLD analysis project Ga0209777, IMG submission 187147) | Freshwater lake sediment microbial communities from the University of Notre Dame, USA, for methane emissions studies -HBP12 HB (SPAdes)... | ecosystem: Environmental > Aquatic >...
CGTAATCCCCTAGTTCGTTGAAAGTAATCAACCCGAAATTTTCACCGCCGACAAATAAAATACTGCCGACTTCAGCATGATATTTTTTCACGGCGGCAATCATGGCAATCTGCGTATCGTAACGGGAGACGCTGCTGAATATTTCCGGACCGGAAAGTGTCATAGCCATACCGCCAACGTGTCTGATATCAATATTATTAAGTATCGAGCGCAGAGTCTCGCTGATGGCCCCGGAATGAAACTGATAGAATGAGTTGATCACCGCGCCTTTTTCATCAACCACGACAACGGACAGCGCGACTGATCCGATATCTATTCCGACAATGTGCAATATAATAACCTCTGATTTATGGCGAAATATCTTTCGCCCTTAATTTTTTGTGGACGTAAGATGTTGAACCGCTTTTTCCAGTCCGTCAAGGGTCAGTTCGAACATGGGGAAAATTTGCCGGATTATCTCCGTCGTCCGGGTATAATCCCATTCCCGAGGATGCATGGGATTTAACCAGGCGCAATGGCGGAATGTCTTGGCCAGAAATCGCAGACGTTCAATACTGGCGCCCGATGGTTTGGTATCTATATAAATAGCGCCGTTGGGGTGCGTAAGTTCGTAAGGAGACATGCTGGCGTCTCCCACAATTATCAGACGGGTCTCCGGATCCCGGCGAATAAAATCGTCAACCTGTTCCGGCTTGGAATACCTCTGCGGATCGGCCCATACGCGACTGTAGATAGTATTGTGGAAAAAGTAAATCTTCAGATCCTTGAACTGGGAACTGGCGTAATGAAAAAGAGTCTGAACTACATCGATGTAAGGATCCATGGACCAACCACCGTTATCAATCAGGAGTATAACCTTCAGACGATCTGCCAGACGGCGATCGAAGATGATCTCGATTTCACCGGCATTGCGCATGGTTTCATAGACGGTCTTATCAATGTTCACAATATCCCGGGGACCCGTCGGCGCCATGCGCCGCAGTCTTTTCATGGCTTCACCCATCTGAAACTGGGTCAGTGGGCCTTCCTGGGAATAATCCTTGTAACGCCGCTCCATGGCGACCTTGATGGCCGAATGGTTTCTCGACTCCCCGCCGACACGCATGCCTCCGGGATGAATGCCGGAGTGTCCCGTGGGTGATGTTCCTCCCGTTCCGATCCATTTGTTGCCGCCGTGGTGAGCCTCGGTCTGTTCTTTCAGGCGATCCAGAAAATAGTGGATCAGTTCTTCCGGCGTCATATTTTTCAGTTTCTCTTTATCGATGCCCAGAGCGTCAGCCATTTCTTCCGGATTTTTCAGCCACTCATCGAGCAAGGATCTGGCGATTTCCGTCAACTCCACCGCCGTCGGGTTTTCCAAAGAGGCTCCCTGGAAATGATGGGCGAATATCTGGTCGTAAGTATCAAAATACCGCTCGCTCTTCACAACAATGGCTCGGGCAGCCGTATAGAATTCGTCAAGGGAATGAACGAGCCCCATGTTCATGGCCTTCTGCAGGCGCAGGAAAGACGTTGGCGTGACCGGGATGCCACGATCTCTTAACGTATAAAAAAAATCAACAAACACTATTCAAACCTCAACTCTATTATTTAGTGACTTGTTGAATTGCCTGATGAAGGTCTGCGCTTTTCTTGAACAGGATTCCCAGAAAGGGCACCCTTCCCTGCTTGAGCGTTTTAGGCTTGAAGTCGGGATCGCTTTTCAGGGCGCGAATCCAGTTGATCAATTCCCGCGTGGCCGGTTTCTTTTCAATCCCCCGCAGTTCCCGGAGTCGGTAAAACGTTCCGATCGTGACATTGACCAGTTCCTCATCCAGATTGGGAAAATGAACATCAACAATCAGGCGCATCATATCGGGATCGGGGAAGGCTATATGGTGAAAATTGCAGCGTCCGAGGAACGGATCGGAGAGATCCTTCTTGGCATTGGATGTAATTACAATCACTGGACGGTGTTTGGCTTTGATCGTATTGTCAATCTCGATAATATCGAACTGCATCTGGTCGAGGACGTCCAGCATGTCGTCCTGAAAATCAGTGTCAGCCTTGTCGATCTCATCGATCAGAAGGATGGTCCTTTTATCGGCCGTAAAAGCCTGACCAATCTTACCCATTTTGATATATGCCTCGATATTGCTCACATCCCGCTTGGAGTCGCCGAAGCGGCTGTCATTGAGACGGGTCAGGGTATCGTACTGGTACAGAGCTTCGATAAGCTTCATGCTTGATTTGACGTTTAAAATAATGAGGGGCATTTGCAGACTTTCGGCAATGGCATGAGCCAGCATGGTCTTTCCCGTGCCCGGTTCTCCTTTGAGCAGAAGAGGCATTTCCAAGGCCATGGAAACATTTACTATTTCCGCCAGTTCATCATCCAAAACATACTTGGATGCGCCGCGGAACTGAGAATTTTTCTTTTCTGAAGACATGATAAACTCCTAAAACCCTTGTTTTAGACTTGAAAAACGTCCGGAAAGGGCTAATAATTTTTGAACATGTATTATTATCCGATCCTGCCGAAAAATGCCAGACGTTTTTAATTTGATCTTGATAAGACATAACTCATAATGGAAGGAAATATAATAAGAACAGAGGGGCTGTTGAAAAACGCTCGTACCCTAGAAGGGCACATAGTCTGCTGTGTTGCGCTGCAAACCGCACCACCCAACGTATTTCCATATGTGTGACCTTTAGGTTATACGCCTCACGGTTCGGTTTTTTGCGCGCTTTGCATCTGAATATTTTTGAACAGCCTCAAAACATGGGATTTTTCAACACTCACAGATGTCCCTAATTATTCCACTTGTCGGGAATATAGAAAGTGGCGACAATTATATATTATTTATTTTCAACTTAACGAAAAAATCAGCCGGAGCGTAGCGATCGGCTGGATTGCTTTTGTTGGGCTGTCAATTCCATTTTTTATGGATTTAACTCAAAGATATTTCCGCCGGTGCGCTTATACCTTTCATTCCATAGCATCTCGAAATAGATAGGATAAAATGGTGCTGAGCAACACTCACTAATTTCCTTTGCACGGATGGTAATAATATCTTGTAACTTGTTATATGTATTTTCAGTTTTAACGTGCCCGTAAGAAGATTGATGAGTAAGCCCAAGTACACGAAGTTGATTATAAGAAAAAATGCCAAATTCTTGATTCCTTTCTAGACTGAATATGCCAAGTATTTGACTATCGACTGGCAAAAATAAAATTGGGATCAAGAATAACCTAGTTTCATTGGGAACTTCAACCGCCATAGAAACAAGATTATAAAAATACAAATCTATTGGTTTTCTGATGCTATTGTATGAATTCAATATATAAGTTTTTACATTACCTAATTTCGGTCTTATTTCTGATACCCAGAAATTGGCAACTTCATGCAGATTAGATCGATTTTTCACGCCTTGCAGATCATTTAACATTTTGTTCTTATTATTACTGAAAAAATCCATGAATATCTTACTCGATCCTGTTCGAGAGGTGTCTTTTCGGTGATGTGCTCGCCATGTATTTTTTGCGACAGCATACATGCGCTCTGAAGTACCATCAGATTTACAGACAGTAACCCCTTGAACAATCGAATTCCAAGGATAAAGTCTTTTTGGTCGAATAAATGTTTCCTCTGCTTTTTTTGAAACAAAAGCCCAAAACTCATTATCCATATTGGTTCTCCTTTAAGGAAATCGACTATCTTTTACTTATACTCTATATTTTTTGCCCAACAATTAATATACGAACTTCGCTTTTTCCGATAACCTAAATACCCTGAAGGGTACCATGGGATCACGCTTATTTTTAAAGGCGTCCCTATATTCCGTCCGCGGACATCAATGCCTTATCGAGAAGGAATAAGCTGCAGGATATCTCCGTATTGGGCTTTAACAGCCGCATCCTTGAAAGGGAACGGGATATACTTTCCATCCCGCCAGGCCTTGATTCCATCGTCGTAGTGAGGACTCGAAGGATTGTCCGACTGGCCGGAGCTGTTTACCGCCAGCATGGGCTCGGCCTCACTGAAATCAATAATCATGCGCATCGAAGGAATGATCCAGGTATTAAAATCCTTGCCCATCATATACATTGACACATTCAGAGTGAAGATATCTCCGGCAGCAGGATACGGACCCCGGTTGAAATATGACCACAAACTGTTCAGCGCCGTACGTTCAATAAAACCAAAATGCGGCGCCATTTGAGAAGTATCGGTTTCCCATGTATATGTATGCAGAGCCCCCCAACTCCACTTGCCTGTGTCATTGCCCAAAGTTGATTCCAAAAATGTGACGGCATCCGCAAGTGAACGAGCGATGATTTGCGCTTTGGTTTCTTTTTCCGATGTGTTTATATCGTCCCAGAAGGGGCTTTCATCACCCCGGACAAGAAGATGGTCGCAGGTGGCGTTGTAACTTTCGTTGTTGACTACTAGGAATGACTTCCATGCATTGGAATCAATCGGACCCAGTTCGTCGAGAAAAATGTTTTTGGTTGCACAGTGTAAGAAGGCTCCCATCAGGGCGGCCTCTTTCGAATCCGCCTTCATATCGCCATTGAAGTCTTGCAGCATAGCAAGGGCAAGGCGCGCCTGTGTCGCCTTTTTTTCATCCTTCCAACTTCCTATTTCTTTCATAATATCTGCGGCCAGCGTTCCTTTCAGAATCACCTCTTTGAGCTTCGGCACAAACAAGGAATAGGTGTCCAGCTGCATATCCATATTGGTCTTTGTCGTATGCTTATCTGTTGCCGATGCCATCTGGATAATGCGCTCTGCTCTTTCCGGCCAGTACCAGGAGGAGGAAAGAATATAGGGATAATCCTTCGGCACGGTACGGTGGTTGGCTGTACCTATGAATCCGACCGGTGGATTTTTAAGATTCGGTAATAAATTCGTGTCCAGGAGTCCGGTCCAATCATATTCTCCTGTCCAGCCCGGTGACGGCATGAGCCCGCGGCCTTTGGCCCGGACAGGATAATTACCTATTACCTGCCAGGCGATATTATCCTTATCCGCGAATACCATGTTCAGCGGTATTGATCTTATCCGTTTTATAATAGGAATCGCTTCATCCATCGATTTGGCGAAACTCAGTTGGAAGAAAGCATTCATGCTGCCGTCATCACTGGTGGGAACTGTTCTGCTTAAGGCCACACCGTAAGGAAGATCAATGGATTTTGCCTGAACGAGATGAATCGGTTCTTGTTTCAGCGCTTCGTTCATAAGCGGCCCATGCACTGTATCATAAAAAGTCAGGGTGATGGGCGACTTCCCCTTAATATTGAAAACTTCTTTGCGTTCTGTAGCGGGCAACCATTCTCCTTTATATAAATAATGCAATTTGCCGTTCACGTTCCTGAGTTGTTCAAGAAACAAGTCCTGATTATCCGCCATGACCATGGTCATGCCCCAGGCTATATGGCCGTTATATCCGGCAACGACAACAGGGGCGCCCGCAAGGCTCATCCCGGCTACATCATAGGAACCGCACCGGATATGCATCATGTTCCACATGGACGGCATACTTAAAGGAAGATGCATATCACTGCAGAAAATACTCGCGCCGTTTTTTGTTCTATTCTTGCTGATTGCCCAATTATTGGAAGCGGCAGTGCCGTTCAAGCCCACTGAACTCAAAAGCGGTTGAAGTCCGGTTATTCCTGCCACGCTCGTGGCGGCCTTATTCAGATCAACACCCTTGAGCTTGGCAGCTTCATCAAGCGGAATGGGTTCATCGGGATAGATAGGCAGCAGCCAGGCCGTTTTCTCCGCGCCTATTCTTTGCGCGATATTCAAGGCGGCAATTTCTTCCTGAAGATTAAATGAAAGACCGAAATTCAACAGAGCGAATATTTTTAAGGAATCAATGGGCTCCCATGGTTCAGGTTTATAGCCTGCCAGAGCAAGACCCGGCGGCAGGTTGTCTTTATGCTGATCGAGATAAGCATTGACGCCTTTACTATAAAATTCCAGAAGACGGAGATTTTCAGCGTTTACATTTTTATAGAGAGTTTCTGCCGCGCCTTTGAGGTTCATGGTGCGCATGTAAATATCCAGATTAAGCACTGCCGGTCCGGCCATCTCGGTAAGACGTCCCTCCGATATCAGTTTTAGTCCGATCATCTGGGTGAGCCGGTCGGAGGCGTGCACATAACCTACGGCCATGGCCATGTCTTCCATATTCTTTGCTTCGATAAAAGGAATACCGTAAGTGTTGCGTCGCACAGTGACCGTTTCCTTAAGTTCCGCGAAAGTGACATTCCCCTGAGACGCATCAAGCTTGCCCTTGAAATGCCTGTCAATCAGTGCAGTGCAGCTTCCCAGAAGCAGGCATAAAACGATAATGCCGCAAACCTTCAAAATATTATTCTCATCACGATGCCGCCTGAATCTAAAATTTAAAATCACGGGTATGAACCCCAAAGCAAGCTTTGGGGTATTATACCCTCCGCTGTGCGGGATTGTTCGACTTACAAATTTCAATACACTTCGTTTTTTAAATTTGAGTCTCATAATAGAGTTCCGCATTAATCCTCCTTTTGTCAATTAATGTTATTTTTTGCTGAAGCAGGTATCTTATTATAGTGTAGCAAAACAGCTCTCAACAGCGAAGCGCTGTGTCCTAGTTGGATGTAGGCTTCCTGCTTTGTCATATCTCTTTTTTCCGCGCGCAGTTTGTAGCCCAGCTTGCGGCTGAGATTGGCAATTCGCGCGATTTCACGGGCAAGATCGGCTTCGAAATCTTTTTTGCTCAAATTTATGGGATACATGTGTATGATTATTCTTTCAGGCTCCTTCAGAATCGTTTCTTCCACTATGCCGTCATTGGCGTCATGATGCTCTTCATTGAAATCATCGTAAGCGATGTTATGCAGGGGCATGGAAAGGTCACTGATGTAATGAGCGCAATAAACAAGATGATACAGGGCATACTTACCGGATCGACGATCTTTTTCGTAAGCGTGCAAAGACGCGATAATCGCCCCCAAGAGGTGTCCTTCCAGATCAAGAATCTTATATCTTTTATTATAACGTTCAATTTGATCCATAACCATTTGCGGCGTGATTTCGACCTCGGCAGTATTATTAAACCAGTGATTGTAGGATTCAATATTGCCCGCTTTAATTTTGGCAATGTCCGGTCCGGCGCATTGATACCACATGTCAAATCCTGCCGCTTTGCAGATTGCCAGATGAGTCTTATCATGCCAAGCCTGCGCTTGTGAAGCAAATAACAACAAGAAGCATAAAATAATCACCATTTTTAATTTCAAATACTTCATTTCTGAATACTACCATCCCTTTTTCCACATATCATCGTCATTATAAATTTTTTCTTCATCGTAAGCTTCCTGTGCGTCGAGCTCACTGTCGCGGGTCGTTTGCTTCGCTTTTTGGGCGAAATATTCACGATACCATTCATGAGCGGTAATCATAGACATAACTTCGCTGGTGCCTGTCCATATAGAGGCAAGACGGATATCTCGGTAGATGCGCTCGACGGGAAAAACGTTGGTATAAGCTATGCCGCCCATGACCTGCATGGAATTATGAACCGCCTTCTGGCATGATTCGGTGATAAATTTTTTGCTCTGCGAAACCATTCGCCGTATCCGGTTCATATCCGCGCCCGCGTCCACCGCCCGGGCAGTGACATAGGCCATGGCACGCGAGGCATCCAGCAGCATCGCGGCTTCTGCAATCTGAAAACTTACGCCCTCAAACTGATTAATCGTCTGGCCGAACGCTTTGCGTCTCGCCGTATAGTTGGTGGCGATATCAAGAGCGGGACGGGCGGCGCCGATAGTCATGGAGGCCGTTCCCAGACGCTCCGGTATCATCATGGTGTTGAAAACGGCATAAGCGCCCTGAACTTTTCCCACCACATTTTCCTTGGGAACCTTTACGTCGCGAAAAATCAGGCGGCCTGTTCCACCGCCGCGGCAGCCCATCAGGCCGTATAAATATTTAACCTCAACGCCTTCGGTTCGATCAACAATAAAGCAGGTTATCGCTTCCTGAGGCTTCGCTTCGGGATTGGTACGCGCATAAACGAGGAAAAAATCCGCTCCGTCAGCGCCGACAATAAAACGCTTTTGCCCGCTTAAAAGAAAATAATCGCCCTTATCTTCCGCCTTTGTCGTGGCTCCGAAAAAATCAGATCCACCGCGCGGTTCCGTAAGGCATTCCGCCGCGAAAATCTCGCCCCTCAAGAGTGGCTTTACATATTTTTCTTTTTGCTCATCAGTGCCGTGCAGAATAATCGCGTCGCAGACCAGTTCCGCTCCCACACCAAAGACACAGGCAAATTCATAACCCAGCACTCCCACCTCTTCCATTAGCATGCAGGTGGTCACCCAATCCATTTCACGGCCTCCCCATTTTTTCGGATAGCGGCACCCCAGCAAATTACGCTTGCCGGCTTCTTGCAAAAACTCCTTCGGGAATTTGATTTTATCCGTATCCATATCCAAGATCATTTGCCGCGGAACCCATTTAACAAAATCCCGCGCCTCATCTCTGATCTTGATTTGCTCTTTGGTCATCATGTAATCGAACATATAATTCTCCTTTTATATTTTATCGCGTATTGATTAGATAATTTTAGGCGATTATAACAGAAAAAAACGATTAAAAGAAAATTTAATCAACCACGGATATGAACCCCTCATGATATAAAAATCTTACAATTGATTTACTTAATTACAAGATATTAGCTCTGGTTCGGCCTTTTCCCGGAGAGAATACTGTCAATAGTGTTCTGTTTGGAATAATGACCTCCCGTAATCAGATTCCACGCGTCTTCCTTTCCCAGAACTTCCTGCCTGATGCTCTGCGGCGGCAGTCCTTTTTCCTGCAGTTTCAGAACCTGGTTACGCAATTGTTCCATTTTTTTGATTTTCCTCTGCAGGGCTCCTTTGCCGTTTTCTACCACGCCTTTGAGGTTGCAGAAGATCGTGTCGATTTCAAGTTTGGACAGATTTTTGAGTGTCTCCAGAATCTGCAGATAATTCTCATCACCCCTGAGATATATAAAAGTCGTCCCGCAAAAAAGGTCTCCGCTGAAGAGCCATTTTTTGTCCGGTTCATATAAGCAGATGTGATCGTCGGTATGTCCCGGAGAATTGATGACTTCAAAGTTAAGATTCCCGACGGCAATACTGGCGCCGATGGCGGTCCCCTTTGACATCTTCGGCCAATCCCAAACGATTCGCTGATACGGGCGTAGAGCGTTCAGATGCGGGTTTTCAAGATATGGCAATGTGGACGGATGGGCATATATCGGAATTTTAAACCGCTCCTGAACATCTCCGTTGTTGCCGGTATGATCCTCATGATGATGAGTGTTGACGATCTTTGCGATTGACCGATCCTTTAAGGCGGAGAGAAACTGTTTGTCCACGCGATTGGTTCCCGTATCAAGAAGCATATCGCCGACTAAAAATGCATGGACCGGATATAAAAGAAACCCCAGGGGTGACCACCCCATGTAGAAAAGTGTTACCGGACCGTAATTTTTTATCTTAAGCATAACTATGCCTCTCTTATTTTTTATACGTTGTGCAAGCTTTAACTTCCCGAAGTTTTGCGCACGGAATTAAATCAGTTTACTGCCGTGCGTTCTAAAAGCTTTGCACGGACAAAACCGACATGACCTCTTAACACATAAAATTGATCGGCAAACGATGCCGGAACTTTCATATTGTCTACGGCTTGTTCTATCTGATCAAGACGCTTCAGTAATTCTTTCCGCTTATTTGTATCCATCCGGTCAATCATATCCTGCTCGAGAGCCAGCAACTGACGGTACCATCGATAGATGCGCATTTTTGTTCCCCACTGATAAATGGCAGGTATGACACGCAGTCCCGGAATTAATATCAAAACAATTGGTAAAAAGACAACCAGAATGCGATTGATGAGGCTCGCCATCCAGAACGGGAAATATCTGTACAGAAAACTTTTCCCCGATTTATAAAAGCGGCTGGCATCGTCACTGATGCGGAATTCATGCTCCAGAGGAACAGGAAATTCTCCCCGGCCCTGAAACAGAGTTGCCCGGCCATGAATTTCTTTTGCCGCCTCCAGAAGTAAATCAGAGAGAGCCGGATGCAAATCATTACGGGCGATAAGTTCAACTGACGGGGCGATTAAATGGACATCATGATCCGGCATATTTTCTCCAAAATCAATGGCTCCCTGGGGAAGCACTAATTTATTCAAATAGCCGACACGGCGCGTATAAGCATCGGCTTGTGTAAAATTAACAAGATGGATTCCCGGCTCGTGCAGCAACTTGCGTATTAACTGGGAGGAAGCTGAATCCCCCATAAAAAAAACTGCATCAACTTTCCCGTTTAGCAAATCATTAGCAGCTTCTTCATCGTCCATTTCGCATAATTTCGTTGATCCTCCCGGCTTTATCTCGTTCATGGACAGCAAAGCTTTGGCCAAATAATTTGTGCCGCTTCCTTCCGGGCCTATTGCCAATCTTCTACCATTAAATTGGGAAAGAAGTTCCACGGGCTTGGTTCCTCTATAAAAAATAAAAAGCGGCTCATAGGCTATGCTGCCAAGAGAAACCAGCTTATCAATATTTTGTCCCTTGGTTAATCCTGCCTGCACAAATCCCACATCAACACGATAGGATGGATTGGATAATCTTTTTAAATTTTCCAGCGACCCTTCAGACTTGATAATTTTAAGCTTAACGCCATTGCGAGCCAATACCTTGGCATATTTATCGGCAATTTTATAAAACATACTGCCATCATCACCGCTAGTCATGATGATAGTTTTAGGCGGAGCTGAACGAACAAACAAGAAAATGATCAATACAGTGACCAGGGCAATTAAAATCAAGGCGCTGATTGTAGCGGATTTGCCCAATCCCATGGTTTCCATGAGATTTGTCTGTATTTTTGTAAAACCTGATTGGAAAATATTTTTACTTGTAGTGGCAATTCCGTCTTTTTTGTCTGATTCCATATTCTACACTCCTTAGTTTTATCGTCTGCCCGTAGATTGACAAGAAGTATAGGAATAACAGTTCTGTATGTCAATCACGAATATTATACCCCAAAGCAAGCTGTGGTGTAGCGCCGCGCCGCGTCGCTTCGCTCCTGGGATAGTTCCACTTGCGCTTCGAGTCCCACGGTGCTTTGCGCCTGGGATAGTTCGACTCACAAATATTATTGCACTTCGTTTATAATATTTGAGTCTCACTACTTCGCTTTTCTCACTTTACCACGGCACTATGCGCCTGGTATAGTTCGCCTTACGCTTCAAACTTCAATTCATTCGTTTTCAGCTTGGCTCACTATCAGCGAGTGTAAAATCCCGCTTCGTTGCGGGGATAGTTCGACTTACTCTTCAAACTTCGCTATGCTTGTTTTCAGAGAGTCTCACTAACAAATCCTTGACAATCTTGGGTAAAATAAATTAATGACTAAAGGTCAATTTTAAAGGAGATTCTATGTTAGAAATAATTCAACGAGCCGTAGCAAACGGACAAAAGACGCTGTCGGAATACGAATCAAGTTTGGTGATCAAATCAGCGGGCGTTGAGGTTGCGCCAGCAGCTCTCGCCAAAACAAGAGATGAAGCCGTTGGTGAAGCTGAAAAAATCGGTTATCCTGTGGTTATGAAGGGATGTTCCGCTGAGCTAGCCCATAAAACAGAAGCCGGAATGGTAAAACTTAACGTCGGCAATTCGGAAGAAGCGGCGTGTGTTTTTGACAAGCTTATGAGTAAGATTAAAGGCCTTGACGGCGTGCTCATTCAGAAGATGGTGAACGGATCGCGCGAATTTGTGATCGGTCTCTCACGTGATCCGCAGTTCGGGCCGTGCGTTATGTTCGGTCTGGGAGGCATATTCACGGAGGCGCTCAAAGATGTGACATTCAGAGTCGCTCCACTTTCGAAGGATGACGCCCTGGAAATGATAGATGAAATCAAAACAAAAAAATTGCTCGGCGAATTCAGGGGAAGTCCGGCGGTGGACAGGGAAGCCCTGGCCAAAGCTCTTGTAGGAGTGGGAGAACTGGGGATGAAGTACGATTCTATTGCCGAGATAGATATAAATCCTCTAATCATATCCGGAAACAAGCCGGTTGCCGTTGACGCGCTTGTCGTTTTAAAATAAATGGAGATTTCAATGCTTGATTGTTTTTTCAACCCAAAGAGCCTTGCCATTATCGGAGCATCAAATAACATTAACAAGGGCGGGTATCATATTATTAAAAATATCACGGCCGGATATCGCGGAAAGATTTATCCTGTTAATAAAAGTTACACTGAAATATTAGGCCTGCCCTGTTACCCCGATGTGGCTTCGATTCCCGAAAATATTGATCTGGCCATATATTTCATACCCTCGAAAGAACTGCCTGAAACGGTGAACGAATGCGCGAAAAAAGGTGTAAAGGGAATCATCATCGAATCGGGAGGATTCAACGAAGCCGGAGAAGAAGGCGCGAAGCTTCAGAAGCTTGCTCTCGAAAACGCGGCTAAAGCGGGTATAAGATTATGGGGCCCCAACTGCATGGGCTTCATAGACGCTAACAGGACATACGTCTTTTCTTTTATTAATTCAGCAGTCTGGTCTGACATACTCAAGGGAGGCAATGTCAGCCTCATCGTTCAAAGCGGCATGCTTTCCGCCGGTTTTCTGCTCCATGCACTGCAGGAAGGAATTATGGGAGTGAGCAAGGTATGTTCCATCGGCAATAAATGTGACATTGATGAAAGCGACATTCTTGAATACATGATAAACGACAGTGAAACAGAAGTCATCGCCTGCTATCTCGAATCACTCGTGGACGGAAGAAGATTTACCAATCTCGCAAAAAAAACAAAAAAACCAGTAATCGTTCTCATGGGGGGCAGAAGCCAGGAAGGAGCGAAAGCGGCGCAAAGTCACACGGCGAGCCTTTCGGGAAATTATTGCGTCTCAAGCGGTGCATTTAAGCAGGTAGGCATAATTGAAGTGTTCGATCCGGCCGAACTCACCGACATGGCCAGAGCTTTTTCGAAAAAGATGCTCTGTCATCCCGGAGGCGGCTCAGCCATACTCACCTTCTCCGGAGGTGCGGGAACTATAACAACCGACCTTATGGAAGATTGCGGTCTGCCTCTGGCCAAGCTTTCCAGTAAAACTCTCGATTCCATCGCGGAACTTTTTCCTCCCTGGAATAAGCCCGACCATCCCCTTGATCTCTGGATAGCGATTGAACGCCACGGTTACGAGAAAGTATTCAAACGTTCTTTTGACGCGATAATGAACGATCCTGCGGTTGATTCGATTATATTTCACAGCTACGCCACACCGCTTATCGGTTCGGGATTTTTTAAAGAACTCTTTGAACTTGTAAGAAAATATGAAAAACCTGTAGTTATCTGGGCAGCAGGAAGAAAGGATTTCGCAGACAATTTAAGAGCGATGGCGGAAATCGCGGGATTTCCGGCGTACCGAGAACTTGGCAGGTGCGTAACCGTTCTCAAGGGAATAAAAAGTCACTTCACAAAAAAACCGACAAATTAAATTTGCATCTTTTCATGCCACAACTCCGGTAGCCTGCAAATTCATCGGTTTGCCCGCTACGGTGCCCACAAATCAAAGACCTGAATGCGCCTTTGTACAGAATTAATAACCCGAAGGTCACATGGGGTCACGCGGGAGCATACATGCTGGGTGATTGGACAATACGGTTTTACATTCTGCATCATTTCCGGCTTTTTTTCGAACAGGGAATGCAGACTTGTCGTCCATCTTTTAACTTCATCATTTTTGTCGCCATAGTCATCTCGCCGCAAATAGCGCAAGGTTCAGATGACGCAAGCGGCGCGCAGAGAGGCTCATCGAAGGGCACTTCCGTGGTTGTAAATATTTCTTCAAAAGGACGCGCAAGCAAATCACTTACCTTCAGGCGCTTTAGATTCCGTCTATCATCTTCCGACGCAGTCCCGGTGGCGACGGACGCTTCCAGCCGGTCAAATTCGCTTTTATCCTTATCCGTATAATCGTAGTGCGTCTTACGAGAAAATCTATAAGCCTGACATTTGGAGCGGCTAAGCACCGTATAAGCATTCTTCCCGAAATTTTTGATGATCGGATTGCCTTTACCCGCCACAGTGCCCAAAATTACCTGAAGAGCGTCGACGGCGCAGGAATCGTTTTTACAAATGGCGACCACTTCCTCATCAACAGATCGCCCGATGTTCATCAATTTATTCGCTTCTTTGGCTACGCGGTAACCGTATATCAAGCCGGGGCAAATATGCCCGTGAAATTCTACGCAACTTTTGAGATCATCCGGCATCTTTTGTTTGCTGTCTGTGTTTGGCATAAAACTCTCTTACAAAATTTACATAGGCGTTACACCGATTACTTGCCTTA
>Ga0209777_10005592_pt1 | contig 14396 bp, 16 predicted proteins | sample FrelakmetHBP12HB_FD_187147 | JGI IMG/M metagenome (GOLD analysis project Ga0209777, IMG submission 187147) | Freshwater lake sediment microbial communities from the University of Notre Dame, USA, for methane emissions studies -HBP12 HB (SPAdes)... | ecosystem: Environmental > Aquatic >...
GACCTTTCCCTCAGATTGTATTTCTTTTTCTTCCATTTATCAGATGTCCACCATCATCATTGGTATGCTTCAACATCTCCCTTGAAATGGGATTCTCCCAAAGTTCTTTTAATTCTTGTAATTTGGTTTTCATGGAGTTTCCTCTAGAACGAATGCATCCAACTTTCATCAATCTTGCGGACATCCAACCAATACGTGTAATGCCAGGGCGCTTTTTCCATGATCAGGTGCTGCTCCAATCTGCATTTTTTACAGATACGATGCTTTGGTATATCTCGACCTGCAAAACGATAGGTCTGTGTGACGGCCCATCTGTGTATCAAGCACATTGCATCCCTTTATTTCAACATCCTGCCATCCTTCCATATCTTATCCATTGCGAACAGCATTCCGAAACCAAGAACAGCCAATGGCAATATCCCCACCACACAGTCAAACATCTTTCTTCCGCTCCTTAGAGAATTCTTCTTCCATCAGTTCGTGATGGCAGAACAGACAGACCTCTCCGTACGGCGTCCATGTGATGTGTGCACTGTGGGTGATGTCGTCGCCGCATCTTCCGCATTCGGTCTGGACATCGACCAAGACCTCGACATAATCCCCGTCGCACACGTCTACTATCCTTCGTTCCAATCCCATCTGGTCACACACCCCTCTATCGATCCAATACACCAGCACAGAGCCGGTGGTAGTATTCAAAGTCGAATGGTCTGCTTTTATCTTTTTCCATTTCAATCACCCCTTACGTTTGTAGTGGACGTGCGACCCTGAGTGCGGATGATAACAACCCCAACACATAGGGCTGTCTTTTCCTTCATGCTCACAATCATCACATATCTTTTTCATTTCTGAACCCCCTTACCACATCATCGTAATCTGGATGACGTTCTTCCCTGGCTTCGGACTCAGTATGTCTGCTTGTGTCCAGATATTTGTTTCCCAAGTGTATGTTTCGCCTTCCTTGCATTCAAGAGAAGCGATTTCCTTCAAACATCGCTTGATAATTTGCTGACGTTTCTCTCGATTAATCCTTGTGTCTTCGATTGAAATCACCCCCTATACTCCTCGCAATCCAATAAGTCAGGAGAGGGACTTGATGCCCACACTCCTTTGCATTTGGCTTTGTTCAGACAGGTGTTGCATTTTTCTATTCTGTAGACTTCGATAGTCGTCCCCCCCTTAACACACACACCCCAAATTCTCCAGCACATCCTCTGATCTCAATGTGCTCACTCTGCGATGGAGCTCTTCACCCCGTTCTATCGATGCGGGATCTTTTTCCATTCGCCTCAAGATCTCTTGCGTCTTCTTTGCTTCTGCTCTGAGTTCCTTTTTCGTCACCATCTTTTCACCCTCATCACCCAGACTGAAGACGGTCCTGCAATTGCGGCAACAGTAGTGCGGGAGTGGGGCATCTGGCAACAGCCAGGTCCCGTGCTCGAACCGATCCACGTCGTCGCTTTTACAGTTTGTACATTTCACTATATGGTGTCGCGGCATCTTATCTTTTCTCCTCATCTGTTGAATGCCAACAGCCACATCACTCGAAGAAATGCCACGGCCAGCAACCATCGCACCGCAAACCCCAATACCGTGAACGACCCGTCTTCATCAATACCCCATAGCAATGGATTCATTTTTTCACCCCTTGGAAAGATAATCTATACAATAGTCTATCCCTGCATCCAACTTTGATTGAATGAACTCTGGACTACAGAGATGACCTTTCTCACAATCATTACAGAGCTTCATCAGTTTCTTCTTTGAAGGATGCTTACTTCGTACTATCTTTTCTTCTGGTTCATCTTCCCCATTCATTTCGAAGCACCATCCCCATTACGATTCAAGCTCTTTGCTTTTTGAATCCGTTCCCATTCATCGTCATCACAGATGGTATCGTACCGAACTACTTTCACTTCGTTCAACTTATTTTTCTTCATGTTTTCCCTTAGAGAGTCTGTATTTCCAATCCAATTCCGCTTCCTCCAATGCCTCAAGGAACTCTTTTCTCAAGCTCATCGTTTCCCATTAAGAACCTCATATTCCTTCGGTATCTCTGGATGGACGTTTGCTATCCATTGAGCATACGCAATCAGGTTCTCAAAACTCTCCATCATCGTCTTCGTGATGATGACGTCTTCACCGTTTTCCAGGTCTTCTATCCCCATGATGGTTCTCCTTTATCAATCCAATACACCAGCGCAGAGCCAGTTGTAGTAGTTGAAATCGAACCGTTTGCTATCATCTCTTTGTATTTCAATCACCCCCTCATCATTCATCAGCCCTTGTCGTTCCAGATGACATTACAGGGCTTCCAATCCTTGCCGTCGATCGAATATTCGCCCTCGATGACATAGATGTCCTCGCCGGCTTCATTTGTCGTCTCTTCGATCGTTCTGGTCGTTTTCAGATACAGATCCACCGGCTTTTTTTCTTTTTTGTTCGCCCTCGCCTTTTCAACCATACATGATCGTATCGCCTTGGATCTCTTTTATCTTCCGATCCAAGAGCAACTTGACGTCATCCGACAGCCTCATGTTGGCGTCCTTCACCGTCGCCGCCATCTCGTTGTTCTTCGTCACATAGAGCTTCAGAAGGCTGAGCTCGGCTTGCATCTTTTCGATCGTCTTCTTCAGTTCCTCGATCTCTTGTTGTGCATCCATCTGTTCCCCTCCGATGTTGTTCTTCACGGGTGGTGTTTCTGCCACTCCCGCCATTCCCATTCAGGGTGGTGGGCTTCCCATTCGATCCGTTCGACCAGCGCGTCGTTGTACTTCTTCTCATCGTCCGTGTAGTAGAGGTCGTATATCTTCGATCCCTTGTGCTTTCCCCAGAATGTCAGGACCATCCCCGCGATCATCACAGGCAACGCAATCAGGCTGAGAGCGATCGCCGGCTTCCATCCGATCACGATGAGCATCAGCGCGAATCCGATATAGATCAGCGTCTCTCCAATTCCCACCAGAGCCATACAATGGTCCAGTGGTTTTTTGTACTGTTCGTTAGACATGTTTTCCTCCTACGCATATCCTTTCAATGAATCCGAGCTGTTGGTTCCGCTCGCCATCTTTTTCTGCAGTTGTAACGCATCTGTCAACGTCTTGATCGCTGTCGAATGTTCTCCCAACAATTTTCTCATCCCTTCGTTCTCTTTTTTCAGATCCTCGATCTCCGGGGCGATCTTCCCCTTCCATTCTTCCAACATCTCTTTGATCGATGGGATCACTTGCTCAATCGTCTGCTCTAACGACAGCACCCGCTCCGGCATATGCAGGTCTGCTTCCACTTCATCGACCGACGTGAACTCCCGTTCCGGGTAGCCTTTCACCGATTCGTCCACGACCGCATAGCCATTCGCGGTCATCACCTTCTTCATCCCGTTCTCTTGGACGAAACGCTTCAGCCCCGGCTCGAAGATCTCACGAGCATATTCCATGTCACGGTACTGCGACAGCTGGCCAAGCCATGCCTTGAACCGCTTCTGGAACCACTTCCAGGCCTTCGTCGCGTACTGCTCCATGATCTTTCCGGCAGCGCGCAGCTCGTATTCGATGAGATACTTCTCCGGTAGATAGATGATCAGCTCATCCGTGTTTTTCGTCTTCTTCCGGACGAACGTCACCTGCATCTCACGAAGCTCTTCGATCAAGACCTTCTTATTCTTGAATGCATGATGAAGCACCCACTGCTCCATCCCGTTCGGCCCGCCCGCTTTTTCCCACGGGACCGTCTCGACGGGTTCATGTAGGATCGCACATGTGTATGAAACGCAGTTCATCCGTAAGATCGGCAGACGCCTTCCTTTTTCTGAAATGATCGTGTCGTAATCGCGGTGGTGGCCTTGGCCTTTTCCTTTTCTTTCTCCTTTGAATTGACCGGTTTTGTGGCTTCTCACCGCTTTATAAGTAGTATGCACCCTGCGTTCCGGTTGCTTCGCATTGCCTGACACAACGGGAGTAAAATCTTTTCCGTCACCCCACCCTGTTACAGGAGTGATGCATGTCGGCTTGTAGAACTTCGGGTTCGCATCTGGATCTATCGCCTGTACGAACCCCAGGATCTCCAACGCCTTGACGTGCTCGTTTACTGTCTGCCTCCTGAGATTCAGCTTCTTTGCAACTTGATCTTGGCAATAATGCTGCTTGATCAAATAGTAATAGACTTGATATTTCCGACGTGAAAGATTCACCTTTCTGTCAGGGCCTGTGTCAGGTTTTGTACCAGAAAAAGTGGGATCCGCTCCTGTTGTTGTGTCAGTACTGTCTTCAGACACCCTGACACACTCCTGTAAAAATCGAGCGGATGCTCTCATCCTTTAAATATCTGGTCCCACCCATTTGGTCTCCTCACCACCTCACGTGGGACGTCACAGAATACACTGATTCGTTATATACTTATTTCTTTTTTCAAGTGGTGTTTTCCTCCTGTTGGACAGAAGAAAGACAAACCTTTATGAACCCACCCTGGTTTGTTTTATCGGAGCGGATGGCAGCGACTGAGAACTGATTGTCGTATTCTCCTCGATTACCTCATCAACCATCCACCTTCCAGTCGATGTCATCCCTCCACTACATTAGCACCTTTTTGGTCTCCCCTTTAGTAATACTATTTAAAATGCATTGAAAAAATTTATAAACTGACGAAGAGAATATTATAGTGCTGATCTTCAGTAGCAAGAAAGTGTTGAGGGGCCACAGGGTCCTTTCCGCCGCTCAACACTTTTGCTTTCTGGTTTTTCCCTTATTAACTCCTCACATCCCATATGTAAAAAACGTCCGGCTGATAGTTGTCGCGTACCTCTTCCCTCATAATCAGGCCTCTGACCATTGTAGTATGGAACCTCAGTTAATAAGGCTTATGTCTGCGCCCTTCTCGTTCTATCCCTTTGGTGGCGACCTTTGCTACTTTCACTGCGGTCGGCGCCCCCTTCATCTCTTCGAACAGCCTCTCCCGTTCGCTCTTCCTCGTCATGATCACGGATCCGCCGATGAACACCCCCATGAACAGAAGCGCGTAGAACAGCACCTGCAGCGCCCCATCCAATGCCGTCGCCTGCAATGCGTCTATGAGTGAGAAGGACATCTGCCGTTGTGTGATGTTCGAGTAGGTCCTGCTCAAGCCGAACATGCTGTAGGTCGCCTGCATCATCATATCCATCCGTCCGTTGTGCTCTAGCGCGATGATCGTCTCCGTCCGCTTCTGCTGCGCCGTGCTGTTGTCTGCGATGCCGAACTTCGATACGAACATGTTCGATCCCGCCTGGTTTCCACACACCACGTAGACCAGGTATCCGCCCGTCCTGTCGGGCATGAAGTCATATTCGTACAGCGATTGTCCGTAGAAGGAGATCTCCACGGGATGCGCGTTCAGTGCGAGATAATGCGTGCCGCTCACGATCGTCACATTGATCAGCGATGCGATCCCCGACATGATGTTGCCGTTGCTATCTGCCAACTGCATCAAGACCTTGGTGCTCTCGTTCTCGAAGACCTCTGAAGGCAGGATGATGCGGATCCCGCCGTTCCAGCTGATCGCTGGGAACGGTATCGAAGAGCTCTGGTTGATAGTGAACAGCTGATTGCCGCTCGTCAGGGAACTGCTGAACGAGATCGTGCCACTCTCGTCTGCGGTCGGCGATGCAATCGTACTGCCACCCCTGTTGATCGTGTAGTTCGTCTCCTGATGGAATCCGGAGATGCTGAACGAGGCCGTTGTTCCCTGGATCCCTTGTGCGTAGAACGACGCGACGGTCTGGTTCACTTCAGAATCCAGTATGTCGCTTCCAAGAGACACGAGTGAGATGTTCACCCTGTTCGGTGATGAGATGGCGAAGCCCGTGTCATTGAACATCACGAAGTTCCGGTCCACGCTGATCTTCCTGAACCGCATCGGATGGTACGTCGTGATGTATGCGTTCCCGCCAGAGTTGTGGTAATAGACGCCGCTCGTCGTGAAATCCCCCGGCGTCCTTGGAGGATTGATGACGATGTCCGCGATGATGGTCGACATCAAGGCGAGAAAAAAGAAAAGAGCGCACAGCTCTATCTTGATCCTCTTACCTTGTCTCATTCATCGCTCCGACATCATGTATCAAGTTATGTTGATGGAATGCCAGCCCGTATCTGTATACAACATCAATGTGTGAGTCGTCAGATCGTAATAGATCATGCCTTCTGATGCTGGTGTTGGCGCGGTCGTCCGTCCGGTCAGTTTTATCACGTTGTTGATATCCACCCAGCCGGTCAATGTGATGTTCCCCCCGAATGGTGCGATCGTCACGTTGTTATCATCCGCTTTATATACCCAGGAGATCGGTGGAATGATATCGAGAGTGTAGACCAATGGCGTGCCGAATTTAAGCAGGTTGTTCATCATGGTGACTTGTGCGTGGCATCGTTTGATGTAGATGTACGCTATCGGCGGTGTGTTCGCCCATTGGAACCGATTCCCTTCGACGACTAATGAAGCAGCGCTCGTGTTGGTGATGCCGTATGCGATATACGGAGCATAGATGTCCCATTTCGCATTGTAGCTGTCGAACCAGTTGTTCTTGATCACCAACGATTGTAACCGGCAGGTCGGACTTGTGCACGTCAAGTTGATGGCCGGTTCGTTCCCCTTGTCCCATTCGAAGTAGTTGTCCTCGATGTCGACCATCACTCCCATCGGGTTGATGCCACCCGTCATGTTCGCTCCAACGACGATCGTGCTGACGACGCATTCCGTCATATAGAACGAACTGCCTATACTGAAGATCGCGTAGTCGTTTGTCGACTTGAAGTCGCAATGATGGATCGTATTGAACGGTGCCGAACGGTTCAGGAACACCCCGTAGTGATTGTTGATGAACGTGCAATCCTCCAGGAACATCCCGTCGGTGTTGCTGTCCTGCCAATGCAACGCATCCCGTTTTGCATCGTAAAACGAGCAATGGGTGAAATACACCAGTCGGCTCCCGATGTTCGGATACGCACTTGAATAGAAGATGTTGTTCGCGCCATCCCTTGTCGAACTTGAACTCGCACCCGCATCGAAAACAATGTTATCGAATGTGATGTCGATGTTGTCCTCTGATGACCTGAAGAAAGGATCTGCGCCACCATAGTAGAATCTGCATCCATCTCCCTTCAACGTCACATAGCGATAATCCTGTTTTGTCAGATTGATCGTTGTTGACATGTTGAACTGCCCACGCAACATGATCGTCGATCGCATGTCAGTGCCTGAGGAGGACCCTTCGTTTTTTATATATGCGAGCGTGCTGTTGATCACGATGGAAGGGTTTTTACTGGAGAACAGCACAGTGCCGTTTATTTTGTTCACACATTTGAACGTCTTGGTGGATGTGTCGTTGTAGATGACGTATTTTATCGGACTCGATACATCATTCGAATTGTAGTTGAACCCTCTGTTGTTGGAGATGATATCCGTTGAATCGTATCCAGAGACCGCTGTGGTGCAGTTGAACGTGTTCAAGGTGATCGCGACGCTTTTCGCATTGTTCAGTTTCACCCCGATGACGTCGTTCGAAAAGCGACAGTTCTCTACGAGCAGATTGTTATAGCTGGATATGTAGATCCCGCTCGTCGTGAAGTTCTTGAACGTTATGTCCCGGATCGTTACATTGCCTCCATAGATCCGAATCCCGTAATGCGCGACATTATTCCCATCGAAGACCGCTGGCCCATAGGCGATGTCCCCTGGCCCGAGCTCCATGAAGTCATTGTTGCTGAATGCCGGGTTCGCCCTGAAGTACACCCCTCTGCTGAACTGGTACTCCAAACGGGTGTTCGTCCGTGAGACGGTCGTGTCGATATCGTACGTGCCGGGCATGAAGACGATCTTCCCACAGCCAGTATACGCGATGTGGTTCAGGTTCGCCTTGATCATCGTTCCATCATGCCATCCGGTCGGGTAGATCTGATAGACTGCAGACTCGTAGGATGGGCGGTCGATTATATTTCCCAGTCCCGTGACGTTCCATCGCGTCGTCGTCTGGTTCATCATCGAATATGCTGTGATCCCGCCGATGATCATATTGTCATTCCCTCGGATCTCTGCGACGATGGGGGGCATGTATTGCGCATCCCAGATATCGAATCCCATGAAGGTGTTCCTGGTACAGCCATGATTGATGCAGATGGCCCTTTTGCAGTTCGACGTCGATGAAGGTTGGAACGACCATGAAGTGAAGATGTTCCCACCCGCCCCAGCGCCGTTGTTCGTCATGTTCATCCCGAAATGACAGTAGTCGATCTGTATGTTGTAGAAATTGTTGCCGTTGATCCATCCACTCCCCGTGGCCGAGATGTTGATCCCTTCGTTGAAGTTGTTCACCAGCAACGGCCCGAAGTCGCATCCTCCAAGGTTTGCCGTGCCATTGCAGATCATGCCGATGCCCACTCCCCTCGGCGTCGATCCGAGATTTTGGACATAGATCTGATCGAGCATCTTCATCTTCTCCCAGTGCCCTAACGTTCCTGGGAGAAGGAGCGCGTATCTTCCCGTCCAGTTCGCATTTGCGTTGATCCGTATATTGTGCATCTTCCCTTCTTTCAGGATGATGGTGGACGGCCCGGACAAGTTGATGCAGGTCCCGTTCGACGTGCAGGATCTTCCCTCCGCATCCTGCCCTTCAAATACGATGTTCCCAGTTATCGTGAAGTTCGATGATAATTGATAGAACCCGGAAGGCATTGTTATCGTACCGCCTCGTGATCCATTATAGCTCCAGTACGCTTGTCGTAGCCCGCTCCCCGTGGCGTTGAAGATGTTCCCGTTGTCGCATGTGATCATGGTCAGTACCGTGTCCCCTATGTCTGTGATCATCCGCGTCTTGTTTCCTTCAAGTATCGATGCTATGCAGATGCTCGTCAGAAGACATGCCAGTCCGACCGCCATGAGTTTCCTTTCCATCATTTTTTCTCCCACCGAACGATATTCTTTTTTGTTGCCTGTTTACGCCGGCGCCCTCGTGCCGCCATTAGATATGAAAAGACACTGATAATAGTCAAGATGATCGCCCAGAAGATGATCTGGAACCCCTGGCTTATTGCTGTGTTCACCAACGAATCCAGTATGCTCGTCTTCTGTTTCTGGAGCGACATGTTCTGTGCGAATTGATTCTGCATGGCGATCATCCCGACGATCTGCGATGTCGTCATATATCTGGACAGGCCGCCTTGACTGTACAAGTCCCCTATCCGTTTAGATAACAGGCTTGCGTTCGACCCTGTGACATCGCGTGTCGCCTGGACGAGTACCGCATCCAGCGTCCCGTTATAGGTCACCCAGCATGGATATGATCCTTCTTTGACCGCGATGAAATCCATATGGTAGATTCCTGGCTGAGGATCCTCGGCTGGATGGCTGCCGTCCACGATCAATGTCCCATCGGGGCTTTCCACGTAACAAGAGATGTTGTCAGCAAGGCCCGTTTGCGGGGCTCCAGACTCGTTCGAGAGCTGGATGAAAAGCTCTGCCGCATCCCCGGCTTGCACGCTCGTCGAGGCCATCATATGCAATCGTAGGACGCCCGATACCATCGGCTGGAAGCTGAGGTTCTCTATGTAGCCTATCACGATGTTCCTGACCGCATTGAGGTCCAACGTCGTCAGCGTGGTGTTCTTCAGCCTGCTGATGTATCGCTGCGCCGCGGTCGTGTCGATCCCCAGCTGGCTCGCCGCCGACATGGTCTGTTGCATCTTCGTGATGAAGCGGACGTCGTTCACCCCTTCTCTGAACCCTTCCCACTGGACCGTATCGATGACGCCGTTCGTCGTCGGATAGGCCATGACCTCTTGCTTGTAATATGTAGGAGCGCCCCCCACCCAGTCGTTCCAGACCAAGCCGCCCCCGTTCGCCAATCCATAGTCCATTGCGACATCGTAGTTGTTCTGCCACAGAAGGAGACCATAATTTATCCTGAATGTCAACGGCTTTTCCTCACCGCATTGCGGATTCGCATAATTGCCTACCTTTCCGCTGACGTTGTGATATGCCAACGAGTAGTTTCGTTTTGGTACGCTGTTGATGATCGGCAGATCGTAATATCCCGTCATGTTGTCCACATATGCCGGCTTCAGCCAGGAACCAGCACAGAAGACCTTGAACCCGAGTTGGTGCGTTGCATTGATTTTCGCCAGACCGGTCGTGTTGTGCATATTCTTCTCGTCGATCCCATAGAAGTAATAGTTGTCGAACGAGTAATTGAAATAGGTGCTCCATGCTTGTTCATCATTCTGCAATTTTGTGATATTCTTGGTAGACAGCATCACACCTAAACTGTAACAATTCTTCGTCGACATGCTGCAATTCCGGCGAATGCGCATATACGTGGTGAGCAGGTTGCCTTCTGGCTGATAGATCGTCGGGTTCGCGACTCCATGGTTCTTCATGTCCTGCAGATCAGCATAGAGTTGCTTCGTACTCAAATAATCCTGTCCAAGAGTGCCATTCGGATATGTCGCAGAAAGCTTCTGTCTGAAATAGATGCTGTATTCGACCAGTGGGTCGGGCAATACGAACGAGAGGACGTTCACTGCGACCCTCACATTCGAGAGAACCGATGTTCCATTGCATAGACTGATGTTGCCGACATACGTCCCCGATCGAGCGGACTGCGGTACATGGATGGTCACCCAGTACTGCAGATTGTAATTCGCTGGGAGGTACAACGCTCGTAATGCGCTGCTGTCGTTCGTCTTTATTGTTGTCGTTTCCCCAGTGCCGTTGCGATGGCTGATGACTGTATAGGTTCCATTGGTCAACCGAAGGGTGTTGTTCTTGCTAGCCAAGGTACGTATGAGGTTCGTGTCGTTCACCAACAGCTCAGGGATGAGGTTTCGTGGGTTTCCTCCAGCGTTGATCTTGTCGCCTCGCTGATACCAGATCTTCACGATCTTGATGCTGATGCCGCTGCTGTTGATGACGTCATTGCCACATCGCAAATCTCCCGGCTTTGGAAGAAAAGAGGTTATGGGAGCACTTGAGTTCACAACGAACGTCGCCGCTACGAACTCCCCCGGGCATGTTGAGACCGAGATGTTGTTCGTCTTCAACGATGGGCTGAGCGACATGTTCGGATAGATCCTTGTATTGACGATCGGATTGTATGAATAAATGGTAATCTGTGCTGTGACACCTGAAGAAACGAAAATGATGAGCAACGCGATCAATAGTACCGCCCGCATCATTTCCCCCTTTTCCGTCCGTACTCCACGACCTCGCCTACGAACGATTGCGGGATGCTCACGGCCGATCCAAAGAGCTTCTGGCGCTCCTTCTTCCCTTTCCTATGGGAATAGAAGACCGCACCGAAGAGCCCGACCGCCACCAGGATGATCATCCAAAAGAACGTGCCTACGGCCTGCTCCATGGCTATGTGCTGGAGGTTTGTATTGAAATCCGTCGATTTCGTTTGCTGCGAGATGTTCGTCAGCTGTTTGTCCTGTGCTGCAAATCCGTTTGAGAAGATCTGCGTGAGGTTCGTATTGTCCCAACGCTCAAGATAGATGACGCTGCCGATGCGTTCGTATAGTCTGGAGATGTTGTCGTACGGATCCCACGTCACTGTGAAGAGCTCTGCGTCGAGTTCTGTCACCGCTGCTGAGTACACGCATGTCGCCCAACATTTGTATGTGCCCGTCGTCTGCCCTGCCGTGAAATATAAGAGATACACGCCCGCCGTCTTTTCCGTCGGATGACTGCCAGATAGGATCGGTGTGCCTATGGGATCTTCCATATAGCAGGAGATATTGTTCGCCATCCCGCTGATCGGCACTCCGGCTGGCGATAAGACCTTGATCAACAACGTGCTCGTCGTCCCTTCGTAGACGTTCGCCGGAACGTAGAGATGGAAGTTGTCCGATGTGCCTGACGCGGATACGCTCTGTACCAGAAACATGATAGAAAGTAGACTGGCGAACAGTAGGGTAATCCTGCGCATTTCTCTCCTATTGTGTGATGATATATCGGTGTAAGCCTACTTTATGATTTCTATCGAGCCCTTCTGACGATGTTCGGTTCGTCGTTCGTCTGTGGCGGCGGCTGTGGTGCTTCTTCCACAGATTCTGCTGGCGCGGGCTGCTGACCGTTCGTTCCTCTGCCGTTCCTTGAGGCGATGATCTTCTTCGCTTCTTCTTTCTTTGCGTTGAATATTGCCTTCTTCCGTTCCTGTTTTTTGGATTTCCTTTTATTGAAATACATTACGGAGAGGATGATGACCGCTAGGACGGCTATGGCGAGGAACGCTGCGACGAACGGCCCGCTGTCCCCCAGCTCAGGCAAAGGATTGTTATGGAACTCGGATACGACCAACGGCCCATCGAACTTCATCGTCTGCATCTGATAATTCCCATCCGATGCCACGATCTGATATGTTGTTGGAGAAAGCAGATGGCTGCCGATCGTGCAGATGAACGTCTCCCCCATCTGTGGATTTCCCTGCGCCTTCGTCATCGCGTATTGTTTTGTATGGTTCGCACTGGTGATGATCAACGTCATCTGTGTCGGTTCGATCCCTTCTTTATCTGTATAGATCACCGAGTAGGTGAAGTTCGTAACGGGCGTTCCCGATATCGGCGTGAACTTCCATTGAGAGAGCATTGGCTGATACAGGACGTGCGGCCCTGGCATCGTCTGTGTGCTGTAGGAGCTGTTCGCATACCCGTCAGTCGTATAGAACCAACATGTATGGTCTCCTTCTGAAAGTTGTATGTGGTAACTGAACAAAGCCCCCGTCGTATAGCTGCCAGACACATACGACATCCCGTGACTTATACCGTCGATCGTCACCAAGATGAGATATGGTTTTTCGTTGTTCCCGTCGCTGTAGGTGATGTTGTAGTAATACGTCGTCGTGACCAGCCCCGTCGCCGGGGAAATGATCATGTCCTTTAATTGCGGAGGTACGTTCGTCGGTGGCGCCTGTGGCAGCGTCTGATTCTGGTCTGGGTTCGATGGATAGAACACCGCTGTATCGGTCGTCACGTTCTGTTCGTAGGCATATCCTTTTGACGGAATGAAGAACGAGACCGTGCCATAATAATGGAAGTTGTTGTTCCAATAGTCCGCTGTGATCGATATCTGATCAGACCGATCCCAGCCATGACCATAATTTCCGAGATTCGCCATGAACAGACCTTTTTTCTGTTCTCCTTGCACCGTCGTCGTCTTGATGACAAAGTTCTTCGTCATATCCTTGACGACGATGTTTATGTCATTCATCAATGTCCCGGAATAGTTCTTCACATATCCGTAGACAGTATATGGTGTCGCATCCCCCATCACAGCCGGTACCATCATACCGAGCATCAGCAGCATCAATATCAGCATACAATATCGTTTCATTCTCCGATCACCGTGATTGTGGTTTCTATCCGGTTACTGAGATAATCGACGGAGTTTGGAGAGATGACATCCTGCCGATATAAGTACCCTGTGGATGGAATGAAGAATGACGTGCTTGCGTACGATGCGTTGACGAAGATCGTGTCTCCGCGGTCCCAGGACGTCTGCATGTTCCCGAGGTTCGCCATGTACATCCCGACCCCGTCTGTTGTGACCACCAAGGACTCGTGCGTCCTTGCATTCGTCACAGCCACCTGTATGTTCGTTCGGTTCGTATATCCGTATACTGTAAACGGAACCGATGCCGACCGTACCAAAGGCAGCATACATACCAGAAGGAGCACGGCGACTACGATACCCGATTTTCTCTTTCCCATCTCCTTACCTTGTACCCTTGATGATATATCTTCCAATCCCTTAATATCTTTTCCTGCGTGGTCTCGGTCGTGAGACTAATGATATGATCCCGACGATTACAAGCCCGAAGACCAGGACGATGAAGAAATCCGTCAGATTGATCGCTCGGATCCATTTAATTATGTCCTGGAGCGTCGGTATAGAATGATATTGGTTCTCCCCCTCCCATGGTGTGCCTCCAGTTCCTGAGGCGGGGGTTCCTGCATTGAGATCCTGTTCATAGATGTATCCCGAATCCGGTATGACGAAATGCGATGATGCCGAATATCCGCCGTACGACGCGTTCACATAGATCACGTCGCCCCTCGTCCAGTTCGTAGGCATGTTGCCGATGTTCCCGGAATAGTATCCTGCGCCTCCGGTTCCGCTCCATGTCACCAGGGTGCTGTATTCCATAGACGATATGGATTCTCCCGTATTGCTGTTGTAGATAGTGATATCAGCTCCGTTGTACGGCACGCTATCGAGATAGAACCGGCCATAGACGGTGAACGGCGCGTTCGCAGCCTGTGCTGTGAAGGAAAGGAACGTACAGAGGAAGAGCAGCATCACTATCATCGAGAGGAACTTTCGCGTCATCGCTACCACCCCGCCTGACGAAGGGTCGCATTCCCAGTCACTTCGATGTA
>Ga0209777_10005593_pt1 | contig 14396 bp, 17 predicted proteins | sample FrelakmetHBP12HB_FD_187147 | JGI IMG/M metagenome (GOLD analysis project Ga0209777, IMG submission 187147) | Freshwater lake sediment microbial communities from the University of Notre Dame, USA, for methane emissions studies -HBP12 HB (SPAdes)... | ecosystem: Environmental > Aquatic >...
TCTGAAGCTCTTTTCTCATCTCCTCGGGTATGCGAATGGTTAATGTCTGACTCATAATGTCCTCCTTGTGTTACAAGGTAGTACAGCAACTGCAATTTGTCAATCTGAAAATCAAACGCTGCTTGCAGATAAAAAAGGCAGAAGCCATTTCTGACTCCTGCCCGTATTAAGTGATAAGCTATCAGCCGTCAGCAATCAGCTCACAGCTTTTTCATTTCACAACTCGTTACTCAGCACTCGCCTGCGGTGAGCGCAGTCGAACCGTTACCTCTCCACCTTTGGCTTTGTGCCTTTTTTCCTCTGTGCCTACCACCGCGCCGTAGTCCCGAACACGGGACGGAGGCGGGTCACCCATTCACCGTTTTTATTTTTTACCTTCTCTTATTTTCACATTGCACGTTTCGCAATATCTTAATCCGTATCCCCGATTCCTATCAGCTATGAGTGGACCGTTTGCTCGCATTCAATATGGTGATTCCAACAATATCCTCGCCCTCGTACCGAACAATGATATCGTCCTCAGTTAATTCGCTGTCTGTTGCATGGCTTGGCTTTTTAAAATTGACATATAAAACATCCGCCTCTGCGTCATAGGAAGACCATAAATATTTTTTAGGTGATTGTTTTACCGCAGGGATTAAATTTATGTAGTCTTGTATTGCTATTTCGGCCATATCTGTTTCCTCCGTTCAAGGGAAGATAGTTTACGAGTTAAAAAAGCAGTTATTATAAAGCCATCATTGTCTGATTCACGATAAACAACAACCAGATGCTTGCCTTCACTGATTTCTCGGACTGCCAGGAGTTCTCCATGCTTCCCTGCATAAATTTTTTCGGGACTGTTGATTGTCTCCAGCACTTCCTCCCGAAGACCGGCTAATTCACAGTGTTCTTCTGTTATGTGAGCCCATCGTTCATCATTTAATCTTACCGGAATGCTATTTTGAGAGAGTACTATTTCTGCCATTAATACGACTACCCAACTTTATATATATGATGTTTTTTGATTATAGATAGAAAAATCAATATAATCAATACCTAAAATCAAGGCGGGGCCATTGTTGACCCCGCCTTGATTTTTAAAGGACTTTATCTGCCTGAGTTCTGGATTCTTTTATTACATTAATTTCTCAGCACTCTCTTGCGGTGAGCCATTACCTATTCGCCTCTTGACCGATTAACCTATTCACCCATTCACCTATTTACCTTCCCCTTAATTATACGTCGGGCACGGACTGGGTGAGCAGGTCTGTGCCGGGCCGAGCAGTTCGATAATTTCGTCTTCTGCATACGTTATAACCTTTGGTGCTTCATATTCTTTTTTCATATGAACTATCCTCCTTCTCCTCACTATTCTTTAATTATTTGTAATCAGCAATGCGCATTCCGAATTCATAGCGCCCCTAATCCTGAATCCCTATCTTTTACTTTGTGCCTCTGTGCCTGCTTGTCCGCCGTAGCCTTGCGCGAAGGCGGGTTGCCTTTGTGCCTTATCTCCCTACTCATTACTCATCGCTCAGCACTCGCCTGCGGTGAGCCGTGAGCCTGTCGAACGGCCGAACCGTTACTTTCCCAACCCGAATATAAGTCGAGGCGTTGCACTCACCGGGCCATGCATGGTTGAATTGCCGTTGAGGTCTATGTCTTCCAGTTTGTAGTAATAGATTTTTCTGTTCTTTACATCCTTATCAATAAATTCATAATTAGCACCCTGAGTGGATGTGCCTTGAGCGGGGATAAGCGATGTATTGATTTTTGTGTACTGACCATTCTCTGATTCTGCACGGTAAAGGTTGAAACCTGCGTTGTCAATTTCGGTGGCGGTTGACCAGACCAGGGTAACACTGCTGTTATCAGGAACAGCTTTAAAGCCAGTTAACGTCACTACAGTAGGCGGGGCAGTAGTGGTTGTGGTTAGCGGTATGACCGAGGTTGTAGTTGGTTGAACTGTGGTAGTTGTAGTTGACCCACCCCCCTGTCCTGAACGTACTGGCCATACAATGCCGTTATCGGACTTTTCGCTGTCGTCCAAGTAGCCAAAGTCCACGTAGACGTTCCAGGCGACGTCCGTACTGTTTGCAAAGGTAGTAGACGACCAGTACCACCTCGACTGCACATTGGTAAACGGATGGCCCTGCGGAAGAGCAGGGCTATAGCGTGAGTTATCCGTCAGGCTTTTCAGCTCGTTGACATTTGGTAGCCGCCAGTCAGTATAACCAAAGTTTGGATGCGTGCCTGCATTCATGCCTGCCACATAATCAAGGGCCGCCTGCCAGGTTAGTGCACCGCCCGGCAGATTGGCATTTTTTGACCACACAAGCCCGGTCAGGTTATCCTCTACCGTGTTGTCAAGGTTGTCCGTAAACCTTGTGTCAGGCCAGGCTACGCCCATCTCAAGGTCGCCGTCATCACCTGTTGCATAGCTCGTCGTCTGCCCGGTTTTGGGAAGACAAATAACCGAATCACCAAATGACCCACACTGCCCTGAGCGTACCGGCCACGCGTAGTTGCTGTCGTTGGACTTATAGTCGTAGCTCACGTAGCCGTAGCTCATATTGACGAACCACGCGTAGTCCGTATAGTAAGCATTGGTAGTTGACGACCAGTAGTAGTAGGACTGAACATTGGTAAATGGCTGGCCCTGCGGCAAAGCGAGATCATATTTGGAATTGTCAATCAGGCTTTTCAGCTCGTTGACATTGGGCAGCCGCCAGTCAGTATAACCGAAATTTTCATACGTGCCTGCATTCATGCCTGCCACATAATCAAGGGCCGCCTGCCAGGTTAGTGTACCGCCCGGCAGATTGGCATTTTTTGTCCACACAAGCCCGGTCAGGTTATCCTTTACCGTGTTGTTAAGGTTGTCCGTAAACCTTGTATCAGGCCAGGCTACGCCCATCTCAAGGTCGCCGTCATCACCGGTTGCATAGCTCGTCGTCTGCCCGGTTTTGGGCAGGGAGACAGCACCCTGCGCCCAGGCGCTGCCTGACAGGGCAAGTATTGCCAGACAAATGATAATGGTTAAAAAGCTAATTCTTTTCATCATAAAACCCTCCTTTATTGATTGTGGGATTTTAAAAAAACAAAAGGGCGCACCTTAAAAAATCAAGGTACACCCTTTACAATCTTCTTATTCAACTCTTTTACTTTGTAAGAATTTAAATCTGTCTGTCTGTCTGTCTGTCTGTCTGCTTAACTAACGGTCTTTTCGTTCCCCTATCGAAAGCCATTGTTCCCTCCAAATCTTTTTACATATTATTCCTTATAATTATTTTCAGACGGCTATTAAATTTTTATTTTATAGTATTTTACAGCAATATACATTGAATCGCATTTTATTGTCAAGTAAAAATATACCTGGCTTTATAAATATATCGATATTATATGATAAATTGTGGTAAGTGTTCGGGTTAGGACGCAGATTGCGCAGATAAACTCAGATAGAAAACTGAATCTATGATAAGTGCAGCTTGCTGCTTACTTCATGTTATACAGAAACCTGGTGTGCCTTTTCTAAGGGCTGAACGTTTTGCCAGTCCCTTGAATCATGAGATGCATGCCACAAATCATAATTCCTCTGCAGATTCAACCAGAGTTCCGGCGTCGTTTTAAAGGCTCGTGATAAGCGCAATGCCATGTCTGAAGTAATTGCGCCTCTTTCATTTACTATTTTTGATACGGTCTTACGTGAGACCCCCAGAATATCTGCCAAATCCTTTATGGTTATAGACAACGGTTCAATATATTGACTTTTTATTATGTTTCCTGGATGCGTTGGTTCCCTTTTTCGTGTTCTCATAATTCTACCTTTCCTGCAAAATTATTTATTTTCAAGTCAGTGATAATCCACATAATCAACGTCATAGGCATCACCATCTTTGAACTTAAAAACTATTCGCCAATTACCTGAAACCTTGACCGCCCATTTCCCTTTCAGTTGACCTTTCAACGGATGTAAGTCTGAACCTGGATAACTCATGTCTTTAACAGCAGGCGCTGCATCGAGTCGGTCTAAAATGCCTGCTATTTTCTCAGCATGGCCTGGCTGAATGCCTTTTCTTGTACCATCGTAAAAGAAGTTTTCCAGTCCCTTGTGATAAAATATTTTTATCATATTTATATCGTAACCTTTTAGGTTACGCATGTCAACTATTTGTTTGTAACAGATAAAAGTAAGGACAGAAGACAGTGATAACCTCTGCCCTTATAAGGTTAGCCACTGAAAACACCCGTCCTCCGAAGCGTTTCTGCGGAGGGTGGACAGAAAGGCACAGAATCAATAGTTTCCTGAAAGTTCTATGCCCCTCTGTGGCGATATTGTATATCTGTGGCTTAAGCACATCTCGAATAGATGCTGGCACCGATGAGTACATCAAGGATATACGGGGGAGATGATATCGGACGTTATGTCGCGCTTTGCTTTGCAATTTCCCAGAATTGACGAGGGGAAACAATCTTCGTTATTTCAAATTGCTCTAATATGAGCATATCCCGGTCACCGGAAATTATATACTGAACCTCACTGCTTTTTGCCAGTCCAAGAATTTCGTCGTCATCTTTATCCCGGCATATTTTATTCTTCAGTTTGTCATACTCCTCTATAATACAAAATTCATTAAGGAAGGAAACAATTCTATCTGCTTTTTGCTTTGGCATTCTCAATTTCTTACAAAGATTCTTATGAACTTCGAAAAGGATATGTTCACTTATAACGACCGTATATCGGTCCAAACAAAGCTCAAAAATTGAGTGACATAAGCCCCTACCTGCGAATGCGGCAATGATCACGTTACTGTCAAGAATAATTTTCATGACAGGGCTTTAAACACATCTTCATCAGTGAGAATGCCCTGGGCTTCTGCAAAAGGCAGCACCATATTGCGCAGTTTTCGAAAGCGATGGATGGCAATATACTTTCTCAAAGAATCCCGCACTAAATCGCTCACGGGCTTATCCTCGATCTTACTGATTTTCTGAAGCTCTTTTCTCATCTCCTCGGGTATGCGAATGGTTAATGTCTGACTCATAATGTCCTCCTTGTGTTACAAGGTAGTACAGCAACTGCAATTTGTCAATCTGAAAATCAAACGCTGCTTGCAAAAAAAGGGCAGAAGCCATTTCTGACCCCTGCCCGTATTAAGTGATAAGCCATCAGCCGTCAGCTCACAGCTCTCAGCAAACTTTATCTGCATTACAATCTGCGAAAGTCTGCGTCCCATAGAATCTGGAACTCATGAACTCATAAATTTATTCGTTGCCCCCTCTCGCCGCGCCAGCCGCGCCGTAGTCCCGCACACGGGACGTAGGCGGGTCACCTATTCACCCATTGACCGATTCACCCATTCACCGATCAACCGCTTCACCTTTGCTTTTATTGGCCCATGCATCGTGCTCTTACCGGATAAGTCAATATCTTCCAGCTTGTAATAATACGTCCTGCCATTCTTCACATCCTTATCCACAAACTCATACGATGCGCCTTGCGTGGCAGAACCCTTGGTTGTGATTAATGAATCATTTATTTTTATGTACTCTCCATTCTCTGATGTTGCGCGGTAGATATTAAACCCTGCGTTGTCAATTTCAGATTCAGTGGTCCATGAAAGAATAATGCTTCCTGCTTTAGGTGCTGCGGTAAATGATGACAGGTCAATGACCGTAGGGACACACTGTCCACCGCGCATCGCGCGAACATAGCTGGTGGCGGTCTTACTGCCGTAGCCCACGCTGCCGTCGTCGAAGTACACGATCCACGCGTCGAGAATATTGAAGGCGTAGGTAGTAGAAGACCAGTAAACGGACGCCACCGTGCCGGGAAAGTATGTGGTATCAATTGCCGGATTATATCTGCTGTAATCAACAATCGACTGCAGTTCATTCCTGTTGGGCAGACGCCAGTCGCTATGACCCCCCAGGGTAAGGTTCTCGCAGTACGACAACGCCTGTTCCCAGGTATAGGTTCCCGGCGCAGTTGCCTTCTGCCACATAAGGCCAGTACTGGTATCGCTTATCGTACCGTCGCTGTTGTCCACAAAATTATTACTTGATTGTCCGCCACGCACGGCGCGCACATAGTAGTAGCCGGTCTTATTGTAGTTGTACACGTAGCCGTAGCCGAAGTCCACGCCCCACGCGTAGAAAGTACTGTAGGCGACGGTAGTAGACGACCAGTAATAGGACGCCACCGTGTTCGGGAAATAATTCGTGTTTATAGTCGGGCCGGGGTACGGAATACTGCTGTCCACAAGGGTTGACAGCTCTTTCATTGTGGGCAGCCGCCAGTCATCTTTGCCACCAAGGCTGAGATTATTACAATAGTCGATAGCCTGCTGCCATGTGTAGGTGCCGGGGGCGGTTGCCTGCTGCCACTCTAATCCCGTAACATTGTCCTTTACAACGCCGTTGCTAATGACGGTGTATGAATGCGGATTACAGGTATAATCCGAATCCTCACCGAAGGTGTTGGTGTAGGACTGCGTCTGCCCGGTATCAGGGACGGGTGCGGCAAAAGAAACGGCGGCCGAAAGCAGAAATGCGCAAAGGCTGATGAGTGATGCGGTGATAAGTCGTCTGGTCATGTTTTTTTCCTCCTTTTAAATATGGTTCTGAATGCCTCTCAGTGCTGAGTGCTGAGTAAAAAGATTCACTCTATACTCGTTACTCATCGCTCAGCACTCGTTACTTTTCAGGCATAAAAAAGGGCGCACCTTAAAAATCAAGGCACACCCTTTATATTCTGCTTATGAGATTCTTCTGCTTTGTAAGAATTTAAATCTGTCTGTCTGTCTGTCTGTCTGTCTGTCTTAACTAACTGACTTTTCGTTCCCCTATCGAAAGCCATTGTTCCCTCCAAATCTTTTACATATTATTCCTTAAAATTATTTTTATAATGCTATTAAATTTTTGATTTACATCAAAATACATTGAATCGCATTTAATTGTCAAGTAAAAATATACCTGGCTTTATAAATATATCGATATTATATGATAAATTGTGGTAAGTGTTCAGGTTAGGACGCAGATTGCGCAGATACCCTCAGATTACTTTGCTTTTATGGCTGAGATTGCCGCGTCCGCCGTGGCGGACTCGCAATGACACGCGCCGGGACTTTTTACGGGGCCATCAAATCTGAGTGAAATGAAAATGCTGAAATTCCGGGCTTGAAAAAATTTCTCTAACCCGGACAAACCGGAACCAAAGTTAACCGGCAAAGACTAAAGAAGAAACAAAGAAGATTGAATTTGGAACTCAGGAACTCACAAAGGTAAAAACAAAATTTTCCTGATTTCTTGAGTTCCAGATTTTTTAATCTTTCTTTCCATTTTTGCATTAACTTTATTCTTAAGATACTATAGTTCCTGTGCCTCTGCTAAAACTGTTTGTATAAAGAGATTTTCAGCTCCAAGCATCTTCTCAATTTCAGCTTCAGAATAAACTAAAATGTTACAATCAAAAGGTACTGCAGAAAAAAAATTCATGAAGGCATCGCTGCGCTGGATAAACGGCTTATCAACCTCTTTTGCAACAATCACGATATCAACATCGCTCTCCGGCGTATAGTTACCCTTTGCAAAAGAACCAAATAACAAAACTCTCGTAACAGCGGGATATGTTTCCTTGATTCTTGTTGACGCACGAGTCAGTTCATCTAACAAAAAGTTATACTGTACTGATTTTATCGTCACACCATGTGACGATTTTATGTGCAGCATCAAGGGCCTCCTGTCCAATTTTCTCATCAAAAAAATCTGCCGGTTTTCCTTCCGGAAACCCGTTCGGGTAACGACTGACGGTATAATATTTATCTAAAACACGCGCCAGATGATACAATTCTTCTGTTACTTGAATTTTATTTATATTCAGTCCTTCCAGCATCCTTACGATAGAATGTCCTTTTACTGACATATTCAGTTTCTGATATAAGGCTTTTACCGCCTTTTCCGCAGACTGCTGGGCAGTAAAACAGGCCCATTCAAAGTATTCGTATTTGATATCAAGTGCTGCTTTTTCTAAATCTCTTTTTGCCTGATTCAGCCAATCTAAACTTCGTTCCATATTGGCCTCCAAAATGCAAACTCTCCTTTGGGAGAGGGCTTGAAATATATACCTGCTATTCTTTTTTCAACGTCTTTGCCAATACATCGGACGGAAACGCCAGCATGTTCGGCACCAGCTCCTGCAGTATGTCCGGCCGCTCTGCCATTATTTTCGGGAAGGCCATCTGCATGGCAAGGCCGAGATGCTTAACCGCGGTGTATGGGTTAAAGGTCGGCGGGAAGGTCTGGTTCAACAGACTGAATATATAGTCTATAATCTCAGGCTTTGGAAACATGTAGGCAATGCCGAACACCTGCAAATAGTCCTGGTAGTCATACTGCTTGATGTAGGTATTGAGCCACCAGTCGCAGTAGTCGGCAATAGCCCGGGGAGCAATGCCAAGCTGAAACTCTTTCAGGGCGGCGGCCACGGCCAGGCCACCCTTCCACCCGGTGATCATCGCGCCCAGGCACTCAAGCTCCTGGCAGGAGCCGGCGTCGCCCACAATGACCACGCTGTTCTTGAACGGCTTCACAATGGGCGACTGAATCACTTCCATGGCAGCCAGCTCGCGCTCGATTTTCGCGCCCTTGCAGTACTGGGCAAAAGGAGAATCCTTCATGATCTGTTCTGCCGCAGCGCCAATATCAATCCCCTGCTCAAGCGTCAGAAAAAGTAAATTCCAGTCCCCGCCTTTCGGCCTCGGCACCGCGAATAAATATACCGGCTTGCCCTGAAAAATGTTTACGCCGGTCACAATGGGGTCTCCGTCAACCGGGGCCTTGAATCCGCTGACAAAAAACGATTTCACAAACAGATTGGTGATGTGCCGCCGCTCATTGTTGAAACCGAGCTTCTGCACCACCCGCGAGTTGGTGCCGTCAGCCGCGATCACGTAAGTGCAGCGGAACTGCTTGCCGCCGGCAATCACGATGGTCTCAGGGCCTGCCCAGGTGATATCAGTGAACTCGCAATTCTCAAATATCTCCGCGCCGGCAGTGCGCGCTTCCTTGAGCAGGTCCGCGGTCAGCACTTCCTTGTCATAGGTGAGGGCGATGGGTGCCTTGAGCATTCCGGGTATGGGCGGAGCATACCCTTCCGGGTAGCCGAAATGCATCCGCTTCATCCCCGGGGAATACATATACCAGTCATAGAGGTTTTTAATCGGGCCGCTGTAGGGAAAGCTGAGACCGCTTTTGGGAAAGCAGAATCTTTTATCCCGCGCATTATAGTGAAACAGATCGCCGAAAAAATAATCATTGGGCGGCAACAGCGTCTGGCCGCAGGTTCTGCCGATAACGTCTATCTTTTCCTTGCGCTCAACCACTGCAACATCGAACCCGTTCTCCGCCACTGCCTTTGCTGCCAGAAGTCCGGACGGTCCTGCGCCGACCACTACCACGTCATACCGTTCTTTCATCTTCACACCCTCCTGTATTGTGCATGTTATGCATATTCTTTCCTGGGACTGTACCGCGCTATATTATGCCTGTTGCGTTTGTTTTGGCAAGAAGTTAAATGTCCCCGCAAAGCGGGGTGCTTTTCCGTCTTGTGCCTGACGCACAAAAATCCTCCCTCACCCTCCTTTTCCAAAGGAGGGCTTTTCTTACCCCTCTTTTTGAAAGAGGGGCCGGGGGAGATTGTTACTCGCGCGTTGTCTGGCAAGCAACATTTTTTGCATACTGAATCTGATTGTCAAACAGTTCTGCGTCTCACTGACCAAACCAGTGGGTTACCTGTCTTTAGTTAAATATCCCTGCTGTACCGGACATCTTCCTTTTATTTTCTATCTATCGGCTCCATGTTATTCATCTTTCTCAGGCCATTGATTGCATCAATGATTACCTGTGGGTATTTTTTCAATTCTTCCTCGGTAAAAACAGTTCTCCCCGGAGCGCATACTCCGTTGGGATCAAGCACCTTTCTGAATTTTCGCAGCAGCAGGTTAATATCAGGGCCCATTTCCGGAAACAGGGAGGTGAACGGTTCAAATGACGCGCCAAACCCGGTCACGCCGGGCCCTATTCTCCGGCCGAAGGTCATGCACACGCTGAATACCATGAGCTGCTGCGCCTGCTGCAGGGACTGGGGATCAAGCCCGTTGGGATAGACGTCAGCTTCGGTGAAGAAATTTCTGCCTCCCGGGTCGCTCGCATACATGAAGGGGGTGTCATCAACACCGCCCCGGTCAGTAACGTAGGTTGCGCCGATGGTATTGATAGCACTAGTCCAGATTTCCTGCGCATATTTTCCAATGTCCGGAGTGCCGCTGCAGAACCAGGTGTCAAGATAGAAGTGGCGCGACATCCGGTAGCCGCACACATGCCTGATGCAGTCAAGATTCCACGGCTGCAATGCTTCCAGCACCTCCGGCTTGTACTCAGGTGAGAGGAGGCTGCCGCCATATTTTGCCGCGATTGTTTTTACAACCTTTTCTTCATAGGCCAGCTGGCGCTCTGATGTTACCCCGGCGCTGATGAGATACAGATTATAGGGTGGAAAGAATTTCTCCGTGACACGCTTAATGGTGAGGTCCTGGGTCGCGGAACAGTAATAGGCATTGTAGATGCCTGCGGCATTGAGGCCGATGCCGATACCCGCATGGCCTATCTCGCGCAAAGCCTGTATCTGGTTTTCAATGTCCGGGAATTCAAACCAGTAGAGACGGTGATTATGGGGCGGGTCAGCATGATCATGGCGATCATCAGCATAGGTCCTGATGCAGGGCCTGCCGGCTGCGGGCTCCGGCAGATATACATCTCCCGGCCAGGGGTGAAGCTTTATGGTAAGCTCTGCGATAATGCCGGCTGCCCCGGCGCTGCCGCGGAAAAGGCTTACCAGGTCAGGCCCCGGTGCGTGCTCCCAGAAATCATCCACACCGGAAACAGCGGAAGAACCTGTTCTTAAAATCTCTCCATCAGGCAGTACCATGGTAAGGCCAACTATATTTTTTCCCATGGTGCCGTATTTTTTGCTGGTCTGAAAAAGGCCGGCAAGAATGGCCTGGGATGATATTTTGCACAGGGAAGTGGAGAGCGGCGTTCCGCCGTTCCAGAGCCCGCGCTTCATGGCTTCCGCCTGAACCTGACCGTAGTCAACATACGGCTGAACGCGCATGGTCATGGATTCTTCGTCAATCTCGATAACCTTGTTCATCCTGCTGTAGTGGATACAGATGGTTGGCTCAGGGGTAGTAGGCATAGTTGCTATGCCCAGCTGGCCGTTGGTCATGGAGATAAAGGGAACACGGTATTTGTTTGCAGCACGCACAATCTCCTGAATCTCTTCCGTTGTAGCAGGCAGCACCACACAGGCAGGGATATTGGAGGCATCCTTTGCATGTTTCTTGAGAAAGCCGGTGATATCTATGCCGAACTTGCTATAAGTCTCAATTATGGCCCGGTCTTCAGTAATGTTTTCTTTGCCAACGATTACTTCCAGAGCCTGAAACACTTCTCGTGACAGCTTATTAGGTAAAACTTTTTTCTGCTGTTTCATTATTATTTCCCACTGTAGCTGTCAGCTATCAGCGGTCAGCCAATAGTGCGTTCAGCTGAAAGCTGACGGCTGAATGCTTGAAAGCTTTTTTAAAAACACAGTTTCCCCGGATTCAGAATACCCTGCGGGTCCATCTCGTGCTTAATCTGTTGCAGCTTTAAAGCGTATTCCGGGGCACGGGCATATACCATCGCTGCCCAGTCCCCGTAGGGCCGGTCAAACAGCGCGCCGCTATCCATGAGGGAGACACTCGCAGCGAGCCACAGTTTTTTTATTTTCTTTTTTTCTGCCGCGCTCTGCGGGTCCGCGTGAAGATCAAATTCACAATGAATGCCCCGGCCCCGTTCCATAACCACAAAGTATCCGCCGATGTCCGCTGCAGGATAATTATTATTCCGTGCTGCAGCCGACACCACGGCCTCAATAGCGGGAAGCCTGTTTAGCGGCACTTTAAACGAGAGATCATGCACAGAGCCCTTGAAATTAAATTTTCTCAGAATCCCCCAGGGCCTGAGGCTCTCCCTGACAAAAATCTCCTGCATGTCCGGGAATCCCGGCAGATGGGCTGCAGCCGGAACGTTCAGCTCCCGGCACAGTTTCAAGAGCGTCTCTTCCTCATAGGCTATTTTCTCGTCCGCAAAATAAGGCACGCCGCTCAATCCTATTATGAGCGTCCAGGCAGGCAAAGACTTCTGAATCAGCGTGAACCGGGCAGATGGTTTTGGGGAAACGGGGAACTGCTGCGGCACTTCCCACTCATCATTCAGAAGCGCTGCCAGATTGAACCGGTTCAGACCGAAACACTCCCAGCCAATTTCTTTTCTCTGAATGCGTTTTACGGCTTCAGGAATTTTTTCCGCAGTGTCAAACGGTATAAAAAAGAAGCTCCGCTGCGGGGAAAGGTGCTGAACGCTTAAAACCATTTTGGTAAAGATGCCCAGCGTTCCCTGGCTGCCGGTCCACAACTTGTAAAGCATGTTCAGCCCCGGCCCGTAGAACCCGCCGGGATTGCCGCCCAGGTTCCAGCACCCGGTGCGAAGGAACTGCCCTTCAGGGAGGATCAGCTCGGTATCCAGAATAAGGTAATTACCATACTCCGAATGCGCGGCAGCAAGCATCACATCGCGCTCGAGATAACTCGTGATAACCGACCTTTTTGCCGGGACGCCGAACGGTACCATGAGGCGAAGCCCCTTTTCCTGCAGCGCCTGCTGCAGCTTTTCAAAGGTAACGCCCGGCTCAATAACCGCATACCAGTCCTGCTCATTGATCTCAATGATCCGGTCCATTCTGCCAAGGTCAAGAACAATGCCGCCCTGCAAGGGCACGCTGGCGCCGTGGAGGTTAAGCCCGGAACTGCGGGGGGTGAGCGGGGTTTTGATCCGGTTGGCAAGACGCACCAATGCCTGTATTTCTTCAACCCGGTGCGGTCTCACAATGAATGCCGGCAGGCTGCCGCTGACAAAACTCTGGTCAGCCACGTAGCGTTCCCTCAGGGCATGGTCGTCAAGCACATTACCTGAACCCGCAATCTGCTCAAGCTGTTTTTTCAGGCTCATAGGAAAACAGGAGAAGCGATTTTAAGTTTTAGCTAACAATGCCGGTGCCGCATTCCGGTTGTTAAACACAGCCTGCGAACGAATATTTTGTAAGCTATTTATATATGAGAGTCAACCAGATATTAAAAAGCCAGAGTCCCTTGCCTGTAAAAAAGGGCGGAAGCCATTATGACTTCTGCCCTTTAAATATCCGCCACAGAATCAGACAGGTAACTCCTCACGGAAGCCGGGAGTAATCTTGTCTATCTGCTTTCTTAAGTTTTTATTTCATCAAAAGCCTTTATCCGGGAATGCGCGCGTTTACCATAGATCATGAAATAGTACATGCCGGTATAAAGGGCAACTCAACGCTTTTTTTATAATAATGCTTTTTCCTTATCTGATCAAAAATCCATCTGCTGATGTCGGGGCTTAATACCTTTTCCCCGCAGTCCCCGCACTCCTCATAGGGAACCTTTTCCAGGATATACAGGACCCCCTTTACAGTCATTTCAAGCTGCGATTTTTTCTTTTTCATTTTCCCATTACACGCTGCACATTTCATGATTTTATCCTTCTGCGAAAATCTTTACTCCATTTTTCTTTTTTCTCGGACGGATCATAACAGGTAACAATCCATATCGGATTAATGGAACATTGGATATGAAGCATATACGGGGGAGATGATATCGGACATTATGTCGCGCTTTGTTTTGCAATTTCCCAGAATTGACGCGGGGAAACAATCTTCGTTATTTCAAATTGCTCTAATATGAGCATATCCTGGTCACCGGAAATTATATACTGAGCCTCACTGCTTTTTGCCAGTCCAAGAATTTCGTCGTCATCTTTATCCCGGCATATTTTTTTCTTTAGTTTATCATAGTCCTCTATAATGCAGAATTCATTGAGGAATGAAACAATTCTATCCGCTTTTTGCTTCGGCATTCTCAGTTTTTTGCAAAGATTCTTATGAACCTCAGAAAGGATATGGTCACTTATCACGACCGTATACCGATCTAAGCAAAGCTCAAAAATTGAGTGAAATAAGCCCCTGCCTGCAAATGCGGCAATGATTACGTTACTGTCCAGAATAATTTTCATGACAGGGCTTTAAAAACATCTTCATCAGTGAGAATCCCCTGAGCTTCAGCAAAAGGCAGCACCATATTGCGCAGTTTTCGAAAGCGATGGATGGCAATATACTTTTTCAAAGAATCCCGCACTAAATCGCTCACGGGCTTATCCTCGATCTTACTGATTTTCTGAAGCTCTTTTCTCATCTCCTCGGGTATGCGAATGGTTAATGTCTGACTCATAAT
>Ga0209777_10005594_pt1 | contig 14395 bp, 12 predicted proteins | sample FrelakmetHBP12HB_FD_187147 | JGI IMG/M metagenome (GOLD analysis project Ga0209777, IMG submission 187147) | Freshwater lake sediment microbial communities from the University of Notre Dame, USA, for methane emissions studies -HBP12 HB (SPAdes)... | ecosystem: Environmental > Aquatic >...
CTTCGTTGATTCTCTTCCACGCAAAACCTCCGATTCTATGATACACTTGCCTTTCTCTGTGTCCACAGAATCGGGGGAAGATCACCCCATGGGGATATGCACTTGGCGCAACCTACGTCGGAAACGGAGGGAGACTTGAAGATTGACATTGGCGATGTGATGACTATTATCAGGCGTGGCGAAACGCGTCAGGTCTTTGCGCGAAATCCTCTTGGCCGCGATTCTCGTTCTCATCAGTGCGGGTGCGTTATTCATGTCGTCGGAGATTAGCGCAATGAACCGTTGGATACGTGTAGCTCTTTTCTGCGCGATTGTCATTGTAAGTGGTATAGTCTTCCTTATTGACCGTCCGGTCTCGTGGAATTCGCTTGACGGGAACTCTCAAGAGGTTCTCAAGACGATATATGATAGCTTCAAAGATGGCCTATTCATGCTTCATGAGCTAAGGGTACTCAGCTTCAGCGAGAAGCAGAGCGCACATATCGTTGGTGTTCTTGTTGAGAAGGATCTCATTCGCCGGGGTTTAGACAAGAGTCTTGACGACCACAAGTTTGAGAGATATTGTCTCACTGAGCAGGGGATTGCGCTTGTCAAGAATCATCAGAAGAAGCGGCTAGATATTCAGAACTGAGATAGGTTGAGTGAAGTGCATATCCCTAAGCCGCTATTATGTCCCCTGAGCTTACCTATGGACACAGCCAGGCGGACGGCGGACTACTGTAGGTCGTTACCCGCATTACGGACCTTCACCCACGCTGCTATCTCGCAGACCAGCGCGGCGACGCCAGTGCAGCAGCTAATGACTAGCACTGGTACCGTTCCACCGCCCGCCGCAGCCGTAATCCAAGCTACAGCCCCTCCAACCACGGCAATGCCGATGCCCCACAGTGCGGTCGTCCCGGCAGAGTTGAGTTCTGCCCCGGCGAGCATATCCGAATTCGGGGCTGCTTGGGTTGTCGGTCCGGGAGGTGTCGACCCAAGACGCAGCAGCCAGTCATTGTGGGTTTGCGACGAATCATGCCGTGCCTTTCTAGCAGCAGCCAGCGAGTCTTCCTTGGCGACAGTCAGTGAGTCTGGATGCTGCAGTACGATATCCATGTAAGGAGGCATCCAGCCTGACTCCAGTCTAACCAGTGAATCTGCTCGTGCCTTTCCGTCTACCTTGACAAGCAAGGAGACAGTCCGGCGGAGCGAGATCAAAAGAGTATCATTGACCTTGACCCAAACGAAAGTCGAGTCAAAGCCCACAATCCTGCCACGGAACGTGCGGTCCGGTGTCACGATTAGATCATCAGCCATGGCGATTCCAACCATGAGCATCAACACTGGCAGCAGTCTCTTCAACACTGTCTTCCTCCTTTCGTTTGATTGCTCACCGGCGCACAAGAGCGCCGGGCCAGACGGTTCGTACTCAGGGTATTTTGACCGGCAGCGCGGACCAGACTAGCTTACCGCTCTGGTCGTACAACACCAAGTCTGACCCGTCTGACCGCAGACCCAGTACAGCACGTTTCTCACCATTCTGGTCGTACAGCCCCAGCCCTGGTTGCCCGTCTGACAGCAGCCCCAGCACAGCACGGCTCTCACCATTCTGGTCGTACAGCTCCAGCCCTGGTCGCCCGTCATCTGACTGCAAACGCAGCACGGCGCGGGTCTTGCCGTTCTGGTCGCTCAGGCCCAGTACCGGTTGCCCGGACTCGACGAGGCACAGTACGGCGCGGGCCTTGCCGTTCTGGTCTTCTAGCGTCAACAGTGGTTGCCCATTCTTCTGCAGAGCCAGCACAGCGCGGGCCTTACCATGTTCGTCCACCAACTCGAACCTCTCGGCACGGACCATACGCTTCCAAGTCTGAGCCTCCAATCTATCCAACTCCAAACGTTTTTCAGTAGTCATGTTGACTCCTTTCGTCAGCCTGCCATTCTGCTGTGCTTCAGCGAACTCGGTCCGCGCATCGCTCGGTTATACCCCATTCCCGGCGCGTTGTCAATGCTCCATTCCTCCCTTTTGTGCCGCTGTGTCGTTGTGGTGATTCTACGCCGGAACTTGGGACTGACGCCGGGCTTGACAAGCCGATCCGAATGTCTTACGTTGTAGTAGATGAAATCAAGGACTCTGACAATCCGACTGGACCGGGACCTGGACCGGCTTTTGACTAGGGCGAGTCGCCAATCAGGAAGGAACCGCAGCGAGATTGCGCTGGATGCGCTGCGCCGGCAGCTCCGCATCAGCCAGTTTGAGGCGTTGCGGCGCAGGATAATGCCCTTCGCCGAGGCGCGCGGCTTCCTGACTGACGAGGACGTCTTCGCCCGGGTTTCGTGAACCCGGAATCCGGAATGGAAACACGGTGGCGACGCGCCACGCTTGACGCATTACGTTCTACGCGGGACGTATGAAGTCTGGCTCGTTCCCTTGCTCCCTTCCCCTTCGTGCCGTTGTGTCGTTGTGGTGATTCCGTCACGGGATTTTGGTGGCCGTCTTGCCAATTGCCAACACCGGGTTTTTGGGTAGAATTAGCGATGCTCATTCCCCGCCGTCCTCAAGCCTCAAGCCACAAGCTTCAAGCTACGAGCTCCGCGCGACAACCGGTTCTTTCCCGGCTGCTGTTGGGCGCTGCTCTGTTCATCCTCGCCACCAACTCGGCTCGCGCGATGGAATTCATGGATCCGGACCAGGTGAAAGTCGGGATGAAGGGCATCGGCAAGAGCGTGTTCAAGGGCACGAAGGTCGAGGACTTCAATGTCGAGGTGCTGGGCGTGATGAAGAAGGCCTATCTCGGCCACGACATGATTCTGGTCAAGTGCAGCGGCGCGAATCTGGAACAGACCGGCGTGATTGCCGGGATGTCCGGCAGTCCGGTCTTTATTGACGGCAAGCTGGTCGGCGCGGTCTCGATGACCTATGGCTTTGCCAAGGAGCCGATTGCCGAAATCACGCCGATAAAGTCCATGCTGGAAGTGATGCACCGGCCGGATTTGCCGGATGAGGGCATGCTGAACCCGAAGTTCGATGCGACCGGCATGGCCGGGAGTCTGCAGCCGATTCCCACTCCGCTCACGGTCTCCGGTTTCGATACCCGGCTGTGCAGCGATTTCTCCCCGCGCTTCGAAAAGCACGGCCTGATGCTGATGCCGGGCAGCAGCGAGGTCTCGGGTGCGGATTCGAGCGCGGCGGTTCAGATTGAGCCGGGCTCGGCGGTCGGCATCGCGCTGATTCGCGGCGACATGAGCGCGAGCGCTATCGGCACCGTGACCTGGCGCGAGGGCAACCGGATTGTCGCGTTCGGGCATCCGATGTACCTCGGCGGCTCGGTCGAGATGCCGATGATTGGCGGCGTGATTCATGCGGTGATGCCGTCCCTGGAGTTCTCGTTCAAGCTCTTCTCACCGACCGCGCCGATTGGCGCGATTACTCAGGACCGCTCGACCGGCATCGCCGGCACCATCGGCCCAAAAGTGCCGATGATTCCGGTCCGGGTCGCGGTCAAGTCCGAGCAGGACACGCGTGAGTTCCACTACGAGGTATTGGACAATAAGTCACTCACCGGCGACCTGATGCCGCTGGTCGTCACGAGTTCCCTGCTCAACCAGCAGCAACAGCGCTTCGACCTGACCATCCAGGCCGACATGACCATCAAGTTGAAGGGCTACCCGGTGTTTCATCATCGGCGCTGGTTCACCGGCCCGGATGCGATGCGCACTGCCGCCGGCGAGCTTGCCGCGCCGGTTGATTTTCTCATCGGCAACGAGTTCGAGCGCGTCGAGATTGAGAGCCTGGGTATTGACCTTGTCGTGAATCCAGGCCAGCAACTACTGACTATCTACCGGGTCGTGGCCGACCGCGAGCACGCGAAACCCGGCGACAACCTGCACCTGTCGGTCGTACTCGATGCCTATCGCGGCGGTCAGCGGACCGAGGAACTGGACGTCACCATCCCGAAGGAAGCGCCGGACGGACCGATGTCGGTGCTGGTGACGACCACCGACTCCGCGCTGCAGGTCAGCATGAGCGAAGCGGGTGATAAGATCGCGCCGCGCACGGTCCGGCAGATGATCAAGCTGATTCGGGAATACGGGCCCGAGAATCAACTCGTTGTCCAGGGTTACGCCCGGCGCCCGGGGATGGTGATTGCGGGTGAGAAGTACCCGAACCTGCCCCCGTCGATGATGCGACTCCTGTCCAGTTCCCGGGAAACCGGGACATCGGACGAGACCGAAACCAGCATACTCTTTGAACAGCGCAAGACCATGGACCAGATTGTCGCCGGCGCACAGGTTGTCTGGATTGACGTTGAAAGATAAGGAAGAGAACGGATTACCACAGAGGGCACGGAGAAGCACAGAGGTCACAGAGGAAAATACCCTCTGAGCCTTCTCTGTGTGCTTTGTGTTCTTTTCTCTGTGGCTCTGTGGTAAGGTGACGTCATATGACCCACTGGCAGGTGCTTCATTGCACCGTGGACTTTGAGCTTTGGACTTGATTCTTTGCTTTGAGCTTTGTCCTTCTTGGCCAGATAGAGACCAAGGAGGTTTGATAGAAAGGTCGAGAATAACATGCAGTTAGTCATGATTGTGCTATTAGCCGGCTCTCTCTGGCAGACCGACAGCCTGGGCGAATTCCGGCATGGCGAATTCAAGAGCATTTCGCTGACCGCGCAGCCCGCAATCCAACTGGCGCCCGAACTCACCAGCCTGACCGAAACCCATGAACTGCTCGCGCTCTGCCTGACCGCAGACCCGGCCGGCAACCTGTATGTCGGCACCGGCAGTGAGGGCAAGGTGCTGCGCGTGGAAACCGGCCCGAACCAGCCCCTGCTCAGTCTTGAGTCCGGACAGGTCCTGAGCCTGGCCTCGGACAAGGACGGCAATGTCTTTGCCGGAACCAGCCCGGACGGAATCATCTACCGCATCCGCGCGGGCAAGGCCGAGGAATTCTTTGAAACCAAACAGCAGTACGTCTGGTCCCTCGTGTTCGATGACCAGGGCGCGCTCTATGCCGGAACCGGGGACAGTGGGCTGATTTACCGAATCACCGGCAAAGACAAGGGCGAAGTCTTCTATGACGCCCCGGAACCGCACATCATGACTCTGGTCTGGCAGGGAGCGTTGTACGCCGGCAGTTCGGGCCACGGGCTGGTCTATCGCATCAAGGGCAAGGACGCCCAAGTCGTGTACGAAACCGGGCTTCAGGAAGTTAAAGGACTGGTCGTCGAACCGAGCGGCGTGGTCTATGCCGCGGCCAATCCTGACCCGGACAAGAGCGGGGCCGACAACCGCCCTCAGGTATTCCGGGTTCTGCCGGACGGCAATGGTACCGCGCTCTTCACGTCCGACGATTCGATGATTTTCGCGCTCGCACGCCAGGACGGGCACCTGCTGGTTGCGACCGGCAACAAGGCCCGGCTGTACGGCGTGAGCACCGATTCGACCGCGCCGGACTACGGAACCGGTTCCATACTGTACGAGAGCAGCGAAGGGCAGATTCTCGCCTTGCTGGTCAATTCAAGGAACGCCGGCTCAGTGGTGTTCAGCACCGGGAACTCAGGCAAGGTCTACCGGCTCGAAGGCCACTTTGCTCGAGAGGGCACGTTCGAATCGCGGGTCTTTGACACTGAGGCCATCTCGCACTGGGGCCGCGCATTCTGGGAAGCGGACATTCCGCTCGGCACCGGCCTCGCAGTGACGACTCGGACCGGCAATTCGGACAAGCCGGATGACACCTGGAGTCCATGGGAAGCGCTGCATGGCGACCAGATTGCCTCGCGCCCGGCCCGCTACGTCCAGTACAGCGCCAAGCTCTCAACTGCGGACAATGCGGAGACCCCGACGCTGCGCAGACTGACGATTGCCTATGCCCAGACCAACCTGCCGCCGGTAATCAAGACGCTCTCGGTCAAGCCCAGCGATGAGGCCGGCCAGCACAAGGACCGGGTCATCGGTTGGGAGACGTCGGACCCGAACGACGACTCACTCTGCGTGACCGTCTATGTCCGGGGCGAAACCGAAACGGGCTGGGTCCAGGTTGAAAAGGACAAGACCGGCATCACCAAGTATACGCTGGATTCGGACCGCCTGCCGGACGGCTGGTATCTGGCGAAACTGGTCGTCTCGGACCAGCCGAGTCATCCGCTCGGACTGGCGCTTCAAACTGAGAGAACCAGCGCCCGGTTCCTGATTGACAACACCCCGCCAAGAGTCAGCGACCTGGCGGTGGCGAAGACCCCGACCGGCCCGCCTGACGGTCGGGCAGGCAAGTACCGGTTGACTTTCACTGCGAAGGACGAATTGGCTTTGCTCGCCAAGTGCGACGTTTCAACCAATCTCAAGGATTGGCAGTCAGTTGCGCCCGAGTCCGGGATTTTCGACTCGCCGACCGAGAGCTTCGCGGTCGAACTAACCTTGAAACCGGGCGAGAACGTGATTGTCATCCGGGTTCAGGACGAGAACGGCAATACCGGGACCGCGAAGAAGATAGTCACGGCGGAATAGCGCTGCCGGGCACGACGCCCTACGCTGTACGCTTTACGCCGGACGCAGGACTGCGGATTTCCTGAACTCAGGGGTTAAGCTGGATGTGGGAGAGGCTTCCCAGCCTCGACGCGACGAGTTCTCTACGGCGCTGAGTCGAACCTTGGATCAACGTGTAATCACCAGTTTGCGTGATCTCCCCTGCTGCACGAAGTAGATTCCCGGGGCAAAGCGCCGCAGGTCGTTTGTGCCGGGCAGCAATCTAGCGACGCGCCGTCCCGCAATATCGAGCAGCGATGCCGGCTGGGTGCCGGGCAGAAGCAAGGCGCCGCGCGCGACTGCGGGCAGGAGGTCGTCGCGGGTTCGCGGCGTCGAGTTCGGCGGCTCGTTGATTGCCTGGGGCAGACCCGCAGAATAGACCGACTCGGCAATCCAGGCCGCTTCGAAGATGCGCAGGGAATCGCCGGTCGGCTGTGCGTTGACGCCGATGATGACTGCCGTCAGCGATTCGGACTGACCGGGCGCAAGGTCGAACGGCCCGGTCGCGAGCAGAGAACGCTGGTCGCTCGGTATCGGACTCTGGCTGTCAATCGGATTGTAGGGCGGTGGAGCAATCGACCAGTCATAGCCGGCGAGGGCGAGATACTGCTCGATGTCATTCGCCGGGTCGTTGTTGATCGTGATGATTTTCATCGCCGTTGCGCCCTGGTTGCCCGGTGTGCGGATCAATTCCACGGCGACCGTGCCGGTCGTGTCCCAGCCGCTCTCGTTCTGGCTGTAGACGCACGCGAGGTTGTCGAGAAAGACGCTGTCCCCGGTCCCGTGCGGGAACCAGCGGTGCCAGTAGCCGCGATAGTTGTCATTAGTCGCGTTACCGACATCGGCGTCCATCACGATGCCGGCGCAGGCCGCCTTCAGGGAGTCCGGTCCCTGATTCTCAATCTCGTAGCGCAGGAAGACGAAGTCCTGAGCCGGAAACGCGACCGAAGCGTAGGTCGTCAGGTACACCTGCACGCCGAGCGTGCGGCGCGGCCCGTTGGGGTGGACCTCGTGGAGTGTCGTATCAAAGTCGTCAAAGCAGCACCAGGCATCCTGGTCGGCCCGACGCACCTGCGGCGCTCGCGGGAAGCGTCCGGCCGGCGGCGGCCAGTCGTGGGGATAAATGTAGACCCGCGCTGCGACGTCGTTGATGCCCCCGATTGAGTCGCCGGGCGTGAATTCCGAGGCGCCGCTATTCGGGTTGTAGCCCACCGCGGTGTAAGTATCACCGGGAATCGCACCGACCCAGAGTCCGGCGCCGAAGATGTAGAAGTGCCCTGAACCTCTGGGCCACTCGCCGCCGGCGCGGAGGCTAACCGGGTCAAATCCGAACGTCCCGTAGTTGGTCAGCCTGACGCTCCAGCGATTGATATCCAGAGTGTCGAGACTGTAGACTGCCCAGCTTGCCGCGGGCAGGAGCATGCACACGACGCAGAGTACAACCTTGACTTTCGCCACATATCCTCCTCGATTTGAGCCATAATAGCTCCTGTGGTCGAATCTGTCAAGCAGCGACCAACGCGAAGTCGTTCAGCGCGTGACAACGAGCTTGTGGACGACCTGAGCGTAGCGCGCGTTACCGGCTGCTAGTCTCCGGACCCGGCCAGAGGCTCGACTTCCCATTTGTCGTCCACCCACAACCCGAGAACCCGCACCCCGAGGTTCCAGGACTTCACGGTATCCATCGCCTTCCGGATATGCCGGAGATGCTCTTCTTTGGCGACCGGGTTGCCGGCGCAGTCGTGATGCCCGACGACCGCGACGACTCCGGACTTGTGATGGCTCACCGATATCATGACCTTCGCCCGGATTGCTTCGCGCTGCGACAGCGAGCCCTCGGCCATCAGCTTGTCCGCGCCCGGCTCGGTTATCATGTCCACATAGTCCACGCCCGAATTTTCTTTCAGCCAGTGCTTCACCGGGCACTGCACCCGGCCGTCCATACAGTTAATCGCGGTTCCGAAATTGCCGGTTGTCATTACTGAGATTACACCGCTGGAGCGAGAATGTCAAAGCCGGTGAGTAGGGATCAAGGGATTGAGGGAGGAAGGGATGAAGTGAAGGAGAGGTGAAGTCAGAAGGCAGAAGGCAGAGTGCAGAAGTCAGAACTGTGGAACGGATAACCACAGAGGACACAGAGAAGGCACAGAGGACACAGAGGGACTAGAGTGAAGGGGGAATTCAAGGTGCGAAATGCAAAGTGCAGAATAGAACGGAGCACTCTGGCCTCTGTAATCCGCAATCTGCAACCGCCGACTTCCTCTCTTCATCCCTTCCTCTCTTCCTCCCTTTTCCTTCTTTCTCTTGCATTCTGCCGTCGCTCGGCTAGAATATTCATTCCGACCGCATAGGTTCACAACTTGAAAACAAAGGAGCGTGGATGAGCAGTTCAATCCAAGACATCGCCCGAACGGTTAAGGCTGAGTTTGCCCGGATGACCGGGAGCGGCTGCAGTTTCGCCGATGCCCGGCTCTACGACGAGGACTCGTCCGAGTATCTCATGCTCTATGACGGCAACCTCGAAGCCAATACCGCCCGACTCGAACGCGGCATCGGGGTCCGGGTCCTGAAAGCCGGGGCCTGGGGATTCGCGGCCACCGCCAACCTGGCGGCAATTCCGCAGTGCTTCGACCGGGCCCTGGCCAACAGCGTGGCCGCCGCCAAACTGCTGGGCTTTCCCCGGGACATGGGCAAGGGCAAAGCCAGCAAAGGCAGCTATCACTCGCCGGTGAAGGACGACCCGTTCGAGGTCCCGCTGGCGGACAAGCTCGACTTCCTGAAACGGGCCGACGCCGCGCTGGTCGCCCCGCACGTGGCGCACCGGATTACCCAAGCCAACTTCCAGCGCCGGAAGGTGTTCTACTGGAATACCGAGGGCACCGAGGTTGACCGCTGGCAATTGAATACCTTCGGCATGCTGATGGTCATGGCCCCGGACAAGGAAGGTCGGAACCAGCGCCGGAGCCACGAGCTCTGCGGCGACGGCTGCGGCACCCGGGGTTTCGAGTGGCTGGCCGACCCGAAGTGCTTCGGCGCCAACGCGGAATCAATCAAGAACGAACTGGCCCAGTTGCTCGCGGCCGAAAACCTGCCGCCCAAGCGCCGGGACGTGATACTCCTGCCCGGGATGGGCTTCCTGCAGGTCCACGAAACCATCGGCCATGCCCTGGAGCTCGACCGGATTCTGGGCTATGAGCTATCGTTTGCCGGCGGTTCCCACGTCCGGCCCGAGATGATCGGCAAGCTCAAGTACGGGTCCAAAAAACTGAACGCCCGGGCCGGGATTGTCGAGAATTCGCCCGGCACGTTCGGGTTCGACGACGAAGGCACGCCTCAGCGCGACTACCTGCTGATTGACAAGGGAATCCTCGTTAACGTCCTGTCCTCGCGCACCGACCTCGGCGAGGCCAATGCCAAGGCCGGGCGCACGGTCGTGACCGACTCCGGCACCGCGGCCCGCAGTTGCGCGTTCTATCGCCCGCCGATTGACCGGATGACCAACATCAACATTGACCCGGGCAACGACGGCACGCTCGAAGACATCGTCAAAGCCACCAAGGACGGCGTAATCGTTGACGTGCCGGTCTCGTGGTCCATCGGTTCCAATCGCGAGCACTTCCATTTCGGGTGCGAAATCGCCTGGGAAGTCATTGACGGCAAACGCACGAAGATCTTCAAGAACGCCACCTACCACGGTCACACCCTGGAGTTCTGGGGCGCGCTGGACAAGGTCGGCAGTAAAGAGACCTGGTGCCTGCGCCAGGTCCCGAACTGCGGCAAGGGTGAGCCGAACCAGATCATGGAGCTCGGCCACGGCATCCCGGTGATGCGGTTCGCGAACGTCGAAACCGGAGAAAAGGAGTAGCCATGCTTGAGTCAAGGATTCGGGACTTGCTGTGCACCGCTCGGGATGAAGCAAAGAAACAGGGCATCAATGCCGAGTTCTCGTTCCATCGCGAGCATTCGAGCCTGATCCGGCTGGGCAACTCCGCAATCGCGCTCTCGACCTTCGAAGACCTGACCCGGCTCGACATCTCGGTCTTTGACGGCCGCAAGACCGGGGACTACGGCCTTACTGCGGACATCGTCTCGCTCGACCAGTTGCGTTCGGCCCTGAAAAAGGCGCACGACAACGCCCAGGCCGCGCTGCCCAAAGACTACGAACCGATTTTCGGAGTCGTGGAGAAGACGATTGACGACGCGGGCGGGTATGACCCGGCGCTGGAGAACCTCTCGCCCGAGGCCAAAGGCGACCTGTGCGCGAAAGTCGTCAAGACCATGAAACCGAAAGGCAACTACGACTTCTCCGGCTCCTGGTCATCGGGCTCGACCGAGATGTACCTGACGACCACCGCCAACTCGAACGAAGCTTATCGCAAGCTCACCGACGGCCGGCTGGTGCTGGTCCTGAAAGAGCAGGACAAGAAATGGGAGCTGTCGGTCGAGCAGCCCGGCCGGGCCGCGAAGGATTTCTCGGCCGATGCCGCAATCCGGGAGTTCGAAGCGATGCTGCCGGTGTACGAAAAGAATCCGGGCTTCCGCGCCCAGCTCGGGCACCAGCGGGTGATGTTCGGGCCCCAGTCCATTTCTCAGCTCATGGCCCTGGCTATCTGGAGCGGGTTCGGGGGCCGGGCCTGGGAAGAGAAGCGGGCCTTCACGTCAGAGAACAAACCCGGCGACATGCTCCTCTCGGACCTGGTCACCATCGGCGACGACCCGACCAACGCCAACGTTTACCGGATGCCGTTCGACTACAAGGGCATCGCGCGCAAGGCCTTCCCGATCGTCGAGAAAGGCGTGTTCAAGGCGCTGATGTACGACAGCGCCACCGCGGCGAAATACGGCAAGAAACCGACCGGGCACGATGTCGGCTCGGGTGACTTCGTGTTCGCGCCGGGCAGCGGCAAACCCGGCATCGCGGCCGGGCTCGCGACGGCCGGCGACGCGCTCTATATCCCGTACCTGCACTACATCGGATTGCCGGACCCGGCCCGGGGCATGTTCACCGGCTCGTCCCGGTTCAATGCCCGCCAAGTCAAGGGCGGCGAGTTCGTCGCCCCGATGTGCTCGACCCGGGTCACCGACACGATACCCAACGTCCTGTCCCACGTCATCGCCGTCTCGTCGAAATCCGAATTCTTCGACGTGTCCGCGACCTATGGCCGGCGCACGCCGGAAGCGGTGAGCGTGCCGGAATACATCATCTGCGACAACGTCCGGATCAACGACGTGGCGGACGGGTTCTGAGGCGAAGTCAAAAACCAGAAGTCAAAAGTCAAAGGTCAGAAGTAAGCGGAAGGTTCTGACTCTGACCGCGCGAACCGAGTCGCTCGGCAAAGGAGTGGTGTTGCGCCCGCTCCGAAAGAGCGACGGTGACGCGCTGTACCGTCATGTCCGGGACCCGGAAATCGCGCGCTGGACGCTGGCCCTGCACAAGCCGTACCGACGCAAGGATATGGACGAGTTTCTGAAACTCGTGGCGAAGAAGACGAAGGCCGGGCTGTGGCATTACTTTGCAATCCGGCGGCTTGACTCGGATGAGCCAATTGGCATGGTCGGAGTGCACCGCCGTTCTGCCCGGTCGCCGGACGCGGACATCGGTTTCTGGCTCGCGCGCCCGCATTGGGGCCAAGGCATCATGACCCAGGCCGTGAGACTCGTTATCGGCTATGCCTTCGGCAAAGTGCGCCTGCACCGGCTGAGCATCGGCCATCTAGAGCCGAACGACGCCTCGCGCCGGGTGATTGAAAAATGCTGGTTCCGGCGCGAAGGCATGTCCCGGGAAGTGCTCTTCCGGGGCGGCAAATGGTTGAGTCTGGTCAACTACGGCCTGCTCGAACCCGAATACCGCCGGTTGCACGAGCGACAGTAAGCGAAGAGCAGGTCTTCGGAGTAGGGGAACGTCCCGAGTTCCCCTGAAATTCCCGGTCAGGCGTCAGTACGCATAAAGACCCGGGTCAGTGATCGCCTCCAACCGAACCCGAGCACAATCGCCAGAGCGGCAAAAAGGACCGCCCCGAGCGCACAGGCAACGCGCGCGCCTTTGGCCAGCCTCAACTGTTTCCTCCCTCGGCGCAGTTCCAACTCGCCTGCCCCAAGCTGCTGTTCCCCGGCGTCAACCTTGCCCTCTCCTGCGGCAACCTGCGTGTCTCCTTCGGCGATCCGCTTTCCTGCCGACTTGAGGCCCTTTCCGCCCTTCAACAGCTTGTCTGCTGACACTAGGAGCGGATTGTCTCCAGCTTGCTTGTACGCCTTCTTGCCCTGCGACAACTCTCGCTTGCCGGAATCCAAGCTGGCTTTGCCCGCCTCAAGCGCGACCTGGCCTTTTCCAAGCTGTCTCTGACCTTCGGCTATTCGCTTCTCTCCGGCAGCAGTCTTCGGGGTGAGAATCAGAAAGCCGGTCACCGAGGCAAGAGCCAGTATGATTATGAGCGCCAGCAACAGCACCTTACCCATGATGTTTCCCTCTTGTTGACCCGATATTGCACTTCAGCCCCGCCGCCCTCGGCTTCGGCGGCGAGGACTTGTCGGAAGGTTTTCTTCATGACTCTCTAGATTCACCAATGTGTTCCCGCGGTTCAGAAATCCTCCTGCGGCTGTGAATCGCGGGCGCGTATTCCAGCCGCAGGAGATTGCGAGCAAACATGCGCCGAGTGCCTCTTCCTAATCCCTAGTTTGACATCAACCAGCGGAGACCGGGGACCTTCTGGTAGCCAACCGTAAGTGTCACCGCCGTACCCGAGAGACCTTCGAACTTGATTTTGCCGACGTGGTCATCAGTGGTCCAGCCATTGGCGCCCGGGTCGAGCCACAGGGAATAGACCGAATCCTTGGAAATCGTCCGTGCCGTGCTGTAAACCCCGGGCGCGGGCGCAATCTTCAGGTCGTTGAAATTCGTCATGCCCGCGTCGGCCGATGAGTTGGCCTTGGTGTTGTATTTCGGGGTGTACGTGTCCGGCGACCGCATTACGATGTTGCTGACGGTCTGACTGGTGTCGAGCGTGAAATCAATATCCGAAGGCCGGGACAGCGGAATCGCGACCGCGACGCCGGCCGTGTCGAAGTAGAATGCGTGATTGATCTGCTGGAGATCGGCCGTCGTATAGACCGTAACATTCGAGGTTTTCTTGACCGCCGTGGTGAGGCTCCACTTATCACCTTCGCTTGATGTCGCGACCGCCGAGACCTGGACCAGCTTGGCCGGAGCCGTTACATCGAAGTAATAGATTCCGGAAACAACCTCGTTCCGGACGCCATCAACGTATATGTTGTACCCGGTAGCGTTGGTAACCATGAGCCATGAGAGATGGAGCGTCGCGCCTGAGTCAACCGCCGTGTAGCTGACCACCGGTGTCACGAGCGCGACCGGTTGCTTGCATGAGATGACCTGAAGCAGCAGCACGCCCAGTAATGCGGGCAGATACTTCACTATTCGTTTCTTTTGCATGTTCTTTCTCCTCTATTACTATCGAATTCAGGATGACATTTCCCTGCCGGTTTCCCCCGGGCGGCGCGGTCGCCGCGTTGGAGGCGAGGGAGCGGTTGCCCGCTCCCTCGTTTCTGCGAGCTGTCGGCACGAGGCCGCCAGCCTTACTACTTCTTCTCGCCGGTGACCTTGAAGATGACCCGGCGATTCGCTTCGCTGCGTTCCTGGGTCTGGACCAGCAGCCTGGTCTTGCCGTAACCAATCGCCGTGAGCCGGGCGCGTTCGATGCCCTGACTCGTCAGGTAGTTGACCACGGACTGCGCCCGTTGCTCGGACAGAGTCTGGTTATAGTCAAAGGACCCGACCGCGTCGGTATGGCCCTGGATTTCCGCGGTCATGTACGGGTTGTCTTTCATCAATTTGACCCATTCATCGAGCGCGGGATAGCCGGCCGGCTGAATCTGG